>Ga0307379_10011064_pt1 | contig 11889 bp, 15 predicted proteins | sample UN2MG_FD_202237 | JGI IMG/M metagenome (GOLD analysis project Ga0307379, IMG submission 202237) | Soil microbial communities from Risofladan, Vaasa, Finland - UN-2 | ecosystem: Environmental > Terrestrial > Soil > Coastal area > Acid sulfate soil | place: Finland: Risofladan, Vaasa | collected... | reverse complement strand
CAATGCGGGGACCGCGGCTCGTCGCCCGCATTGCCTGGAGAGACGAAACCCAAGAGCAACGGTGCTCCGAACAGAACGAGGTCCGCGACCTCCCGCCAGCGCAAACGCTACCGTGACCGAGTGATGAAGCGCAAGCCCGCCGAGCTAGCTCGTCTTACGCCAGGCGCGCGATGCCGCGCAACCGCCGCCGCCAGAGCCCGCGCGGGAACGCCCATGGCGCGACGAGCGCGGGCACCTTCCCCCGGTTGCCATCGATGCCCCAACAGGTGTCGCCGTCTACCGCGTAGCCGGCGACGATGCCGACGTGGCCCTTCCACGATGACGCGCCGACGCCGCGCCGCCAGCAGATGACGTCGCCCGGGACCGGCCACTCGCCGACGTCGAGCATATGCCCGACCTCGGCGAGGTTCTGCGTGAGGCGCCAGGCGCCAGATGACCGCGCGAACGGCAGCGACACCTCAAGCTGCGCTGCAGCCTCCTCGAAGCACCACGACACGAAGTCCGCGCACCACGGACCGCGGAGCCACCGGCCGCCGCGCCCGCGCCGGTATGCGCGGACGTCCGGCCCCTGGTTGTTCCCCTCGTTGACGGCCTCGCCCGCGCCCCGGTCGGCTTCGAGCTTCGCGAACTCCAGCGCGATGCGGACAAGCTCGCGCCGCTGCTCGCGCTCGACGCATGTGGCGAACCGCGTGCGCTCGCGCTCGCTCATGGCCAGACCCACCAGCCGAAATACAGCATCATCGCAACCGTCCCGATGACCACGATGGCGACGACGAACGCCGCCTCGATGGCGTCCTGCCAGGGGGTCCGCTTCACGGCGTTCGCCTCACGGCGTCCGCCCCATCGGGCACGGGCACGGACACGGACCAGCGCCCACGATGCCCGTCCCGCGGCAGTGGCGGCAGTCGCAGCACGGGCAGCGGTGAAGCTGCTCGCGCTCCGAGATGGGCATGTCAACGAGCGCGTGGACCTCGCACGGCCCGACATGCGCCTCGTGCGCGCACGTCGGGCAGGTCACTCGCCGAGCCTTGGCGGCGGCAGGGCCACCGGGACCACGGCACGCTTGAGCTGGCCGCGCGTCACGGTGTACCCGAGAGAATTCAGCACGACGACGACGGCGCCCGCGACCTGCGCCCAGACACCCTCGCTCGGGAACAGGCCCGACGCGAGCAGCGCGCCGACGAGCAGCGACGCGAGCGACAGCCAGAATTCGGTCGAAAAATAGCCAGGCCTGACGACGTTCATCGGTCATCCCCCTCTCGGCGCGGGCACGTCGCCTGCGCCGTCCGTATCCAGATGAGCGCCCGGACCATCCAGACGCTCGCCCTTTGTTCCGAAAGCCCGTCCCAGCAACTCGCTGGCAACGGCGGACAGCTCGTCGGCAGTATGGGGGGGCTTGGCATCGGACTCGACGCCGAGCAAAAGGTCCACGGCGCCGAGCTCGGCGGCGCGGCGCGCGGCGTTGGCGGCGTCTGGGATGGCCTTGAACATCCGAACCAGAGCGATACGAGCATCGCCGCCACTGCCGTCGTCGTTGGCGAGGACGTCTGCGAGGTCTGCCGTAAGACCTTCAAGTCGCGCCGCCGCGTCGCGCGCGGCGCGACGCCCAACCGAGACCGTGCGCGCGAGCTGCTGCGCTTGCGCCTCCACTATCTGGTGGCGCGCATGAAGCTCGCCCAGCTCGCGGTCGCAGTCGCCGTGCGCGGCGAGCGTCGTGGCCAGACGTCGCCACGGTTCGCGCACGAGAAACCCGACAGCAACCGCGCCAGCGGCGCCGATGAGCGCGAGCAGGACGCCCGTCACTCGTCACCCGTCACCCGTCGCAGCGCCTTCTGAACGATTGCCAGAATCAGGACCACCGTCGAGTCTGCCCCAAGCCAACCGCGACCCGGTTCCGCCCGTTGCCCTTGGCGCTGTAGAGCGCGCGGTCCGCACGCGAGAATATCTCGGCCGGCGTCTCCTGCGGCGCGAGCACGGCGACGCCGACGGAGACCGTGAGCCTGATGTTGAGCTGCGCGACCTCCTCGCGCAGTCGCTCGGCGATGCGCACGCCCGCGCTCGCCGCCGCGCCGAGCATGATGAGCCCGAACTCCTCGCCGCCGATGCGCGAGAGCTTGTCGCTCCGACGTCGGCCGCGCGAGAGGGCAGACGCGACCGTCGCGAGCGCATTGTCGCCGGCCGGATGGCCGAAACGGTCGTTGAACTCTTTGAAGTGGTCGATGTCAACGATGAGCAACGTGAGCGGCTCGCTGTGCCGCGTCGCAAAGGCAACCGCCGCCTCGAGGTCGCAGTCGAATGCGCGACGGTTGCCGACCCGCGTAAGCGCATCGACGAGCGTCTCGGTTTCGAGGTCGGACACGCGCTCGCGGAGGTGAGTGACGAGCGCGCAGAGGAGTTGCCGGTCGCGCCCGCAGCGATTCGGGTCGGGGCAGTCGCGTAGCGGGACAACCGACAGCGTGAGGGCCTCGTCCTCGTCATCGCTCATGCCGGGACCGTGACCGGGTCCTTAACGATGAGCTTGCTCGTCGGCACGACCGTCCATCGGTCGCCGCTGTCGTCGTCGTAAAAGACGTCATAGAAGTAGGTGCCCGGCGCGAGCGCGACGGTCTGCGCCGCGGTGAAGGTCACCGCCGCCTGGCCGAGCGTCTCGTCGGCTTGCGTCTCGTGCAAAATGCCCGCGTTCGTTTCAAGCGACAGCGCCGGCGGGTCGGCCGCGTCGACCGCGGTGCGGACCTGGAGGTAGAGCGTACCGCCGGTCAAGTCCTCGCGCTCGTCGTCGGCGTCGAGCAGCGTAATCATCCAGCGCGCGGTCGCACCCGCGTAGATTGCCCAGTCCTGTTGCGTAAGCATCCCCACGGTCAACCCCCGTCCAGTATCGCATGAACATCATCATCAGCCCGCGGTGCCATGTAACCATGCGGACCCGCTCGGGTCAGCGTGGCACTCGGCGCGCTCGCACGCCCCAACGCGGCGCGCGGTCCGGCGACGGCGAGTGTCGCCGTCGGCGACGGCGCCCGCGCCATGATGCCGGTCACCCGACCCCCACGAGTAGAAACTTGATGGCCGCACCGAGCACCGCGAGGCCGAGCACCGCGAGCACCGCGAGCTGTCCGCGCGTGACCTCGAACGCGGTGCCCGCCGACGCCTGACGCGCGGCGAGCCGCGACAGCGCCAGCTCCAGCTCGCCGATACGCCGGCCCTGACTCTCGGCGCTCGTGCGCTGCGCCTCGCGCAGCTCGCGAATCACGCCCGCGCGACCGTCGCGCCCGACCAGCTCTATCAACATGTCCCGCACGTCGTCGTTGCGCGCGTCAGATTTTCCGGCCGCGCGCGACAGCTCCCACAGCTCGCGCTCCATCGATGCGATGGCCGTCGCGAGCGCGTCGAGCGACGGCAAGGCGACCGCGTCGCTGTGCGTCGGGATGCGCGGCGGCGGGCGTGTCGTCGTGCCCGCCATCAGTAAGCGTAGATGAACCGTACAAAATGGAAGATGTCTGTCGCGAGCATGCTCGCGTTGAATAAACGCATCGCAAGCCGGCGCGTCGGCGCGTAGCCGTAGGCCAGACTCTCGACCGCGAACAACGGGCCGTAGTGCGTACCGTTGCCCCAGATGGGCAAGCGAATGTTCGAGCCAGCGGGCGTCCAGTGCTCCTCGCCTTCGCCCGCGAATCCCTGGCTGCCCGTGTCCATCGCACCGCCTGCTACCGCTGAGAGCAAGTTGAACGACACGCTGCCCGTCGTCGGATAGTCGAGATACCCGAGCTGCAACGCCATCGTGTCGCTCATGCCGTTCGTCGCGATGGCGACGCCCAGCAAGCGACACGCCGGGTTCATGTTGCGCGGGATGGCGTAGAAATCCATATTGCCCGCCGACACGAGCTGGATGCCTCCGAAACCGAGCACGTCTTCCTTGTACGTTCCCGCCGCGCCGACCTGCGCGAAGTCACGCCCTAACACGTCCTCGTAGGCGATGCGCATCGGGTAAGCGTGGTAAGCGACGTCAAGCGGGTCGATGTTCGTCTCGCCGACCGCGCGCCGCACGCTCACGTAAGCGTATTTGTCCGTTGGGATGGCCGCATCAAACGCGGGCGTCGCGGTCTCGGCACCCTGTGTCCAGCTTCCAACGAGCGAGAGTTGGTTCACCTTATCGAGACTCGATGTCGAGAGCGCGCCGGTCGCGCCGTCGCGGATGTCGCGCGTCTCGGCGTCCGTGTCGTCGCCATCGACACCGAGCCAGAGCGTGTCCCAGCGCGGGTTCGTCGTGGGCAGCGTGCCCGGCACCGCCTCGGATACCTGCTCGTCGTCCAGCGTGAACAACCACGGCCCCTCCTCGGCCGCGTTGAGCGTGCCGCCCGCCGCCCGGAATAGATGCGTCTCGCCGCCCGAGCTGTAGATGAGCTTGCCGTCGCCCGCTACCAGCAGGTCGCGGCAGTCGGGCGCGATGGACGCGCTCGGCGTCAGCAAGGCGCCGGGCGGGATGCTGCCGGATACGGCTGCATCGGTGCCATCGGTGCGCGCGCCCCAGATATGCACGCCGCTCGCCGAGTTGATGGACCCGAACCGCCCCCAGCGTCGCCGCATCGCGACCTCGCGCATCGCGGCATACGCTTGGAGCCGCATCAGGTCGTCTTCGTAGACCGCCTCGCCCGCATTGAACAGGAGCCGCCGTAGCTTGTCGGCATTCACGCCGCCGATTCCAATAATTGCCATCTCGTTCTCCCGTTGCTAGGGGCTGGTGCGCCGCTCGACAATAACCTGGCAGCCGGCCGCGCGCCGCACGCGCACCCGCTCGGCAATCTCTGCGGCGACGTCGGCGGTCGCGTCGTAGGGCACGATGACGACGAACATCGGCCGGTCGCCGCCGAGCCTGAACCCCTGGTCAAGCCCCAGGTAGGCCGCACGGAAGCCGTCAACGACGTGGCCCTGGCGGTCGAGTTTCTGCACCGTCCAGGTCACGGTCGCGTCGGCCTCGGCGACGCCGTCCGCGTCCTGGTATGTCGCCGCGCCTTCGTCCAGTCCATCGATGGAGTGCGTGCCGTCGTTGGCCGCGGTTGCTGCGCCGCTGATGACGAGCTGAAACTCGAACTCATGCGGCAACAGCGTCGTCGTCTCGCCTCGGTAGGGTCGCGCTGTCCAGGCAACGTCGGGCTCAAACGTCATGCTCGGCGCCGCGCCGCCGAACGTACCGCCCGTGCCCGACCACGCAGTCCAGTCAAGCAGCCAGGCCCGAGCGAAGCGCAGCTCGACCATCACCGCCGTGCCCGCGACGCTCTCGGCATCGAGCACCGCCTGCGCGGCGGCGAGTAGCACCGGGCGCGTGAGCGCATCGTCGAATGTCTGGAGCCGAAGCCGGAGCCGCGCGTCAGTCTCGCCCGCCTGCCGGCGCGTGCCGCGGTCGCGCGCGTGCTGGTCGAGGAAGTCCGGCGGCAAGTCGGCTGCCTCGTCGATGAACGTCATCGACTGCCACTCGTCCACCTGTGCGCGCACCGCGTCGAACACCTTGACGAGCGCGCCCATCTCCTCCTCGGACCGCTCCGACTCGAAGAACCAGCGCGGCAACATGCCGCGCGCCCAGTCGTATAGCTCTTTCTCCGTCGCCGTGAACGCCATCGACTTAGCTCCTCGTGATGACGCCCGCGCGCACGAGCGAGCCGGCCGGCGGCACGACGTCGGCCGCAGGCGTCGCGACCGTCACGCCCAGGATGGCGGCGGGGTCCACGGCGATGACAGTGCTCGCGATGACCTCGCGCCGAAGTACCGCCGGCCCGGCCGAGGTGCCGTCGCTCACCGGCAGGCGCTCGAGCCGCGCGGTCAACGCCGACTCGATGAGCGGTTCGAGCGCGGCGACATCGGTGCCGAGCGCGACGGTCAGCGAGTAGTTGATGGCCTGCTCGACGAGCGTGCCGCCCGCGACCTCGACCACGACGCCCGCTGCGCGCCAGTTCTCCAACTCCTCGGCGACCGCCTGCTCGAGCTCGTAGTTCGAGAGCCCATCCGCGTCGGCGATGTAAACGGCGACCAGCCCCGTCGCGCTCTCGGTCGCGGTCGCGGTCGCGACGCCGACAACGAGCTTCGCGCCGTACTCCAGCGCGGCCAGCGTGCCGCGGCGCAGCGTCGCCGGAAACTGCCGCGCGCGCTCGCGCAGCGCCTCGTCGCTCTCGGCCTCGACACCGCCCGCCATCGGCGCCGCATTTGTCACCGTGATGGTCGAGTCGAACGGCACCGACGTAAGCGCCGTTACTGCTCCAGCAACCGCGTTACCCGCACGCCCGGTCGCCGCCGCGGCCACAGCGACGGTCTTGTCGCCAGTCTCCGACAGCGCCCAGCTCGCCGCGGCGGTCAGCGCATACTCCTGCCGCTCGCCATTCTCGTCCGGCTCGGTCGCGACGATGAACCCGATGGCGAGTGAGCCGGACGGCTCGCCGCCGCCCGAGCTCGGGCGCGTAAACGTCACCTGGCCGACTGCAGCCGCCGCATCCTGCCGCTGGATTCCCCAGTGGTCGTCGGTGAGCTTGGCGAGCGCGTCGCCCGATGCGCCGTCAAGAAACGTCGCGCGAATCTGCTCGGCCAGGTACGCAACAACCGCGTCGCCCATCGCGGCGCTGGCCGCGAGTATCATGTCTGAAATGTCGCCAGTCGCGATGAGCAACTCGGGGCGACGAATTATCGCCTCCGAGCGTCCGAGGTTGTAGAGGTCGTCAAAGCTCGGAGCCGTCATCGTCGTTGCGTCCTCGCTAGCGAGAGCAGGTCGCTCTCGCTGAAATTCTGCGGCTGAAAGCGCACCGTGCGCCCGGCCGAGCGCACGGTCAAGCCGATGCGGAGCCCGCCATCAAACCGCTCGACGGCGACATCCACAACCTCCTCGATGCGCGGCTCGAGCGAGAGCTGGTCTACGATGGCGACCCGCAGCTCATCAACCGTCGTTGAGTTCGCTCGCTTCTTCACGAAGCTCGGCAGGCCGACGCCATAATCCGGCCGCGCGCGATACTCGCCCGGGCGCGTCATCAGTCGACGATAGAGCGCGGCGCGCAGCGCGGCCTCGCCCGTCACCGAAAGCCAGTCGCCGGCCGGGCTTATCGCGAAGTCGCGGTCGAAAAAGATGTCGTTGCCGAGCGCGAGGTTCTGCTCGGTGACCTGCTCGCCGATGCCGCTCGGCACCGACGCCGGCAGGGTCCATGTTCCAACTGTGCTCATAGGACGTTGCCTCCGCTGTCCACGGCGAACGCGAGAATCTCCACGGCGCTCGGCCAGCCATCATCCGGGACGACCACGAAATCAATCCCGTTGCCCGAGGGAGTCGCCGAGCTGCTCGCCGTGAACGGCGCCAGGATGCTCGTACCGTCGTAGATAACCCAGACCTCGTTGGTCCCGTGGATACGCGCCGCGACCAAAACCAGGCCGAGGCCCTTGTCGTCGTCCACCGTGAACGAGAGCGCCGTGTCCCGAGCGACCTCGCCCGACGCGGGGCTGATGCCCGTGATGCTGGGCACCACGACGTCGGTCGCGTCGGCGTCGCTGTCGCCGGCCTCGTCGTTACCGAGCGTGTCGATAGCCCACCAGCTCACCACGGGCGCAGCCGGCCAGCCGCCGACCGGCAGCAGCGTGAACGTCTTGCCCGTCACGCCCCCCGGGGCATACACCTCGGCGCGCGATGTGCCGGGGAACGGCCTGCGCATCCGCACGCCATCGAACGCGAGCAGCGTCTGCGGCCGGTCGGCCAGCTTGACCGCGAGCAGTACCGCCGCCAGGCCGTTCGCGTCGCTGATGTTGAAGACGATGGACTCTTTGCGCGATGGCAGCTCGCCCGCCGCAGGCGTGAGGCCGGACACGACCGGCCGCTCGACCACGAACGCGAACTCGAACTCCCAGTGAAGGTAGCTGTTGTTCGAGATGTACGAATATCTGACCGTGACGCCGCCAACCTTGCGGTGCGAGTCCACGCCGTTCACGTTGCTGGCGTTGGATTGCGCGTTGCGCGTCCAGCCGGGCACCGTTTGGTTCCACCAGGTGTTGCTCATCGACGTCGCCAGTACGCAGCTAACGGCGAGCGCCCCCGGGTCGGATACAGACATCACGAGTTGGGTAGCAGGCGCCCCCGTGGCTTCGCGATACAGCCGCGTGCTGGACAGAAACGGGTCGCTGGGCCGAAACGCATCGGCGTCCGAGCGGAACACCGACATGACCGCGTTCATCTGCCCGCTGCACGCGAGCGCCCGCGCGAACTCGAACGTGTCGCCCGGGTCGCCAGCCTCTACGATTTTCCATACGAGCGCGCCGTGGTAGCCGCTCCCCGGGCTTCCTGGTATCCAGCCATCGGCAGGGCTCGAGTAGGCGTGCGCCCAGCCCGATGGTGGCGTCGGCACGCCTTCGATGAGCGCCCCCTCGCTGGCAACAGCCGACGTCGTGCCCGCGTGAAACGCGCAGATGGCGAGGTCGCCGATTTGCGCCGAGGCCGACATCGTGACGTCCACCGAGTCGCCTGCGCCCGCGTCGTTGCCGGTCGTCGCGGCGATGAGCGTGACCGCCATCGCCTTACTCGCCCTTCACCTTGGTCGAGAGCGTCGTGGCCAGTGCGTCCTTGAATGCGGTAACTGCACTCGCAAACCCACTGCCGCCGCCGACCGGCGCGGTGACGATAGTTGCCGCGAACGTCGCGAACGTGGCCAGGAAAGCATCCTCAAGCGACTTGCGCGCATCGCCCAGGACGAACGGCTGCGCGGCGTCGGCGCTGCCCAGGCGCAGGTCGTCGGTCACGATATGGACCTCTGGCCAGGCCGCGAGCAGCCGCCCCGGGCCGATGCCATCGGGCACGCCCGCAGACGACAGCACGCCAACGATGAGCGCGCCGGCCTCCAGCTCGCCGTCCGGGATGAGCAGCGCGACCTCGCTGCCGACGTCGGGAACCCACCAGAGGCCCTGACCCGCGCCGCCGCCGCCCGCCAGCGCCATGCGCGCCGTAATGAGCGTCTCGGACGGAACGAGCACGACATCGACGAGCAGGTCACCGTCGACGAGCTCATAGTGCGAAGCGCCGTCGGTGGTCACGATGCCGAGCGCCGAATGGACGCGACCGTCGGCGAGCGCCGTGCGCATCGCGGTCAGGTCCAGCTTGCGGCTCGCCGTGCGGCCGCGCCTGGCCGGACGCCTCATGGCGCCTGCCCGCGGATGTTGACGAAATTCTGGAGCTCGACCTGCACCTCGAGCCCGCCCTCCGAGGTCCACTCCAGCGTTGACGACTTGACGCGAAACGGCCGGCGAAACAGGTTGACGTCCTCGAACCCGAGCGCGACCTCGACGGCCACCGCGCGGTCGTAGCCGAGCGCGACCAGCGCCTCGACGCGCTGCTCCCACGATAGCGACTCCATCATGCCCGCACCGAACCGCTCATCGAACGCGATGGCGAGCGCGTCGCCGGTGCGCACGCCGAGCAGGTCCTTGCCCTCGCTATCGACGAGGTCGCGCGTCGTCAGCACGATGGATTGCTCGGCGCGCGCGACGAGGTTGTAAGTCGTCTCGGCAATCTCCGCGAGCCGCTTCGCCGAACGGATGCCCCATATCGTGTAGAGGCGCGTCTCCTCCTTGCGCGTGCCGAGCCCGGTCACCGCCTTCTTCGCGCCTTTGCCCGTCTCAGGGTAACGGCCGCGCACGACCGTTCGCGTGCTCTCGTCGTAGGACCGGCACTCGATGACGGGCACCGTCTCCTTTGCCATGCGTCGCTTCATTTTCAACGTCAAAAGATTCCGGCCCCAGGTCATCAACCGCGGCGACGGTCGCGCGCCCATGAACGCTTGCGGCGTCGTGATGACCAGCTCGAGGTTCCGCACAAAGACGATGAAACCGTGGCGGATGCAGAGCTTGTAAATCGCATCCCAATACGTGTTTGTGTCCGGCACGGACTCGCCCTTTTTGTTCGTGCGCCCGGCCTCGGCGCCGACAATGGGCATCTTGCCAGCTAGCTCGGGCGGGTCGATGACGAGACGCATCGCGCGCGCCGATTCGACCTCGTCTTTTAGCAGCGCGACGATGCGGTCGAGCCGCTGGCCGGCAGGGAGTCGCCGCTTCGGCTTCCACTGCTTCGCGATAAACAGCGACGTGTAGTCCTGCCCGGTGATGGTCACCCAGCGGCCATCTTCGCCAAATGCCGTCTCAACCTCGTCGAACAGCCCGACCATACTCGGCACGACGCCGAGGAAACCGGCTTCGACCGGCTCGTCGCCGCCGTCGCCGCGCAGCGCCTTAGGCCGGTCGCCGATGCCGCGCGCCGCGAATAGGTAAAGCTGCGCAGCGCCCGTGCGAATCAACTCGGGCGATACCGGCAGGTCGTTCGCGTTGAATGTCAATTGCCAGGTGTCGGCCTCCTTGTACGAGTTTGAGTGAATGGTCATCGCCTTCGGGATGACGTCAAACGTGCGCGGCACACCCCGCGTAAAATCGTCGGCGTCGGGCGCCTCGTACTCCTCGAAGATGACCGACAGCGTGCAGCGCGCCTGCGGATAGAACACGTTCGGACGCGGACCGCTCGCGAGCGATGCGCCTGGCGCTTCGCGTTCGGCGGCCGACTTCATCGCTCGGTCACCTCCGGGATGATGAGCAACTCGGTGCCCGCGAGCACGGTCGTTGTCAAGCGGTTCCGCGCGGCGATGCGTCGCCACTGGTACGGCGTTCCGTAGAATCGCTGACTCGTCTCGTAGAGGTGCTCGCCAGCGCGCGGGCGGTAGAGGTTGACGGCGCTCGGCATCGCGCGACGTCGGACCTCGCCCGATGCGCGCAGGCCCGCGAGCACGACCTCGCGGCCCGCACGACCGAGCCCGCGCGCCCAGGCGTCGAACGCCAGCATAGCGAGCGGCGTCTCGTAGTCGAGCGCGTCGTCGGATGCGTCGGCGGCCACGAGCGTCGTCAGGTCGAGGCCGATGAGCGCGAGGCCGTAGAACGCCGCGGCGAGGCGCAGCAATCCCGTGCCCGGCTCGGATACGTCACCGGTCGTGCGCTGGCCGATGGCCGCGTCGATGACCGCGAGCTGAGCGTCGAGCGCATCGACGAGCTCGCCGGCGTCCGTCCACCTGTCGCCGGCCAGCCGCGCGACGGGCGCGAGCGCGAACGCCGTGCGCGCCGACGCGACCGGGCGCGCAACCTCGGCCTGTAGCTGCTTGGCGTTCAGCGCGCCGCGCGGACTTCGCGGCATCGTCAGGCGACCGCCAGGCGCCCGGTGATGCGGCGACACGGTGAACGAATAGCCGATATCCCAGGCGCGGCGGAAGTCGAACTCGGCCGCCGTGATGAGGCCCTGCACCGTGAGGTCCTCGAACGTGATTCTGACGGGGTTTGCCCGTCGGACCAGGGCCTCGAACCGCGCCCGCTCCAGGACCGCGTAGCCGCCCGTAGCGCGGCGATTGCCGGCCCCGGATATTCGGGCATCCTCGAGCGCCAGCGGGTTGTAGCGGTCATCCCAGCGCCCACGGAGCGTGAATGGCGTGTAGTTCGGCCCGAGCACCTGCTCCGTCGGGTCATCGGCCCCGGGATAGTCGGTCCGCACCGAGCGCACCGCGACGCCGAAAGTCCAGGGCCGCAGCGGAATCGAGCGCGCGGCCGCCGACCACTCGAACCGTGCCGGCGCCTCGGCCCCGATGCGGAAATTTGCATCGCGATGACCGTAGGGAAGCAACTCCTCGATGATGAACAACGCCACGCTACAGCTCCTTCACCGTCGCGCGCGATTGCGATGGCGAGTTCGAGTAGCGGTCGAACGCATCGACGAGGTCCATCGCGAAGCGGTCCGGGTCATCCGATACGACCTCGATTTTCTGGATAGTCACGTTGGTATTGCGACTGCCGCTTGCCTTGCCCTTGTCTTCACTGGCCGGCTTGTCACCGTCGGCGCGCCATAGCGCC
>Ga0307379_10011063_pt1 | contig 11891 bp, 15 predicted proteins | sample UN2MG_FD_202237 | JGI IMG/M metagenome (GOLD analysis project Ga0307379, IMG submission 202237) | Soil microbial communities from Risofladan, Vaasa, Finland - UN-2 | ecosystem: Environmental > Terrestrial > Soil > Coastal area > Acid sulfate soil | place: Finland: Risofladan, Vaasa | collected... | reverse complement strand
CAGAATAATAACCTTCAAAGATTTTTTTAGAATCGGCCTTCCGATAATGCTGATAACTATTGTTCTGTCTTCTGTTTATCTCTACTTAAGGTATTTATTGTAATCTCCAAGTCTACAATGTATTGAATTTATAAAATAAATTTCATATCCTGCTCTTTATTCTCTCTTACATATTTCAGCAATGGCCAATAATTCTTTTTTACGCAATTTATCCTTTTCGCATTTGGCAAGTTCTTCTGCTTTTTTATAATAACATTTTGAGGACATCTGAACTTTGGAGATTGATTTCCAACTATCAATTCACCCTTTTCAATAAATATTGTCATCTCTTCTAAAACTTTTTCAAAGCCAAAGCCTTTTGAATGATTATCGGTTTCCCAGTTGTTTCCTTATATGCTTCCGTTACTAATAATGCTCTCTCTATAAATATTTCCGAGTTAGAAGAAAGGCATTTTTCTCTTAAATATTTAATTCTTTCATTCATATTTAAAATTCCCTTCTCGATGCACAATAATCCATGATCAAAATTTATACCAAAATAAGCAAACAAAATTTTTATCTTTTTTTAAATTTCATACATTTATTTATCCTTCACTATTGTAATAAACATCCACCATCGACATATATTGTTTGCCCCGTTATATAATTAAAGGCCTCTACGCTACTAATCGAAATCAGTATAAGTAATATTATTCATAAACTTTTTACTACTCAATTGGTTTTTACATTTCAACTCTTTTAATTTTTATTAAATCACAAAGATCTACAAGTTGTTCAACCAAGTCACCTTCTTTTAATAGTAAATGATGGTCGATGCCTTCGGCAAGCAATTTATCAAATTTGTCGATTGCGTTTCCACCCAGATTAACTTTTGCAAAAAATTTACTACCACCATCCACCCATTCCTGATGAGACACTGGCTCGGTAGATACTTTAGCTACTAACATTCTGTAAGTATTTTCTCTCCCACATAAGTTGACCATGGTAGCTTCCCGCATAGCTTTTAAAGGGGTGCCTACAAAAGTACCTAATTCTCCACTGGCAGATATTTGAACCTTGGAAATATCTTCAGTTAAAGAATGAGCCGAACTTCCTTCATGTGCCAAATATATAGTATTATCAGCCATACTTCCAATCTCAGCTAAGGCAGTAGGTCCAGGTTTTAATTGATTAAGTATAGTCATTAAAACGGCGTGTCCGATATCACCCTCGGTATCCAGGACAATACCTTCATCAGCGAGCCAGGAAGAAGGCAGGTTAATTAACCCGCTGAATTTTGGATAACATTCAGCGGCTGCAGCATTTAAAGTGTAAAGCTGGAATATTTCTTTGGTCGCCAAATATATTTTGGCTGCATATAAAAGGTTCTTTTTATCTGCAATAGCCCGACCAATTCTCTGCTGTTTTTTTAAATTCAACAATGTCTGTTCAGCAACAGAATTTTCCTGCTTTTTTGCTCGTTCCAAAATTTCATCCATTTCAATATGAATAATAGTAGTTCCGAATTTTTTTGAAAATTCCCATTCTTCACTGGTCATATCCTGAGAACCCGCTACCCGCCAGGTCTGTCTGGGACCTATTAAGGCAATTCTTAGGGTACTTAACTTTTTATAAATCTGAGCAATATTGGCATACTTAATGATTTTATTAATTAGATCAGCATCTCGGGGTAAACCATACACATATTTATAATTAAAACCATGTTCCCATAAAATACTTCCAAAATGCTGAACACATCCAATGGAAAATGTCTCAGGATATGGAACACCCCATAAAACAATAGGACATTTTAAATTATTAATAAAAATATATTGTAAAGAATCTAAGACCCAAGTAATATGAAGCATTACCAGCAAATCGGGCTGATACTTTGATAAATAATCAACAGCGGTAAAAGCATCTGAAGGATTCCATACTGTTTTTTTATAAGCATTCACTTCTAATCCACTCTCTTCAAGATGTTCAATTGCTCCTTTTAAGATTTCCTCTGCTCTTTCACCCCCACTTTCAAATTGACTCGCCATTGACACTAAGGCAATTTTTGGCTTAACCATGATAAATCCTCCTTTTCTTAAACTAAATTTTATTTAAACTTTAAAAAATATTCTTAAATAAGCAAATATTTAGTCCATTAATATTCCGCCATTTACATCTATAATTTCACCGGTAATATATCGGGCTTTTGACGAAGCTAAAAAAACAACCACCTCTGCTATATCGATAGGACTACCAGCTCCTCGAATCAAACCACTTATACACTTCTCTTTTATTTTAGATCCATTAACTTCCCATAAGGGAGTATCAATAATCCCCAGAGCTATACCATTAATATTAATATTAAAAGGCAAAAGCTCTTTAGCCGTTTGTCTAGTTAAATTTGAAACACCCGCCTTAGAAACCGAATAACAGGCAGCGGAATTAATTCCACCTATTTTAGCAGTCAATGAAGTAATATTGATAATTGAACCCTTTTTTCGCTCCTTCATCTCTGGTATAACTGCCTGGGAGCATAAAAAAACACTCTTCAGATTAACTGCCAGGCAACAATCCCAGTCTTTTTCGCTTATTTCTTCTAATTTACCTGTTAAAGTCATCCCTGCGTTATTCACTAAAATATCAATGGGTCCTAATATTTTTTTGTCTTTTCGATAGCAGAAATAACCTGATCTTTTTTAGAATTATCCGCCTGGACTAGTAGTGCTTCTCTTCCTAAGGAAATAATCTCGCCCCAAAGTGATTGAGCTTCTTTATATTTGGTATGGTAACAAATGGATATATTTGCCCCTTCTTTAGTCAAAGATCTACAAATCTCGGAGCCAATTCCTCCGGTTGCACCGGTTACAAAAGCAACTTGTCCTGTCAACTGCATATAAAGACCTCCAATACTTAATTAATTATTCCGGGATATTATCATTTTTACATGTTAACCGTGTGCAAATCTTGACCATCAGAGAGGATCTACATCGATGGTTGTTTTTTGACCTAACACAATCTGACTCATCCGTAATCCGGTTATGGGAGCAATCCCGATACCATCTCCTTCTGCTCCGGCAGCAATATAAAATCTGGGTACTTCATCAACTTACGAAACAATTAATAAATGATCCGGGGTATAAGGTCTTAAACCAGCATAAGTTCTGATGCAATGCAGGTATTTAAGAGAAGGAATAAAATGAATAGCTCGTTTTATAATCGCTCTGATGGCCGGCAAATATGTTAATATCTATTGTTCTATCTTCTGTTTATCTCTACTGAAGGTATTTATTATAAAAAGGTGACAAGCTACTTTTTTACCTATTCTTACTTTTAATATTTTATAAAAAAATAGACCCCTTTTTTATATCTCTAAGATTTCTTTTCCCTTATTAATTCTGTAAATTCTCGCTTTAAATTAAGAACAATAGTTAATACATCTCCTTTAAAAAGATTAAAGTCTTTTCCAGAAGGAGTCGAAATTATACTCCAGCCTCTTCTGCAATTAATATTCCAGCAGTAAGATCCCAAGGACATAGAGAATATTCCCAATACCCATCAAAAATACTATCACACATAAATATTTAGAATTCCCTTTTAGAAATTTTTATTTATTCTGGACTAGGCGCGCAATTCCATGTAATGATAGCTTTCTGGGAGCTGATATTACTTAATAGGTATAAACCCCGCTATTTTTCTCATGCAATAAATAAGAAATGCAAAAAAGTTTATCAGGGTTTTATGTATTCGCAACAAATTTCAGGGACATCCATAAAAATGCGAGTCTAATCTTCTCTAATAACTTCAATTTTTTATATGCCCGCTCTGATCAATCAAAAAAATCACTAGACCTATAAATAAGAGCAGGCTGATTTTTACTATTAGCCTTAACCACTGTTCCGATAAATAAAATATGGTCACCTACTTCAATTTGATGAGACAACTCACAATCAAGGTAGCCAGTGCAATTACTAAATATCGGGGCTCCGGTAGTTTGATACGTAACCTCTTCTTCTTGAAGTTTATCTTGGTCTCTCCCGGAGACAAAGCCACATTTTCGGGCTAACTCTATCTGAATAGGGGAAAGAATATTAACAGAGAATGATTTAGCTCTAGGTATTAACTCACTGGTATAATGACTCTTCCCTATTGCAACAGAAACCATTGGTGGTTGGCTGGACACCTGATTTACCCAAGCAGCAGTCATTCCATTTAGTTTCGATTGATATTTTACTCCGATTATATAGACTCCATGCGTTAATAAATCAAGGACTTTTTTAATTTGAGAATGACTCATTTAAACTCTCCTTTAATTCATTTTTGCTAAAAATTGTCTATTCTGGACTAGGCGCGCAACTCCATGTAATGACAGCTTTCTGAGAACCGATATTAGTTAATTGATGTGGTACTCCCTCGGGAATAATGATAATATCTTCTTCTTCTAATTGATAATATTTCCCATCATTTGGTGTATGCATGAGCACTTCTCCACGACTAACGTAAAAAATCTCATGGGAATTTGCATGACCGGGATCAATACCACCAGTTTGCCCGGGCAACAAAGAAGAGGTTCCAAAAGTTATTTTATTAGTTTTTATATATTCGCGACAAACTTCTGGTCCATCCATAAATACTTTTGCTTCATTTGATTTAATAACTTTGACTTCCATTATATAAATCCCCTCCAAAGACATTTCTATAAAACTTTTGAACTAATCTATACAATATAAAATATACTTAATTACTGTATTGCCATTTATTGCATTATTGCAAAATTTTATTTAAACACTTTAAATATTTTTATTTTGTTTATTTTTAATTTTAATATGCCCACAATGGTTTAAAAACTATTTATTTTTAATAGATAATCCCGGTCCGTATCCTAAGGTCTCTCCTTGATCAATAATTACTGCTGATCCCTTCATAGCAGAAGAATCATCCGAAGCAAGAAACAGAACCAAATTTGCCACTTCTTCAGCTTTTGATATTTGCCCCATTGATTTAAGAACTTTTTCTGGATTTTTTTCTAAGCTCAGTTGATTTTCCAAAAGAGGAGTATACATATTACCAGGACAAACTATATTAATCCTTATATTATCTTTTGCATGGTCAAGCGCTAAAGCTCTCGCAAAAGAAACGACGCCCCCTTTTGAAGCAGCATAACTGGTAAAGCCTGGATCACATACATAAGCCCAATTAGAACCAGTAAAAACTACGGTTCCGCCACCCTGCTTTAACATCTGCTTTATTGTATTCCTGGCAGTTAAAAATACGCCGTCCAAATTAACCGATATCACTTTTCTCCAGTCTTCGAAAGAAGTTTCGTTAATAAATCGGCATTTATCTATAATGCCTGCATTTATATGAGCTATGTCGATTCTATTATATTTCTTTAATATCGTCGTAAATGCATCATCTACGTCTTTCTCGTTAGATACGTTACACTCAACGGCAATAGCATCCCCACCCTTTTTATTAATTTCGTCTGCCACTTTTCTACCCAATTCTATATTAATATCTAAAATAGCAACTTTAGCACCACTTTCAGCAAATTTTTCAGCGACTGCTCTACCAAGTCCAGAAGAACCTCCAGTGACTATTGCAATTTTTTCGTTTAAATTTCTCACTTATTTCCTCCCTTGCTTTAAATGTGTTTATTAAATAGCTTTTTGTTTTTCAAAAATATGATAATTTGCAATAAAATATCTATATTCTATTGCTTAACTGCACCAAAAGACAATCCTCGCACTAAATGTTTTTGTAAGACAAATGCAAGTATTATTACTGGAATTGTTACAACCGTACCAGCAGCAGAAAGTTGAGCCCAAAAAGTTCCATGCGGTGTAACTAAGCCAGGAAATGCGGCGGGTAAAGTTCTTGAGGCTGATCCACCTAAAACTAAAGCAAATAAAAATTCATTCCATGAAAAAATAAAACTGAACAAAGAAGTCGCAACAATCCCCGGCTTTACAATAGGCAATATTACATTTTTAAATGCACCAAAAATGGTATAACCGTCTGTCATTGCAGCTTGTTCTAACTCTATCGGGATATCATCAAAAAATCCTTTCATAATCCAGATAATAAATGATAGTGTAATTGTTGTATGGGCTAATATAACTGCTAAATGGGTTCCTAAAATACCAAACTTGCTAAATAAAATATACATCGGAAGAGCAAATGCTACCGGTGGAGCCATTCTAGTTGAAAGGATATAAAAGAAAAAATGTCCTTTTGCCTGAAAGTCAAATCTTGAAATTGCATAAGCACAAGGTACTCCTATTATAAGAGATATTGTTAATGAACTAACTGATATTACAAGAGAATTAACAAAATATTTCAAAAACTCTCTTTCTATAAAAACTTTAGGAAAATTTTCTAAAGTAGGTTTAAAAATCCATTTAGGAGTAGTGCTTAATAAATCAACCCTAGTCTTAAAAGAAGATAAAATCATCCAAAAATATGGAACAAACATAATTAATATAAACGCTAAAATTGCACCAATAATTAATATTTTATTAATAGTTTTAATTTTTTTTACTACCATTGCCATAAAATATTACCTCTCTTTCTTTTTTAATTTGTTCCCTATTTATATATCGAAAAAATGTAACGCAAAGCAAAAAGCTAACTATGTACAATAAAATTACAATTGCAGCTCCATACCCTAACTTCCAATGCATAAAATTTAATCTATATGCATAAATATTTGAAGTTTCCGTAGTTGCCCCCGGCCCTCCATGTGTCATAATCCATACTTTGTCAAATATCTTAAAAGCTTCGATTGACCTTAACAGAGTGACAATTGCCAATAAAGGCGCAATGAAAGGCATAGTAATATGTTTAAAAGTTTGCCAAGGGGTTGCTCCGTCCATTGCTGCTGCCTCAAAAGGTTCTTTAGGAAACGATAAAAATCCTGCAAGCAATATTACTGTAACAAAAGGAGTCCATTGCCATATATCAATAAGTATAATCGCAGGCATGGCTAATTTAACACTTCCCAAAACAGAACTTTCAATTAATCCAAGCTTTTTCAAATATATTCCAATAACCCCAAATTCTGAATTAAGAGAAAGTTTACCAATTAACCCTACTACAACTGGGGCAATAATTGTTGGAATAATTACAATTGGTATTAACTTTCTAATGCCCTTCAAATTAGATTTTGCAAAGAGCATTGCCATTAAAAAACCAATGATTAATTCAAGTAAAACTGCTGGAATTAAAAATTTAAACGTTATGCCTAAACTATGAAGGAATTCGGGATCAGAAAGAGCTTTCCTGTAATTATCCAGTCCAATCCATTGGCCTTGAGACCTAGAAGAAGTATAACTAATATCCCGAAAACTGTAATTTAAAGCAATAAAAAAAGGCATAAGCGATACAATAAACAATATTATCATGGTTGGCGCAATCCATCTTGCGGTTCTTGCTTTCATCAAATTATTATTCTCTCCTTTCTGCTATAATATTTTTTGGGCCACATTTTTTTCATATGGCCCAAAAAATTTTTTTTACAAATTCTAAGATATTTATTATTCTGGCAACTCTTTTTCTATCTCTTCCTGGCACCATTCCAAAGCTTCTTTTGCTGTCTTTTCGCCAGTTAATACACTGTTTACTGCTAATTCAAGTTTTTCTGCAACCCATTCTTGCTCAGGGAAAGTTGGTTTTGGAACAATGGTTACAGTGGTATCTCCGGTTGACGGGTTAATAGCGTTCACAAAGGTTTCCGGAACGCCCCATCCCGTCTTGTCTCCACTCTTTCTTGTTTGTATCACTTCATTAGATTTTAAGTAAACTGCAGTCGGCGCATAAATAATATTTTTAATTTTTTCATTATTATAAATCTTTCTTACCGACGAGGCACCACCATGAAGCATTTGAGCAATTTGAGAATCTTCCTCCATGCACCATTGTACAAATAACCATGCAGCTTCTTGTTTTTTAGAAGATACCGGAATAAACATTGTCCATCCTTCAATCTGTGTCATTTTTTCTTCTTTAATAGGTGTACCACTGAAAGCCATTTTTCCTGCTACTAGTGATTGATTTGGATCTTCAACAGCATAGGTGGCATCATCCCATTGAATTGCTTGAGCTACAATTCCTTGTTGTTGTGATGCTTGTGTTTCGTCCCATGTATAAGTTAAACCACCTGGGGGCGAATAGTCCAAAAGTTTTTTGTAATACTCTAAAGAAGCAATTGCTTCGGGAGAATTAATTACAACTTCTCCATAGTCGCTACCCTTATCTAATAACAATTCTCTGCCTCCGAAGCTATAGAGGAAATTTAACCACCCATACCAAGTGGCAACATGTCTTGCGGCTTGAATAGCAGTTCCATAGAAATCTTCTTCCAATGTTTCCCCAGCTAGCTTTTCACCCTTTTTTCTTGTAAAAAATTCAGCAGTGTTTAAATAATCTTCCATCGTTATCGGTGGACTGGGTAATCCGTATCCATATTTCTCTTTAAAGTTAGCCATTTCTTCAGGATGCTCAAATAAATCATAACGATACCACATAAACATTGAAATAAAATGAAAAGGTAAACCGTAGACGGTATCTTGGTATGCACAACATTCATTAAACCATTGTTGACTTAAAAATGTTCCCTCTAAGGATAATTCTGGATTTCGAAGATTTTCATTATCATAAAAGTTTTTTAAAGGTGTAATCCAACCATTTTCAGCAAGTTTACCAATTTCGCGGTGAGGATTTAGCACAACATCATAAATCGCGGTTTTCCCTACAAAATCTGCTGTAGTTTTTTGAATTACCTCTTCATGTCCATACATTTCAATGATAACTTTTATACCTGTTTTCTCCTCAAATATATTTTTAACTTGGTCTAAGCCCTCTAATGGTGGCAGGCTTTCTCCAATTAATCTTAAGGTTACTCCGGAGAAAGGTTTAGAATTTTCTTCCAAAGATGTCCATTTAGCAAAACCAAAATTAAAAAATAAACAAACTAAAGATAATGAAATTATACTCACTAATAAAATTTTCTTTTTCACGGTAATATTTCTCCTTTATATATTTTAAATTTGCTATTTTACTTGCATCTTCTCTCTGCCTATTAATTGTTAGATACTCTAACATCACCTCCTTTTTAAATGGCATACCTTGCCTTGGTTTTTTCGTTAAAATAATGCAAGCTTTCCCCATCGAATTTAATCCATACTTTTTTAATATTATCAGGAAATTCCGTACTTAAAACTTTTGAAAATATTTCCATATCGCCTACAAATAATGAAAATATTTTTGTTCTTCCGACATCTTCAACTATTGAAACATCTGCAGGGATACTATTTTCTTTTTTTTCTGAAGTGTTTATAGAAACGTTATTAGGTCTAACTCCTAGATCAAATTTATTATTATCCTTTAATATGCTTGACAACTTACTACCTTGCTTTTCAGGGAGAGTAATTCTAAAATAAGGATTTATCGCAAAATATTTTCCATTTTCAACTTCTAAATGACAATTGACAATATTCATAGGTATATCAGAAATAAAACTTGCTACCCATTCATCTACGGGATTATCAAAAATATCACCTGGTTTCCCAACTTGGAATATTTTCCCTTCATTAATAACCGCTATTCTATCACCCATAGATAAGGCTTCTAATTGATCGGGAGTAGTATAAATGGTGGTGATGTTAAGTTCGCGCTGGATATTTTTTAATTCTGCACGCATTATATGTCTTAATTTTGCATCTAGATGTGCAATTGGTTCATCCATAAGAAAAACGTTAGGTTCTCTTACAAGCATCCTCCCCATCGCAACCCTCTGTTTTTGTCCTCCGGATAATTCTTGGGGTAATCTTTCTAGCAATTGTTCAATTTGTAAAAACTTGGCCCATTTATGTACTATTTTATCGATTTGTTCAGGTGAATATTCCTTATTTTTACAAAGTGGACCTTTTAAGGGAAATGCCATATTATCAAAAACACTTAAATGGGCATATAGAGCATAAGATTCGAAGGTAACAGCAACATTGCGTTGATAGGCAGGAATTTTATTCATTAGTTTATTTCCAAAATAAATGTCTCCAAAATCTTCTCCCTCAACACCAGCAATTACTTTTATAAATGATGTTTTTCCGGCACCGGAAGGACCCAATAAAACAAAAAATTCACCCTGATTAATTTCTAAATTTATACCACTCAAGGCTTCAACGGTTTCGTAAAATTTAAAAAGGTTTTCTACTCTAATATTTACATTCATTATTGGGAACCCCCTCTTTCTGCAAGTGAAATAAATTCTTTATCCGATACACATATATTTTTTGTGGTAGATTTGTTGAAGATATTTATTTTGTCCAGATCGAAATCAATTTGAATTTCTTCGTTTTTAGAAAAATTAAAGTTCGGCAAAGTTTTTGCCGCAATCATATTTTTATCAACTTTAACCACAGCAATGCCTTCGTCTCCACGAACTTCCCAATGAAACATCTCCCCTGAAATATTTCTGTCATTTTTCTTTTGCTTTTTTATCATCATGTCTTGTGGTCTAATCCCCAATTTCATTTCCCTTGATAAAATTTGTTCTTTTTTTATTTCGATTTTAATTTTATCTGGAATTTTAAATTTAAAATTTTTGGAAACCAAATAAAAATCATTTAATTCTTTTTCTAAATTACAATCAAACATATTCATGGGTGGTTCGCCAATAAATCCAGCAACAAATTCATTAAAAGGTCTGTTAAATAGATTTGACGGGGTGTCATATTGTTGTAGTTCAGCAAAATTCATTACAGCTATCTTGTCAGCCATTGTAATAGCTTCATGTTGATCGTGTGTTACATATACGGTTGTCCTGTTAAATTTTCTTTGTAATCTGGTTAATTCAGCTCTCATATGAGTCCTTAATTTTGCTTCTAAATGAGAGATGGGTTCATCCATTAACAGAACCTCTGGGTTTCTGACTAGTGCTCTCCCAATAGACACTCTTTGTCTTTGACCACCACTCAATTTACTAGTGCTTTCACTTAAAATGTCTACAATCTTTAATATTTCTGCAACCCAATAAACCTGTTTTTTAATCTCATTAGAAGAAATTCCTCGCAATATGAGCGGAAAAGCAATATTTTCATAAACAGTTTTATGGGTATAAAGTGCATAATTTTCAAAGACCATTGCGATGTTTCTATCTTGTGGGATTATCTCGTTCACAATTTTTTCGCCTACCCATATTTTCCCCTTCGTTATTTCTTCTAATCCGGCTAACATTCTTAATGTTGAGGATTTCCCGCATCCAGAAGGACCAAGAATGGCTACGAATTGACCATCTTTGATATCTAAATTTAAATTTTTTACTCCAACTACATCTTTTTTTCTAGTTTTATATATTTTCCAAACATTCTCTAATTTAACTCTGCTCATTGACCATACTCCTGTTATTATCAATAAGTTTATGCAATTTTTTATCTTTAAATAATTTCATTTTTTCTTTTTTTCTTAATTTTACAGGGTCTTCCAGGCACATGATGTAAATAATAACAGGTATACTTATAAAATTAGATACCCAAACTGGGAAAAACCCCTCTAAAAATCTCAGCCAAAATAAGCCAATAAGACACCACAATGTTATTGACCAGAATATTTTGTCTCCCCATAACATCCTTTTTGGGAACATAATACCACCTCTTTCTTAAATTTTTAGTTATAATGAAAATGGATAGAAATTATTTTGAGTTAAAATTAAACTGTTTTACTTTCTTTAAAACAATATCTATTTGATCTTTTAAATCTATATCGCCAAATTTATTATTAAAAAATGCGCTACCGATAGTAAAACCCCAGGGTCTATAATTTAAAACTTTCTCAAGTCTATCCCAGCTATCAATACTTCCCGCCAAAATAACAGGTTTTTTAATTTGTTCTAAAAATTCTTTAATAAGTCTTTTGTCTGC
>Ga0307379_10011059_pt1 | contig 11893 bp, 8 predicted proteins | sample UN2MG_FD_202237 | JGI IMG/M metagenome (GOLD analysis project Ga0307379, IMG submission 202237) | Soil microbial communities from Risofladan, Vaasa, Finland - UN-2 | ecosystem: Environmental > Terrestrial > Soil > Coastal area > Acid sulfate soil | place: Finland: Risofladan, Vaasa | collected... | reverse complement strand
GGCGATGCAATTCGTTCGTTTCACGCAGCGCAACCGCGTGATGCACCTGGTGATGCTGTTGAGCTTCTTCGGGTTGGCGATCACCGGGATGATGCTGAAATTCAGCTACACGCAGTGGGCGGCGGCGGTTTCGCGGGTTCTGGGTGGATTCGAGGCCGCCGGCTTCATCCACCGGACCTGCGCCGTGGCGATGTTCGGCGTTTTCGTGGTCCACCTGTGGGACGTGCTAAGGCGATATCTCCGGAGTAACAAGAGCGTATTCCGCTTCCTGTTCGGACCGAACACCATTCTGCTGACGCGTAGCGACATCGGCGAGTTCATCGGTACGGTCAAGTGGTTCCTGGGCCGCGGTCCGAGACCGCAGTACGGTCGGTGGGCCTACTGGGAGAAGTTCGACTATTTCGCAGTGTTCTGGGGCATCATCATCATCGGTTCAACCGGCCTGTTGCTGTGGTTCCCCGAAAAAGGCACGTTCCTCTTGCCGGGCTGGGTGATCAACGTCGCCACGATCATCCACAGCGACGAGGCGCTGCTGGCGACCGGCTTCATCTTCACGATCCACTTCTTCAACACGCACTTCCGTCCGGAGAAGTTCCCGATGGACACTGTGATCTTCACGGGCAAGATGCCGCTGGAAGAACTAAAACGCGAGCGACCGCGGGAGTACGAGGAGCTGGTCGCCGCCGGCACATTGGACGAACGCCTGGCCGAGCCGTCTCCGTTGGTGGTCACGCGCGCAGTCAAGGTTCTCGCGTTTGTTGCCTTGGCCGTCGGTTTGACCCTCGTGGTTCTGATCATCTACGCCATGGTGTTCGGGTATAAGTAGCACGGTGCACGGACTGTTTACCGTGACCACAGTCCGACAAGTGGACCTCTTGAGAGAAGTCCGACTACTTCGCGGTCCTCTGGGGTGTGGCTACCATCGGGTTGAGCGGCTTGATCTGGTGGTTCCCCGTGGGGGCCACCTGCATTTTGCCAGGATGGATCATCAACGTCGCCTTGGTCGTCCACAGCGACGAGGCGTTGCTGGCGGCCGGGTTTATCTTTACCTTCCACTTCTTCAATGTGTACTTCCGTGTGGCGAAGTTCTTCAGGGACCCGGTGATCTTCTCCGGACGGATGACACGTGTAGAGATGTTGCACGAGCGCAAACGCCGGTACGAGCGCCTAGTGGCCACCGGCCGGCTGGGTGAGATTTGTCTGCGCGACGAGTGGGCGCACTGGAAGCGCGTGATGCCCCCCGGTGGGGTTCCTGGCATTCGGCATCGGAACTGTGCTGCTGGCGACGTGCCGTCGCCAACGCCTCGACAGGCTGGTGACCGATGCCGGCTGTGATGGCGAGTGGGTGCACGAGTTCGCGCCCGAAGAGCTGGAGCGCCTCCGTGTGTGTTTGTCGCCCCTTAGCGTAACGCGGTGTAACCACAGCGGTCCGACTCGGGAAACCGTGCCACCGGCGGTACCTCGCTGGCCTGCTGGCGCACTGCTACCGCGCCGCGGCCCGACGGACATCGTTCGCCGCTCGATCACATCCACTACGGTCCACCTCGCGGCGACAATCGCGGTCTGTCTCATGAGCGGCTATACTGCGCCGGTACGTGTGCGCGCTGCTCGAACTGCTCAGCTGCGCTAGGCGATTGCTGGCGTCTATCCGATTCCGACTTCCGCCACGATCGAATCGGGAGGCGATCAACATGTTGGACCGGCTTGGCGACGGGGCGAAAGCGCTCTATGGTGGACGCCGGCACACCGTGGCAGGAGGCACGGATCATGTGGGTATCGGCACTTCGGTTCGCACCGATCTTGGCAGCAGTACACCTCGTGCTTGGTGGGCCGCTGGCGTTTTCAGACGAGTTCGCCAGCGACTGGCCGCGTGAGGTTCAGCGTGTCTGGATCGGACCCGCGTACTGGGCCAACCGGCTCCAGGACTGGCGCGTCCGGGATGGCCGGCTCGAGTGCGTCGAGGCGTCGGCCGATCGGCCGATGCGAACGGTGCACTTGCTCACGCGGACACTGGGGGAGCATCCGGGCACGCTTAACGTGAGCGTCACGGTGGGGGCGATCGAGCCCGCTGCGAAGCCGGTTCCAGAGGCTTGGGTCGGTTTCCTGATTGGCGCGGGCGGCGCGCACGTGGACTATCGGCTGTCGGCGCTCGTGCACCACCGACCGGCTGAAGACGGCGGCCTCTTCGTCGGCATCGATGGCAGTGGTCGGATCGTCTTCCGGGACAACGCGGTCGGAAGCGGCCATGGGCTGGGTGAACCACTCATGCCGGGCGATCTGCCGATCCTGCGTGCGACAACGCAGCCGGAGACGGAAACCTGGGCACGTCCGCCGACCGCACTTGAACTGACGCTCTACGCCGAGCCGGCGGGGGAGCGCTACGTCCTACGGCTGGTCGTCTTCGATCAGGAGCACGGCAGGAGCGTCGGTGAGGCAACGCTCGGCGGTCTCGATCCGGCCAAGCTGTCTGGCAGTCTGGCGTTGGTTTCGCACGGCAGCCCCGCTGGCGGACAGCAGGGCTGGTGGTTTCGCGACTGGCGCGTCCGCGGGAGCAAGGTCACCGCACACGAGGAACGCGCCTACGGCCCCGTCCTGGCGGCATTGCACACGTTGTCCGGCGGTGTGCTCAAGATGACGGCGCAGATGGGGCCGTTGGGACCGGACGATACGCAGCTCGCGCGACTCGAGAACCGCCCGGGCGAAGAGCAGCCGTGGCGTGCCGTAGCCGAAGCGCGGCTTGTTGGCGGCAGTTACACGTTTCCGTTTCGAGTGGAGAACTGGGATGCGACGCGGGACACGGCGTACCGGATTGTCTACGACCTGAAGACCGGGCCGAACACGACACGGCGGTACCATTATGAGGGCACGATTCGAAAGGAGCCGACGGGGCAGGAGTCGCTGACAGTTGCAGCGTTCACCGGGCATCGCGTTCATTGCGGAGCACCGGTGCAGTGGAACCGCGACGCGATCTGGTTTCCACACAACGAACTGGTCGCGGCGGTGACACACCACCGCCCGGACGTGCTGTTCTTCTCCGGGGACCAGATCTACGAAGGTGATCTGACGGGTGCGCAGTACCGGCCGCCGGAGAAGGCAATGCTTGACTACCTCGACAGGTGGTATCGCTGGTGCTGGGCGTTCGGCACGCTGGCGCGCGACATCCCGTGCATCTGCATTCCGGATGATCACGACGTGTATCACGGAAACCTCTGGGGCGCCGGCGGCCGGGCGACGGACAAATTCGACCAAGGCGGCTACTACATGTCGCCGGATTTCGTCCGCATGGTCGAGCGCACGCAGACCTCGCACCTCCCGGACGCGTACGACCCGACGCCGGTCGAGCAGGGCATCGGCGTGTACTACACAGCGATGAACTACGCCGGCGTCAGCTTCGCGATCATCGAGGATCGCAAATGGAAGTCGCCGCCGTCCATGTTGCCGCCGGAAGCGGACGTTCAGCACGGCTGGGTGCGGAATCCGGACTTCGATACGACCGAAGACGCTGACGTGCCCGGAGCAACACTGCTGGGCGAGCGGCAACTGACATTCCTGCGGGACTGGGCGGCCGACTGGCGCGACGGCATCTGGATGAAAGTGGTGCTGTCGCAGTCGGTGTTTGCGAACGTGGCGACAGTTCCCCAAGACGACCTCAACGACGGCCGCATCACGGGGCTGGAGCCACTGCCGCCGGACGCGACGCCGACGGACTACAAGCTGGCGGTGGACACGGATTCGAATGGCTGGCCGCAGACGGGGCGTAACCAGGCGCTGCGCGAGATGCGACGAGGTTTCGCGCTTCACGTCAACGGCGACCAACACTTGGGCAGCGTGGTGCACTACGGCATCGACACGTGGGAGGATGCGGGCTGGTCATTTTGCGTGCCGTCGATCGCGAACGTGTGGCCGCGGCGGTGGTATCCGCCGCTGCCCGGTGAGAACCGTCGGCCGGGGGCGCCGGCGTACACGGGGCGCTTCCGTGATGGATGGGGCAACCACGTGACCGTGCACGCCGTGTCAAACCCGGTGAAGTCGGGCCGTTCGCCCGCGGCGCTGTATGACCGCGCGCCGGGTTACGGCATCTTGCGTTTCCATCGCAAGACGCGGGAGATCACCATCGAGTGCTGGCCGCGATGGGTGGATCCGGCCGAGCCCGATGCGCGGCAATATTCGGGCTGGCCGATCACAATTCACCAACTGGGTAACTACGCGCGACAGCCGGCTGCATACTTGCCGATGATCGAGGTGATGGGGATGGAAGACCCGGTGATCCAGGTGATTGACGAGGCGGCGCGCGACGTCGTCTACACGCTGCGGATTGCCGGTCGGACGTTCCGGCCGCCTGTGTTTGGCGTGGGCACATACACGGTGAAAATCGGAGAGCCGGGGACGGCGCGGCTCAAGACGCTTGCCGGCCTGCGACCCGCTGGGATGCGCGGCGAGACCGTGAAAGTGCCGTTTTGATCAGGCGGAGCGAGGCCATCCGGCGTTGCTCTAATGACGTTCAGTCGAGCTTTTCGCGCGCGACCGTCTGACGTCGAAGCGCTTTCGAGGCTGTGGTTACCGAGGACGGGAGCAGAATGCCGAGACCCGCGCGCGGGGCATCACGCCGCCCGTCTTCATCGTCGTCTGCAACAACACGAACGTGTCGAAGCTGGTCTACGACTACGTCGCTGGCTGGCGTCGTGCGTCACGTGCAAGGACCACGCCTTCCCTCGGCTTCTGCTACTGATCGGGTTCGCCCATGACGCCGCCGACCGGCGGACCCGGGCGCTTGGCGGGGAAGGTGATGCCCTCGTCTTCCTCGTGGCATTCGTCACACGTGGGCGGGCGGTCGAATCGGCGCTCCACGTGACACACGTCGCAGTCGTGCTCGGCGTGATTCTTGTCCAACACCTGCCCGGTCACGCGGTGATTGAACGTGCTGGGACTCCAGGCGCCGTGACAGGCGTTGCAGTTGCTGTCCGGCTTGGCGAACGGCACCTGCGCGTGGCAGCTACGGCAACTCTTGTCGTCGTGGTATCTACTCAGCGGCCAGCCGGTGCTGGCATGGTCGAACGGCTCGGGCTTCGGCCGGTCTTCTCGCCAATGGCAGCGCGCGCATCTGCCGGCCGTCCGGCCCGCCAAATCCATGTCACCTTTGTGACACCGGATGCATTGTCGATGGTGCTCGGCCAGTGTACGCGGGCGCTCCTGTTCCCTGTCTCGCGCGTGGCAGCGTGCGCAACTCCGCTCGTGGTGGCATTCCACGCATCTCAGGCCGAAGCGGTGTACGTGCTCACGGTGCCGGAAGATGACCTGCGTCTCCGTGGTCTGCGGGGATCTGCTGCCGTAGATATCCGTATCTGGCTCGGGAATGGGCGGATGCATCAGACCCAGCATGTCATTTTTTGTCGGAAGTGGTGCCGCGCTGTCCGCGCTTGCCGCGCCGGCTTTCTCGCGATGGCAGGTGTCGCAGTTCCTTTCGTTGATCCACTCACGATGGCAGTTCAGACATTGCTGATGGTAGGCGCCCCTCAGAGCGGGCTTGTTGATGTCCGCCTCACTGTCCGAGATGCCATGGCAGGCTTTACAGGCGGGGTATTGCCGGCCTTCCGGCGTGTAATGATGGCAGGTAGTGCAACCCTGGGCCATCTCGGTCATCCTGGCGTGACCGGCGTGGTCGAAGGGCACAGGCAAGTACACGTCTTCCAGCTCGTCCAGAATGACCACGTCCGGAGCTTGCTGCTCGAGCAGGTGGGCGTCGCCTCTCGGGGTCCGCAGCCGCATGCAGGGGAGTAGACAGGGATTCTGCGGCGTAGGTCTATCGCAGAAATGGCAACGACCGCAACTGGCGGCGAACGCCTCTGGGGGAGTCAGAGCTGCTGTCCGTGTGTCAACCTGTGCTTCTTCCGTTGTTGCTTCCTGAGCGTTTACCCACTCCCCTCCGAGGAGCAGTATCACGCAGCAGACGAACTCGACTCCGCGCATGGTGTTGCACCCTTGTCGGCCGACGGTAACCGGCCCTATCCCGCGCGGGCTTGTTACCGCTGTCGGCCACGTACGGTTGCCCGGCCTTGGCTGCGCCCAGATCCGCCGATCATGGGCCGTAGTCCTTGACTCGCGCAGCATCTTTGTCCTCAGGCCGTTCTCGGCTTCGCTGGAGGCGTGATCACCGGAAAGTAGATCGCGATGGCGCGCCACAAGAAAATCAACCCCGCTATCAACCCGATGGTTGATCCCCATTCAGCCAGAGATGGGTAGTACACCTTGTCAGTATAGGGAGGACGATAGCCAATCACATAGACGTTCGCGCGATTCAGAATCACCCCCAGCATGACGAGAAAACAAGCTACTCCCAGCCAAAATGGCGAGTGGCGGACGCGACGAGAGAGCAGCATGATCATGGGAATCAACAGACCCACCACCATCTCAAGAATGAACGCGCCGCCCTGGAGCGATTCCGGCACGAGGTGAACGTAAGCCCGGCGGATGAGCAGGTCGCCCACCTTGAAGGCCAGGTAGATGCTGACAAGCACGGGGACGTACTTGGCCAGGCGTGCGAGAATCTTCATAGGCGGCTTGAGCTTCAAGGCCCACCAGCCGCAAAGAGATACGAAAATAACCACGGGAAAACCGGATACTACCGCTGACATCAAGAACAGCAGGGACAGAATGGGGGTGTGCCACAACGGGTGCAGCTTCGACGGTGCCAGAACCATGACGTGGCCCAAGGACGACTGGTGCAGACAGGATATGCCCACGCCCAGGATGATAAACAGGAACATGGCCTTGTCGGCCGCTTGGTTGAGCGCGGCGCAGAGGCGCCCGAGCCACGGGTGTCGCCGGTTGCCGACGTAACGTTCACAGAAAACGGGCACGAACTCAATGTAAAGCACAGCCATGTAGCACATCACGCACATGCCGACCTCGAACAACGCGGAATTGCCCTGCCACATGCTCGGCAAAAGCGGATGCCAAATGTTGTAGTACTTCCCCAGATCGGCAAACAGGGCCAAGCAGGCGAAGGTGTAGCCCAACAGCGCGGCGACCAACGCCGGTCGGGCCAGAACGTGATAGTCCTCTCGGTGGAAAACGTGGGCTATTGCCGCAGTGGTGAAGCCGCCGGCTGCCAGGGCAATGAAGGATACATCCGCGACTATCCATATTCCCCACGGATACTGTTGGTCCAGGTTGGTGCTCGCCGCCAGGCCAAATAGAAAGCGGTAAGCTGCAAAGCACGCTCCCACAGCCATTAGGACGAGTAGAACCCATACCCCGCGCGTAAGCAGCTTTTGGTTGATTGGAACCGGTCGGTCATGAACACTCACGAGAATCGCCCTTTTGGGTCTAGCGGTGTCGGGCGTGCGTAGGCACGCGGTCTCTGTAATCCTTCTGACCGTTGGCTGGTGAGGCCTGCCCGAGCTCGCGTCCCGCTTCTTGTGATTCCGCTGGGGCAGCCTCCGCCAGGCCCGGTCGGACCTCCGGCCTGAACAGCCACATGATCAAGCCGAGCACTCCGCACCACGCGAGCGGTGGCACGAAGTGAATAAAGACGCCGTGCTGAACGGCTTCAGAAAGACGTGGCGGAGCCTGAGGATCGACGTTCAGAAACCCGAGCTCTTCGAACGGCACGCCGGAGACGTATAGCCATGACGTACCACCGGCCTCATGTTCTCCGTACACGTGGTTGATGTATACGTCCGGGTGCTGCGTGATCCGGTCATGGGCCATTGTCAGCAAGTCAGCGCGCCGGCCATAAATCAGGCACTGCTTGGGGCATACCCGAACACAGCCGGGTATGTCTCCTCTGTTCGGGTTCCCTGCATTCGAGCACAGCGTGCACTTTCGAACCTGCGGGGCCAGCGCGTTCTCGTACTCGTACGCCGGAATCTGGAAGGGACAAGCGACCATGCAGTACCGGCAGCCCATGCACTTCCAGGGGTCGTAGCTGACCGCCCCGTTCGGCTCCTTCCGCATCGCGCCCACGAGGCACCCGGACACACAGGCAGGATCCAGGCAGTGGAAACAGTTGGCTTTCACGTAGGTTGGTGGGCCCCCGCTCGCTGTACTTTGGCCGAGGAATCTGTTTACCGTCGTGTACGTCTGTGGCCCCGGCCGGCGATGCTCGCGGAACACGGACTCGTCTAGCAGCTCGTCCTTCGTGGGCACTTCGAACCCGTTGGCTTCGGCGCAGGCAGCTTCACAACGTCGACATCCATTGCATTTGGTGAGGTCGACAAGCACACCCATGCCCTCGTCTGAAGCCTGGTTGGCCTCAGAGCCCGCCGCCTGGGCGCAGCCCAGAAGTGCCACCGAGCCACCTAGCCCGACCAGACCTGCCTTCTTCAGAAGCTCGCGACGGTTAAGGTTCACAGCAAGCATCCAGTTCTAGTGTAATCATCTGCACCAGCGCCTCCGCTCTGCTTCGCACCCGCTCAGAATCGCCAGTAGGCATATCCCTGGAGCTGGAGATCAACTATCCGCGGACATGCACCGACGACAACCGTAACTTCGGGCAGTACGTCTTCTTTCTTCCAGCCGTGCTCCATCATGGTCTCGGCGCACAGCTCGATGCTGACTCCCAAGTCGTCGAGTTCCCGGATGAGCGATTTGTTTGGGTTCCCGTTTCCGTCTGCTTTGAAAGCCTGGTAGGGTTCGTCCTTCAGCAGCCAGTAACCGGCGCGTCCGTGAACAACGGCAGAGATGTGCAGTTCACTGGACGGGACTCCGATCGACTCGTAGTGTTTGATGAGCCTGCGAATAGACAGAAGGCCGGCGCCGACCCCATCCTTCCATTCGTCTTTGTCTATTCGACAAACGATGGCGATGTTGCTCTCGACCGTGAGTCGGCTTGCATCACTTGGCGAGGTTTGCCACCCCCAGGATTCGAAGATCTTTGCGCCCTGCGGCGACGCGAGGAATTCTATGAATTGCCCGGCCAACGGCTTGCTCTTGCCGCGTTCCGTAAGCGCGGCGCTGCACTGCCGATAGACCCGGTAATTCGGGCCGACGGGGACCAGATCCGCATGATCGTGAAGCGGCATGTACCAGATGTTCCACGTGATCCACGCATCAATGTCATCTCTCTCGCGCCATGTTTTTACGGCCGTCTCGCTATTCGGAGCGAAGAAGACGATGTTGTTCCGCAGTGCCCGTATGGCCCGGACATCGCCCTGTTTGCCGGCCATGTCTTCCCAGAGGCCGGTCTGCCCCGAGCCAGTTACCACCATGACCCTGATGCCCGGCCGCAGCAAATACGGAAAGTCGCGAATGCCCTTAGGGTTTCCGGGGCGCACCAGAATGGCCGACGGGCGCAGATAGAGCGGCGTTACGGTGGCTCTATCGATCTGCAGCTCTCCGCTATGAACGAAGTCCGACATCATGAACTCTGCGCTACAGAAGATCACATCTGCATCGGTCTTTGCTTTGGCGAGCCACTTGTCCGTCGGCCCCGACACCACCTCCACCTGCACACCGTGTGTGTTTCCGAAGGCCACGGCCGCCTCATGCATAGCCGGGGCCGGCCCCTCCGAGCCGTACACACGTATGCCTTCCTGCGCCACGGCGCTAGCAGCCGAAACCATACCAATGCTGAGCGCGAGCCCGACGAACCCGAAACGCTGAGCGACAAAATGAATACTCATGGCATCACCTCCTACATGCGGGAGATCCGACGGTCGAAGCACACGTTGACGATCGTATTTCCTCGTGCCCACTGCGTGGCTGGCTATCGAGAGCGGCAAGCGTCTGCTGCCGAGAGAACCATTGGCTCAATAGCCGCCTTTCCTTCCGCCTACTCGTCTCAAAGCCGTGCGTACAAAAGGGTCGCGCTGGTGAGTCCCGGCCCGGAACCCAGTACGTCCCGCCTTGGCGAGGCCGCGCTGCCGCCAGGGGTCTGGGATTGTTCCGGTTGTCCTGGGCAGCGTCATGGCAAGTAACCTAGGGCTCGCAGCTGCCGGTGGATGGCCTGGATTTCCGCGCGGGTGTAACTCGGCGGCTCCTTGGGGATCTTCTCGCCGGCCGCGACCTCTCGGAGCACATAGACCGCGAATTCGGTAACACTCCTGAATCCGGTATCCTCGATGAGCGCTGATAGATTCCGGTACAACTGGGCTGGAATCTTCAGGGTGACCTTGTCCGGGCTGTCTGGTTGCTTCAGCGGCAAATTGGTCTCCCAAAACGCTCCTATTGGAATATAGCTTGAGTCTTATGAGAGTGAAATGGTCAATCCATGCCATTTCGCCGGGTGCTCACGCCCTGTCCGATAGTGTGGCCGCGCGGCATAACTGTACGGGTGAAGCCAGCGGACCGGCAGTCCTCAGGTGGAGCCAGGCCCTGACGGCTCCGGTCTGTCCCGCAAGTGGTGGACTACAGGAAGAGTGCGAACGAACGGTAAAGGGGGTGCCTATGGGGAACGGGGGGCGTCAAGGCGGATCATACAGGGAGTGTTGTCCTACGCGTCGGCCAGACCTTCGCGGATCGCGTACCGAGCCAGCTCGACCCGATCGTGGATGTCAAGCTTGGTCATCAGGTTAGTCGTATGGCGGTTGACCGTGTTCGCGCTGATGTGCATGGTACGCGCCATCTCCTTCTTGGCCATTCCCCGGGCGATGTAGCGCAGGACTTCCAGCTCTCGGTGCGTGAGCGTTGAAACGCGGGATCGTTGCGGGTGGGCGAGTGTGGCACCGGCGGAGTCGACCACGATTCGAGCTTGGATCTGGGGGGAGAAGTAAGCGAGGCCGGCAGCCACCTTGCGGATCGCCCTAATCACGGAATCTTCCGGCTCGCTTTTCGTTACGTAGCCCCACGCTTGCACCGCGAGCGCCTGCTCGATGTAGCGGTCGTGGAAGAAGGCGCTGAGGAATATGATCCGCGTGTCGGGGCACCGCTCGCGAATGGTGCGGGCCGCGCCGAAAGAGTCACTGCCCGGCATCTCGATGTCCATCAGGAGGATATCCGGGTTGAGTCGCAGGACTGCGGTGAGCGCCTCGTCGGCGTTGCTCACGGCTGCCGCGACGGTCATGTCCGGTTCGGCATCCAACCGGCGTTTCAGCATTCCACGCACCATGGCGTGGTCATCGGCAATCACGATCACCAGCGGGCGCGTCACGGCTGTTTTCCCCGTGGTCTGTCCGCGGCAAGGGCGTGCGCTACGGCCTCGGCGAGCTCCGGCATGCCAAAGGGCTTGCGAAGCAGAACCGTTTGGTCATCGAGTTCATTCGGGTCCAGGCTAACATCTCCACTGATCATGAGGGCGGGGGTCCCGACGGCTTCTTGACGAATCTGTCGCAGGCAATCGGGCCCACTCCGCTCGGGAAGGTCTGCGTCGAAGAGGAACAGCCGTACTGTATCGCGATGCTGCTCGAACGCATCGAGAAGCGCGAGCCCGTCCTCGGCCTGGACCACCTCATACCCGAGAGACTCCAGGGTCGACGCGATAATGGCGCGGACATGGCTGTCGTCCTCGGCGAGCAGGATGAGCTCCCCTGCTCCCTGCGGCACGATAGTCGAGGGCTCCGCAGTTTCGGGTGTCGGGCCAGCTTCGATGCAGGGCAAGACGATGGTGAGCGTTGTGCCTTCACCGACCTCCGATTGAACCTCGATGCGTCCTCCGTGGTCTTTGACGACCCCGTGCACGATCGACAACCCCAGCCCGGTGCCCTGGCCGCGCGTCTTCGTGGTGTAGAACGGCTCGAAGATGCGAGACTGGACTTCCGGCGTCATCCCCACGCCGCTATCCGCGACAGTCAACCGGGCGGTCCGGCCGGCTGTATCCAGGGTGTCTGGCAGGTCGTCAACGTCTGTCTCGCTGGCCGGCGAAAGGGTAATACGTATGGTCCCGCCCTCCGGCATGGCGTCCCGCGCGTTAACCGCCAGGTTCAGGACGACCTGCTGCAACTGGGTCTGATCGGCG
>Ga0307379_10011058_pt1 | contig 11893 bp, 10 predicted proteins | sample UN2MG_FD_202237 | JGI IMG/M metagenome (GOLD analysis project Ga0307379, IMG submission 202237) | Soil microbial communities from Risofladan, Vaasa, Finland - UN-2 | ecosystem: Environmental > Terrestrial > Soil > Coastal area > Acid sulfate soil | place: Finland: Risofladan, Vaasa | collected... | reverse complement strand
CGTTTTCATCGACGCGCACGTTGTTCTTCCTCGCCTCGAGGATGGCGGCGCTGCGTTGACTGTACTCGTGCTCCAATCGCTCCAGCTCGCGACGCATCTGGCTGGCGTCCCCGATCCCGCCCTTCTCCCGCTGCCACTGCTCGTGGAGGCGACGCTTCTTCTCTTCCAGCTCTTTCCGTTGCCTGTCGATCTCGGCGAGCTCTTCCTTGGTGTGCTCCTCCCCTTCGTCGCGGAGTTGCTGGGCGGCCAGGTCGAGCTGGAAGAGCCGCTTCTCCAGCTCGTCGATGGGAGCGGGCACGCTCTCCGACTCGATCGCCACGCGGCTTGCCGCTTCGTCGACCAGGTCGATGGCCTTGTCCGGCAGGAAACGATCGGGGATATAGCGGTACGAAAGCTGGGCCGCGGCCACCAGGGCCGAGTCCTTGATCTTCACGCCGTGGTGCGTTGCGTAGCGTTCCTTCAGTCCGCGGAGGATCGTGATCGTGTCGTCCACCGAAGGCTCGTCGACGTAGACCGGCTGGAACCGCCGCTCCAGGGCGGCATCTTTCTCGATGTGTTGACGGTACTCGTCCAGCGTGGTGGCCCCGATGCAGCGGAGCTCGCCGCGAGCCAGGGCGGGCTTGAGCAGGTTGGCGGCGTCGCTGCCCCCCTCCGCCCTGCCGGCGCCGACCACCGTGTGCAGCTCGTCGATGAAGAGGATCACGTTTCCGCCGGCGTCCTGGACCTCGCGGAGCACGGCCTTGAGACGCTCTTCGAACTCGCCCCGAAACTTCGTTCCGGCGACCAGCGCCCCCATGTCGAGCGCCATGACCCGCTTGTTCTTGAGGCTTTCGGGCACGTCGCTGGTCTGGATCCGCAAGGCAAGCCCTTCGGCGATGGCGGTTTTTCCCACGCCGGGCTCGCCGATCAAGACGGGGTTATTCTTGGTCCGCCGCGAGAGGACCTGGATGACGCGGCGGATTTCCCGGTCGCGTCCCACCACCGGATCGAGTTTCCCGCGTCGGGCTTGCTCGACCAGGTCGATCCCGTAGCGCTCGAGCGCTTGGAACTTCCCTTCCGGGTTCTGGTCGGTGACCCGGACGCTGCCCCGGATCGCCTGTAACGCCTTGAGTAGCTCCTTCTCCCGGATGGCATTCAGTTGAAGGACGTTCTTGGCCTTGGAGTCGACCCGGCTCAAGGCGAGCAGAAGGTGTTCGGTCGAGACGTAGTCGTCCTTCATCGAGTCGGCTGCCTGCTGGGCGGCTTCGAACACTCTGCCCAGAGCATCCCCCGGCTGCGGCGCCGTGCCCCCAGCGACTTTGGGAGAGTGCCCCAGTTCCGACTGAACCATGGCGTCGAGCTGGACACGGTTTGCACCGATACGGTCCAGGATCGAGCCCGTGATCCCCTCCGTCTCGCGGAGCAGAGCGGCCAAGAGATGCAGCGGCTCGATTTCGGGGTGGCCGTGGTCGGCGGCGAGCGACTGGGCGCGCTGGACAGCCTCCTGGGCCTTGATGGTCAGTTTGTCGAAACGAAAGGCCATGGTTTGGGTCCTCCTCTCGTGGGTTCCCGTCGGCATCGTGCGGCCCGCGCGGGACCGTCCACCGAGGGGCGCAAGATGAGAAACGGTCCCCTGAAGAAGGATCGCGGCCAGGCGTCGGTGCAAGGCGTGCCGCGACCGGAGGCAACCGCGGCACGCCTTCCGCGTGTGCTACGAGTCTTTGACTTCGAAATCGGCGTCGATGGCATCGTCCTCGTCACCGCCGTCGGCCGGTTGGCCGCCGGGCTTCGTGCCCGCGTCCGACGCGCCGCCCGGTGCTGCCCTCGGACCGCCCGTCTGGCTCCCCGCAGCCTCGTACAAGGTCTTGCTCAGCGCGTGCGAAGCCTGCTCCAGCTCGTGCAGCGCCGACCTGATCGTCTCGGCGCTCTCGCCCTTGGCGGCGTCGCGGGTCTTCGCGATGGCCGCGTTGATCGCGCCCTTGTCCGCGTCGCCGAGCTTGGCTTCGTGCTCCTTGACGAGTTTTTCCAACTGCCAGCACATGGAGTCGGCCTGGTTGCGCAACTCGGCCAGCTCCCGCTTCGTCTTGTCCTCTTCGGCGTGCTGCTCAGCTTCCGTGCGCATGTTATCGATGTCGCCCTCGGAGAGCCCTGCCGACTGCTCGATCCGCACCTTATGCTCCTTTCGGGTGCCGAGATCTTTGGCCGAAACGTTGAGGATTCCGTTGGCGTCGATGTCGAACGTGACTTCGATCTGAGGCACGCCGCGGGGGGCGGGCGGGATCCCCTCCAAATTGAACTGCCCGAGCAGGCGGTTGTTGGCCGCCATCTCGCGCTCGCCCTGGAATACGCGCACCGTGACCGCCATCTGGTTGTCTTCGGCAGTGCTGAAGATCTGCTTCTTTTCGGTCGGGATCGTGGTATTCCGCTCCACCAGCCTGGTCATGATGCCGCCCAGCGTCTCGATCCCCAGCGAAAGCGGAGTCACGTCCAGAAGGAGCACGTCATGCACCTCACCGGCCAACACGCCGCCCTGGATCGCCGCTCCCACGGCTACCACTTCATCCGGATTGACCCCCTTGTGGGGCTCCTTGCCGAAGACTGACTTGACCAGCTCCTGCACCTTGGGGATTCGCGTGGAGCCGCCGACCAGCACGACCTCGTCGATATCGCCGGGGCTCATCTTGGCGTCCTTCATCGCTTGCTGGACCGGCCCGCGCAGGCGCTCGACGATGTGGTCGACCAACTGCTCGAATCTCGCCCGCGTGATGTTCATTTGCAGGTGCTTCGGGCCGGCCGCGTCGGCGGTGATGAACGGCAGGTTGATGTCGGTCGCCTGGGCGGAGCTGAGTTCCTTCTTGGCCTTCTCGCATGCCTCCTGCAACCTCTGCAGCGCCATCGTGTCGCCGCGGAGATCGATTCCTTGCTCTTTCTTGAATTCCTCGGCCACGTAGTTGATCAACTGCTCGTCAATGTCGTCGCCACCTAGGTGGGTGTCCCCGTTGGTGCTGATGACCCGGAAGACGCCTTCGGCGACCTCGAGTATGGAGATGTCAAAAGTCCCGCCGCCGAAGTCGAACACCGCGATCTTCTCGGCCTCTTCCTTGTCGAGACCGTAAGCCAGCGCAGCGGCCGTGGGCTCATTGATGATCCGCGCGACCTCCAGGCCGGCGATCTGTCCGGCGTCCTTGGTGGCTTGACGCTGGGAGTCGTTGAAGTAGGCCGGGACGGTGATCACCGCCTTGTTGACCTTGTGCCCCAAGTAGGCCTCCGCCGCCTCTTTCAGCTTTCGCAGCGTCTTGGCCGAGATCTCGGGCGGCGTGAACTCTCGACCGTCGACCAAGACCTTCACGTAATCCTGAGGTCCGCCCACAACCGCGTACGGGACCATCTTCTCTTCGGAGGACACCTCGTTATGCCGCCGACCCATGAATCGCTTGATCGAATAGACGGTCCGGTGCGGGTTGGTGACTGCCTGGCGTCGGGCCGGCTCCCCGACCAGGACTTCATCCTTGTCGGTAAACGCAACCACACTCGGGGTCAGCCGATTCCCCTCGGCATTGGGGATGACTTTCGCCTCTCTGCCCTCCATCACGGCGACCACCGAGTTGGTGGTCCCCAAATCAATCCCGATGATCTTTTCTCCTTGAGCCATCAACTGCTCCTTTCTCGCTATCCGGAAAACCCGCGATGCCCGGCCAACGCTCCAACGATCCAGCTTCGGCGCAGGAATGCGATTGACGAGGACGCCTCCGCCGGCCTGTGTCAATCGGGGGGCCCCAGGTCAATCGGGGGCGCTGTGCCAGACTCTGGCACTCTGCATCTGCAATTCCACCGCTACGCAAACAACGTGCCGCGATCGATACCAGTTGAAGAAATCGACGCAAAGCCTTTTCACGTATGCGCTTATGACGGCATCTCTCTGGGCAGTCAACGTAGGGTTCCCAATCGCTTTGGGGCCGACTGCCATTTTGACACGACCAGAACCGGAGCAATTCCCCCTGGAAATAGGGGTGACACTCCCGCCAGAATAGCTGTCGCGGATGTCCTGAGAGCTGTGGGATGCACGGTTTTGATCTGTCGGGTGGGGTGATTGGTTGACAGTGTGAGTCGCGGCCAGTACAAGAACAGAGAGCGATGCGGACATGCGACTGCCCCCACTTCGGACGGGCCCATTATCCCAGTCCCGAGGTCTTTCCGATGGCTAAGACGAGAGCGAGAAAGAAGACGGCGAATACACGGACGACCAAGAAGACCTCCTCCCGCGGGAGCAGTCTGCCAGCCCTCGAATCCCGAATCAGGCAACTGGACCGCGACCTGCTCAGTTCGCTCAATGAGAGGGCTCGGCTCAACGTGAAGATCGGCAAGCTGAGAAAGGCAAGTGACCAGCCTGCGTTCACTCTGGGGCAGGAGGAAGAGGGACTCTCTCGGCTGGCCAGCCTGAACAGGGGGCCCTTGTCGGGCCGTTGTGTTCGGGCCGTGTTCCGCGAGCTGGTGAGCGGGTGCCGATCGCTCCTCAGGGACCTGAGAATCGCATTCCTTGGCCCTGAGTACAGCTACAGCCACCTGGCAGCCATTCATCGCTTTGGCCAGTCCGTGCAGTTCGCACCGGTCGATAGCATTGCGGCCGTGTTCGAAGAGGTGAACCGCGGCCACTGCGACTTCGGCATCGTGCCGATCGAGAATTCGACCGACGGACGCATTGCCGACACGTTGGACATGTTCACTCGGCTCCCGGTCCGCATCTGTGGCGAAGTGGAGTTGCAGATCCACCACACCCTTTTGGGGATGTGTTTGAGGAGCGACGTTCGGGAGGTGTATAGCAAGCCCCAGGCTCTCTCCCAGTGCCGGAATTGGCTGGCGAAGCACTTGCCCGGCGCCCGTACCATCGAAGTGACGAGCACTTCAACGGCCGCCCAGTTGGCCAGCGAGAAGCCGGGAGCGGCGGCCATTGCCAGCCTTCAGGCAGGCGTTCACTACGGACTCGATGCACTGGCGGAACGGATCGAAGACAACCCGACGAACACCACACGGTTCACGGTCATTGGCGAGCAATCGGCAGAGCGGACCGGCAACGACCGCACGGCCATGATGTTCCAGGTGGAACACCAACCCGGCGCCCTGGCCGATGCTTTGGGGATCTTCAAGCGAAACCGACTGAATCTCACCTGGATCGAGTCGTTCCCGATCCCCGGTTCGGAGCGGGCGTACCTGTTTTTTGTGGAGATGGAAGGTCACGAAACGGACGCCCGGGTGCAACGCGTTACCGCGGCGCTGGAAAAAAAGACGCTTCGTTTGGAGATCTTGGGGTCGTGTCCCGTGGCGGTCGCGGGAGAGTAGAGATTGACATCCTGGGGATTGGAGGGGACAACGTCTTGTGAGGGATTCTGCCGGGGAGTCCGTGCCTTGCGAATTCGGCCCCGCTTCGCCCCACGGCCCCCTCGTCTCGACGGATTGTCTCATCCCGGCCCCGACGCCCCATCAATGCGATAGGAACACTACCATTTCGACTCCAAGGAGTTTTGTCCCATGCGACGTCCGTTTATTGCTGGAAACTGGAAGATGCACCTCGACAGGGCCTCGGCCGTCGCGCTGGCGGAAGGCGTGGCAGAGGGCGCAGAAGACGTCAAGGGCGTCGACTTGGCCGTCTGCCCCCCGAGCGTCTACCTCGACGCAGTCAGCAAGGCCATTGCCGGCTCCAAAGTCCGCCTGGGGGCCCAGAACGTGTACCACGAGCTGAGCGGCGCCTACACCGGAGAAATCAGTGTCTCGATGCTCCGCGACCTGTGCTGTCAGCACGTTATCCTCGGCCACAGCGAGCGACGGCACGTCCTGGGCGAGACCAATGAAGACGTCAACAAGAAGGTCCACGCCGCGCTGAAAGCCGGCCTGGAGCCGATCCTCTGCGTCGGGGAACTGCTGGCCGAGCGCGAGGCGGGGAAGACGATGGACGTGATCCGCAGCCAGTTCGACGGGTCGCTGGCGGGGGTTTCGGCCGACGAGATGCTTCGAGTCGCAATCGCCTACGAACCGGTCTGGGCGATCGGCACCGGCAAGGTCGCCACGCCGGAGCAGGCCGAGGAAGTCCATCTCGACCTTCGCAAGCTCATGGAAGACCGCTACAATAGGGAGGTGGCCGATACGGTCCGGATTCAGTATGGCGGGAGCGTGAAGCCCGACAACGCGGCCGACCTGCTCGCCCAACCGAACATCGACGGGGCCCTGGTCGGCGGGGCAAGCCTCAAGGCCGAGCAGTTCCTGGGCATCGTGGCCGGCTTGCCGCGATAGCATGCTACCGCCCAACAGAGGGAAATCGTGGACTCGCCAGACGCAGGAGCGAAAGCAACATGGCTTTCTTCTTCATGATCCTTCTTTTCTTCACCGCGCTGTTCCTAATCCTGTTGGTGCTGATCCAGCGGGGGAAGGGTGGCGGCTTGTCAGGCGCATTGGGCGGGATGGGTGGCCAAAGCGCTTTCGGCACCAAGGCCGGAGACACCTTCACCAAGATTACCATCGGCGTGGCGGCATTCTGGATCGTCCTCTGTGTGCTCAGCGTCCGGCTGCTGTCGACCACGAGTAAGGGAGGCTTGAATCTCGGCGGCACCAGTGTCGAACAGGGAGAGGGCGCTCCGGGGCAAGAGTCGGGGCCGGCCAGTCCCCCCGAAGGCGGCGCGAGCGGGGAAGACCTCCCCGCTCCGGAAGGAGATTGACCGGCCGGTGGAGACGCACTCCGATTTGCCGTGCCCCGATCCGCAAGACGGACTTCGAGGCAGGGCCGGCGATTGCAAAGGAATCGGGACGGGAGGATGCGGCTTGCACAAACCGCGCCCGGCCGTCTGGTCTGATGGGAACAGAACTGGCCGGGCACCCTCAGTTCCCTGATTTCATCCCCTCGATAGGAGTGAACCTGCCTTGCTGCTGAGCATGACCGGTTTCGGGGAGGCGAGTCGCCAGCAGGGCGGCGTGGCGGTCTCCATTGAGGTACGCACGGTCAATAGCCGCTACCTGAAGCTCTACGTTCGCACACCCGACGGGTATGGCTCGCTGGAACCCCGCATTGAGTCCGTCGTTCGCAAGCGGATCCGCCGGGGTACGATCCAGGTGAACGCCCGCGTCGACCGAGCCGCGTCTGCCGAGGACTACCGGATCAACGCCGAGGTGCTCGACGGCTATCGACGGCAGATTGAGGCGATCGGGCACGATTGGCAGTCGCCCCAGCCCGTGCCTTTGCAGAGCCTCCTTCTGCTGCCCGGGGTGGTCAGCGACCACCCGAGCGGCTCGCCCGACCCCGCCGACGATTGGCCGGTGATCGACGAAACGCTGCGAGCGGCCCTGGACGGCCTCCACCAGATGCGGGTCGAAGAAGGTCAGGCGATGGCGGCCGATCTGGAGTCCAATTGCCTTGCCATGGCGGCCAGCCTCGACGCCATCCAAGAGCGAGCCCCCTTGGTCGTCGAGGCCTACCGAGCGCGATTGGAGGAACGGCTCAACAAGATCCTGGCCGAGTTCGACGTGACCCTCGATCCGGCGGACGTGATCAAGGAGGTCGGCTTGTTCGCCGACCGGAGCGATATTTCTGAGGAGATCACCCGGTTGCGAAGTCACCTGGACCAGTTCCGGGCGACGATGCAGTCGTCGGAGAGTTCGGGCCGGAAACTCGAGTTTCTCACTCAGGAGATGGTCCGCGAGGTCAACACGATCGGCTCCAAGGCCAGCGACATCGAGATCTCCCGGCAGGTGGTCGAGGTGAAGGCGGCTTTGGAGCGGATTCGCGAGATGATCCAGAATGTTGAGTGAGTATGTCGGGATCCGGGAGCGGCAGACTGGTCGTCCTATCCGGGCCTTCCGGGGCCGGGAAGAGCACGGTGCTCAAACGGCTGTTTCAGGCCGCTCCGGTCCCCTTGGTGTCCAGCGTGTCGGCGACCACCCGACCACCGCGGCCGGGCGAGGTCGACGGCGCCGACTACCATTTCCTCAGCGAGGAGGAGTTTGCCCGACGCCGCCGGCGGGGGGAGTTCCTGGAGTGCTTTGAGGTGTTCGGCCGCGGACACTGGTACGGGACGTTGCTCAGTGAAGTTGCCCCTAGCCTTGAAGCGGGGAAATGGGTACTCTTAGAAATTGACGTCCAGGGCGCGCGATCCGTGATCGAGCAATACGGCGATGCGGTCACCGTCTTCCTTCGCCCCCCCTCCCTGGAGGTGCTGGAAGAGAGGCTCCGTCAGCGGCACACCGAGACGGAAGAAGCCATCCAAAGCCGCCTCGGGCGAGCCCGGCAGGAACTGGCCCTGGCCGACCAGTACCGTTATCAGGTGGTCAATGACGACGTGGACCGGGCGGTCCGGGAAATCTGCGATATTCTGAACACAGAGCAAAGGCTGAACTAGATGCTCGACGAGCTGCGAGAAGAAGAGATCGTCAGGAAGGTGGGCGGTCGATTCAAGCTGTCCACCCTGATCCAGAAGCGTTTGGTCGCCCTGAACCAGGGCTCCCCGGCGCTGGTGGACCTGAACACGGAAGACAAGATGAAGATCGTCGTTCGGGAGATCTTGGAGGACAAGATCTATCTGGACACCGACTCGAACCTCCGCATCGCCGGCGGGGGGCCGGATGCCGGCGGTCCCCCCGAAATGGACTATCGCCAGCTATGAACGGTCGCCGGCTGGTCATCGGGGTCACCGGCGGAATCGCCGCCTACAAGACCGCCGCCTTGGTAAGCCGACTGGTCCAGGCCGGTGCGACGGTCACGGTCGTGATGACCGAATCCGCCACCCGGCTCGTGGGCCCCAAGACCTTCGAGGCCCTGACCGGCCGCCCCGTGCGAACCGACGTGTGGGGCCCGGGCGCTCACCCACACATCGAGCTGGCCGAGGAGGCCGAGTTGCTCTGCGTCGCCCCCGCCACGGCCAATCTGCTGGCCAAGGCGGCCTGCGGACTGGCCGATGACCTGCTGAGCACGCTTCTCTTGTCGTTCTCCGGACCGATCGTCCTCGCCCCGGCCATGAACAGCCACATGTGGAACAAGCCGGCGGTCCGGCGAAACGTCGAGCAGCTCCGCGCCGACGGGTTCCTGCTCGTCGATCCGGAGGAGGGATACCTCAGTTGCGGCGCCGTCGGCGTAGGGCGAATGGCCTCGCCGGACAAGATCTTCCAGGCGATCGCCGACACGTTGGGGCCTGACGCGGTGACTGGGTGACCGGGTGACGAGGTCACAAGGAAACGCTTGCTATCCCATCGTCACCTTGTCACCCCTTCACCCTGTCACCCTGTCACCCTGTCACCTTGTCACCGCCGACGATGTCCCGAATCCTGATCACCTCCGGCCCTACCCGACAGTACCTCGACCCGATCCGATACCTGACCAACGCCTCCAGCGGCCGGATGGGAAGCGCGCTGGCCGCCGCGGCGCTCGAGGCCGGGCACGAGGTGGTCGTCGTTACCGGGCCGGTGGAGATCGAGTACCCCGGACAGGCCCAGGTGATTCCCGTCATCTCGACGGAGGAGATGCTCGAGGCGTGCCTCGACCTCTTCCCCACGTGCGACGGGCTGATCGGCGTCGCGGCGGCCTGCGACTATCGTCCGGTCACGGTGGCCGACAGCAAGATCCGCAAGACCGGCGAGCCGCTCAAGGTCCACTTCGTGGAGACGCCCGACGTGGTGGCCACGCTCGGCGCCGTCAAGGAGTCGCAATGGATCGTGGCCTTCGCGTTGGAGATGGAAGATCAACGCATGCGCGCCCTCCAGAAGCTGGAACGCAAGAGCTGCGACCTGATCGTCGTCAACGGCCCCAAGGCCCTGGACTCCTCGGACACCGAGCTGGAGATCATCGATCCCCAAGGGACCGTCATCGGCTCGTTCTCCGGCGGCAAGGTGCAAGTCGCCAAGGACGTCCTGCGCGTGATCCAGCAGCGGCTGATCGACTGAGGACGGTTAGTCCGAGGTGGCGAACAACAACTGCCGTCAGGGCTGAAGATCGACCACTCTGCGCAGTCCAATTGATGACGCCGATTGGCCACCCTCAGTCGCGCAAACTGCGTTCGGTCGATTTCACCGACGCAGGTAACTGCATCTTGCCAAATGTAGACCGGTGGCGTCGCACCGATGCGTGCTCGGCGATGGCGAACCCGCCTATCCGTTAGAATGTCCTCCCGTGAGGAGGGTCTACTGTGAGCAAACCGCGAAAGAAAGACAACCTCCTCGGCGAATGTGCTTACTGTCCCGCGCCAGCGACGACCAAAGACCACATCCCGCCGAAGGGAATGTTCGCCAAGGGTACGCCGAACAAGCCCTGGGTTCCCGCCTGCGGGGCCTGCAACGGCGGCGCCAGCCTCGACGATGAGTACATGCAGCGGCTCTCGATGCTCTGGGGTGCGGACGCATGCAAGGACGCGATCGAGGTGGGTGAGAAGTTTATGCGGTCACTGGAGCGGCCCGAGGCCCAAGGCCTTCAGGCCGAAGTACGCCGGTCGCTGTCCCCAATGGAAGACGAATCACTCTTCCCCGGCGGGATCAATATGGCGCTGCAGGGTGACCGCCTAGGGCACGTCACGGACAAGCTGGTGCGGGGATGGTGGTTCAAGTTCACTGCGGAGCGGGTCCCTGAAGGCTACGAGATCATGAAGTACCTGCCTGGTGGAAGACGGGACAACCCACTCTACGAAGCCAATGAGAAGCTAATTGAGACTTGCCCCGGATACTCCGTTGGTGATATGGCATTTGTTGTCAGGTTCGCCTATTGTCCCAACAGTCTGCTGACCTGCTGGCTGTTCGAGTTCTACAAGGTCTTCAAAATAATGGCCTACACATGTAAGATGGGCGAGGATCACTTCCAGATTCTGGACCTCAGGAAACCATTTGCCGTGGTCAATTTCGATGACTGAGCGGCGTCCACCTGTCCATGCCGCGGGTGCGCTGGGCCCGATTCTTGCTGGCTTATCGGCCGAGATGGTGTAGCCATCTTTGAGATTATTTGCCCCACTCGTTCATGACTCGTGGCGCTGCTGCGCCGGGTGCCACTGCTGGCTTGTCCAGCAGTGCTGCACGGCGATCAGCGAACTGACGCCTTTGTTCTACTTCTCTCGGCGCGTGGCCTCATCCACGAGGAACAAGACGCCCCCGGCGATGCGACCAGACGTTTCTCATCATGAACATCGTATCAAGTAGGGCACTGCTGGACGAGCCAGCAGTGGCACCCGGCGTTGCGCACCGAGGACGGCGTGACCTGGGCGCCCAAGCAGAGTTTGTTCGTGCTCAATGGCGAGCCGGCCAGGGCTATTCCACGGCCTCCTGGTACCGCCGCCAGATCGCGTCCAGGGCCTTGGCCGCGCCCATCGCCAGCTTCACGTCGACCAGATCCGATACGTCGCTGGTGCCGGGATTGATTTCCACGGTCGGCACGCCGAGGCGGCTCGCTCGATGAACGGGCTCGGCGATGTAGGGGAAAACGCTGCTGGTGCCGACGCTGAAGACGACGTCGAACCCGAAGGCAAGCTCGCGGTACAGGCGCTCGACCTTTTCCGCGGGCAGCATCTCCCCGAACAGGACCACGTCGGGCCGCAAGATCGCTTCACACTCCGGGCATCGCGGCGGCATCGACAGCTCGCTGAACTCACGGACCGTCCGGCGGAACTCGCAGGCGGTGCAGTAGAGCTGGTGCATGTCGCCGTGGACGTCGATCACGTTCTTCGAGCCGGCCTGGCGATGGAAGCCGTCGACGTTCTGCGTCAGCGTCCAGACCCGGTCGAAGTGGGCCTCCATCTCGGCGATCACCTCGTGCCCGCGGTTGAACCTGGCCGCCAAGGCCGCGCGACCGATCTCGGCCAGGTATTTCCACGTCAGCTCGGGTCGGATCTGCATCATGTGGCCGGAGAGGACCTCCTCGATAGGGAACCCCTCCTCGGTAACCTCCACGTCGTACAGC
>Ga0307379_10011057_pt1 | contig 11894 bp, 17 predicted proteins | sample UN2MG_FD_202237 | JGI IMG/M metagenome (GOLD analysis project Ga0307379, IMG submission 202237) | Soil microbial communities from Risofladan, Vaasa, Finland - UN-2 | ecosystem: Environmental > Terrestrial > Soil > Coastal area > Acid sulfate soil | place: Finland: Risofladan, Vaasa | collected... | reverse complement strand
GCAAACCCGCGTAAACAATCACGTCTGTAGCTCCAAGAAGGAAGGGCCATACTTCAATTATTGGTTCGGCCACGAGCAAAACAACCAGGCGACAGCCGATCACTTCAAGGTATCCCGAACGACTATATACCGCATGGGTGTCAGACACGACTGGAACAATCGCGCCAATAAGATTAGAAAGAATATCCAGGCTGGCGTCGATCATAAGATAGCCACCGCCGAGATCAGTAACGTCAAGATGGCGAAGGCTTGCCTGAAGAAAGAAGTGGCCGCCTATCTTGACAAGAACCACAAAGCTACTGGTAATATCATATCAATTTTGGCTTTAATGAAGTACATTGACGACGCTGGCGTGGGAGCTGGCGAGCGAGATTTACCGACCTCGGTGACACTCTCGGCCGGTCAATTGCGGGAAGTTTTGGCGACTTTGGGAGCCGAAATGAAGGACATCATCCAATGAGCGTTACGTATGCAAACAGACGGCAATCTGGCGACTCGGCTATATATATCAATCGGTTAGCTTATGCTGACCGTATGCTGACCGCATCGACATACGTATTCGGTGGAAAATCGAAAGTTATCCACATACATCAGCCCTTGTGGCGTAAGGATAAACCCAGTTTCGTTGAAAAGTTATCCACATTTTTGTTGGCAAACATCTTGACATACACTTGGGACCGCATTCAGGCAGCGAAAAAGCGAAGCGATTCTTTACGTAATCGCTATTACCCAAACAACCGCTACGGTTTACGAAAAGGCAATGATTTTCTGTTTTGTAACTTATCGCAAGGGGGTGGAAGTTTAATTTCAGGATATTTCACTCGCCTATATACAGCAACGACTTACCTTATGCGGTCAGCATGGAGGGGGATTAAAATAGGAAAACTTATTTTTACCTTTTTTCAAAAAGCCAAAAATCGCCTATACATACCAACGACTTACGCTATGCCCCATCTCCTTCTCCTTCTCCTAATCCTAAGAGATAATAATAATCTCTTCGCGGGCGCGCGCGAGGCAGAGATTTTGAAGATACCGAAAGCGAGGGCCGCTTGAACCTGGCATCCAACATAAGCCGGATAGAAGAACTCCCGATTAAGCGGCCAGCCTTCAGCCCTGAGTTCAATTCGAAACTGGATGAAGGTATCGGTATGATCCGAACCAAATATCCCCGGCTGTATTTTGCTATCCGGCATCACCGGACTACTCACGGTCACGAATTGAATTTTATGGATCGTGAATGGTTGCGGGATATCTACAAGGATAATTCATCCAACATCGTGATCCTCAAACCTTCACAGATCGGTATCTCTGAGCTGTTCATCTGCGATATATTCAGCCTGGCCAAACAGGGCTTGCGGGGTATGTACGTTCTGGACAGCGACACTCGTAGGGCAACGTTTGTTGCTGACCGGATAGATAAGCTCGCCGACTACTCGCCGGAGTACGCCGCTGCGATTAAGAAATCAGGCAGGGAGGCTGATAGTCGGGTATTGAAAACTATCTATGGCCAATCAGTGAAGTTCGTTGGGTCTAAAGCCCGCGCCATATCCGGCTTTGGCTCTGGCGAAAAGAAAAAGCCAAGCGCATTCTTCGAGTATTCTTGCGACGTGTACTGGGTAGACGAATATGATCTGCACGATCCCGACATGCTTACCTACGCTGATGACCGCATCCAGGCCAGCAAGAATCCGATGACCAGGAAGTTCGGCAACCCAACTGAAGACGGTCGCGGTATCCATGCCGAGTTCCTGAAGAGCGATCAAAAATATTACGTGATTCCCTGTGACAAGTGTCACGCCGATCATATTCTCGATTGGGAAACCCACTTTGTGGAGAAGACCCCATCCGGCAGTTTTCTGTTACGTGACCCAGAGAACGGCAACCCCGTTTGCACAGAGTGTGGCAATACGTTCAACCGATTGGCTCGTGGCAAATGGACGGCTGATAATCCCGACTCGGGTATCTCTGGTTATGCTATCAGCCGTCTGTATACTCACCTCGATAGCAACGATATTTTCAAGCTGTTCGACACGTTCATCGCGGCGCTTGGCAACCAGTCGAAAATGCAGAACTTTCACAACAACCGGCTTGGCGTCACTTACGAGAATCGGGACGATAAGCTGACCGAGGCGATACTGGCGCGCTGTGCTGCTTTTGCGATAACGAACAAGAAACCCTTATTGGCAGCAACACCTGAAAAAGATAATGCCGCCGCCGTTGATCCGCCGGTCATTCGCACTGTGGCCGGTATGGATCAAGGCGCAGAGTTTACAATCAAGATATCGGAGGTATGGGATAACGTTCTCTGGCAGCGGTACGTTGGCAACGTCCGCACCATAGCCGAAGCTGAAGCAATCTTTGTCGCACACAACGTTACCTGTGGAGTAATAGATGCTCAGGGCGGCGGGTATGCCGAGACGCGTGACTTCGTGGCCAGGCATTCGGGGTGGTGGATGTGTTATTACGTTCCTAAGGATCGGGTCAAACAGCTATATGATATGGATTACGAGCACCAAGTTGTCAATACGAACCGAACAGAAATATGCGACGTTATGGTGAAGTGCTATCGGGACGGTGCTCGTGCTTTACCGGCAACATACAAATCTGACTTGAATGGAAAGTTTGTTGACCAAATGACCATGCCGAGTCGCGTCACCGACGCAGGTGGCCGACCGATCTGGACAAAGGGCGTGGATCATTGTTTCCATGCGTCAGTGTATGAAACACTGGCGTGGTTGATAAGCGGAATGAAAAACTCAATACGGGAGAAGCAATCATGGCGAGTGTGAGACGAACAATAGCGATTCTGTTGCTGGCGGGGATAGTGTTCGTTGGCTTGACTGGGGGGAAGAGCTACCGGCAGGCTAAGATCACCGATGCGTCATCGATAACGGGAACGACTTCGGCCAGCGGTACGGATAGTTTCTTTGCCTTCGACACCTTCACAATCATGGATACCCGCGGATACCACACCATTCGATATTACTTGACGGTCACTGGTCCGAACTCGGCGGTGAACGGTGCGGGTAATGAAGACTCGGCGCGGATTGTCTTGCAGTCTGTCCGACCAGGTGCAGTGTTTCCCTTCGATAGCGTAGAGGGGCCATTACCACAGACGCTGACCGGCGTGTTGCCATATGCGACTGGCGACTCGTTGTTGGGGGAATCAGTCCGCGCTATCGTGGAGGTCGTGGATACGTTGAACGATACTGTAGCGACACTGGAATACACGCTAACCTACGACGTACTGGTAAAGTAGCTATGACCGACGCCGAAGTAACAATCGTATCGAAGCGGACCCGACGCTATAACGTTAAGCATCGGTTTACGTCTATCTGCGAACCGTCCACGCCGCATACGCGCTATCATATCGACAAGAACGACAAAGGTAGCGACTATCTACACGCGCTCGAATTACGCGTTACGCCGGAACTAATATCCGGAAATAATCTAATCGGGCGGACGTTCCGGATCGTCGGCGTTACCGAACGGACGTTAGAAGAACTAAACGCCGGTAAAAAATGGGAATTCGAAATCGAAGAACTGGAAGAGGTGCCCAATGGAAGTTAAATCCAAATCAACTGAGACGTTTGTCCTACAAGGACAGAACAACGTCGCTATAACGTCCGATGGTCCACAGATTGTATCTGTCGATGTCGAACTTTCGGCGGACTTTATCAGGGGCTTGCCCGGCAAGATGGTAAGGGTTTTGCGGGTCAGGGAACCCGATATCAGAAACGCAAAAGAGCAGGCGTTTACTTTGCTAATCGAGCTGTTAGAAGAAATTGAGGAGAGAAAAAATGCCGAAGTTACCGAGGGATAAACCGACAATTTGGACGAAAATTAAAGCCTGGCGTGCCGGACACGAATTCGGTTATCATTTCATTTTCGCTGTGATAATCATAATCGTCCACCAATTACTGTTATCGTTTGCACCGTAGGGAAGGCCGAGAGAAGTGGATATTTTTAATCCATTCACTGGCAAGCCGATCTTGTCGATTACTCGCTCGGGCGGTGTGTCTCAGCGGGCTATAGTCCATAAGGACAAAGTACGTCCGTCTGAAGTATGGAAAATAATGGGCGGCCAAGAACTGATGCAACAATCGGAGAAGTATTTCTTCGATCTGTTCGGTCAGGAGTACAACGCCAACGTCTTTGTCTGTACTCGTGCTATCACGGATGCTATCGTATCTCTGCCGGTGCGCATCGTCACGACCGAGATCGTCAATGGACAAGAAACAGTTATGCCCGATACCGACCACGAGGCGAATGATTTCTTGCGGCATCCCAACCCCAAGAATACATTCCGCCAGATCATTAAGCATAATTCGATGTCGTTACTCGGCAATGGCAATGCGTTCAATACGATTGAACTGGTAACGGGACCGAATCATCGCCTTGAAGCATGGCCGCGCGATCCTCGTGAGGTGGATTACAAGCCAAGTACGGATCAATATATCTTTGGCAAGAATACGCCCCATATGACAAAGGCGTACAAGTCTGACCGTGTTATTCATATCGCCGAAACAGATGTCACCGAGACGATTTTCGGCAAGCCTCGGCATAATGCTGTCCGCGCTGAAATGCGCATGGATATGCTGGTCAACCGATTCAACGAACGATTCTTTGAGGCTGGCGGCACGCTCGGGATGATGTTTACACCGGATCAAAATTTGACTGAGGATCAGCATAGCCAATTGGTTGAGGCTCTATCCGCTCAGACGCAGGGAGTTGAAAAGGCCTGGGCGCTATTCGTCAACATGTTTGCTGGCAAGCTGGAATCACCGGATCAAAAACATAAAGACATCTCTTTCCTTGAATTGCTTCAGCATAACCGAGAGAAGATATATTCGGCCTTCGGTCTACCTCCGTTCCGAGGCGGTATCATGGAGTACGCTAACTATGCAAACGCTTTGGCGCAGGACGCCGACTTCTGGTTGAATACGATCAAACCGCTCACCACTCAGATGCAGGACGCCTATAACAAGCAATTGATCTGGCCGTTCTTCGGGGATGATGTATCTCTGCTGATTAGCTTCGATGAGATTCCCGCCTTGCGAGGTGATCCGAAGAGCCAGGCCGCCGTCCATAAGATTTACATCGAGACCGCGACAATGACCACCGATGAGGTCCGGGAAGAGTTGGGGCGCTCGCCGATGACGGAGGAGGAAGAGGAAGACGCTCGCGGCCTGGCGCAGAGATTGAAGACGCGCGCCATTGCTGAATCAAAAGGAGACGATAACGATGATGCCGATGCGGATGCTAATGGTGACGATGATAATGCTGGCGGATCGTCTGGTGGTTCTGATAAAGATGACAAGAAGAAATCTAAATCTAAAAGCAAGGCTGATAAGTCTGACAAGGAAGAAGAGAACTCATTGTCGTTGACGTTATACCGCGCGCTCCGAAAACAGAGAGTGTCGGCGGTCAAGTTATCCCGCGAATATACTGTCGATGGTCGGCTGATGTCTCGTTACTGGCAGCCCGAACGCGAGAGCGCCATGTTATTGAACGTGACAGATGAAACCCATCGTCTTGACAGATTGGTTGTGCCGTCGCTGAAACATAATTTGCGCCAGCGCATAATGCACAGCCTTCGAGACGTTGGCAGTCGAGAGGTATTCAGCATTGATGGCCGCGATGGTCGCCGGATAGTTCGGCTATTGGTGAACGAACTTCGCAAGTTCAACGAAGAGACCGAGACGCGCCTAAAAGCCGTGATCGGTGATTGCGTTCGATACTCATGGACTCAGACAGAATTGCACCGGTCGTTTGCTAAAGAGTTTACTTATACGCGAGCAATGGAGCAATCATCTATTTTGATGTCTTTGTTACAGCAACAGGGCGATGCTTTGGTGCACGAATTGAGGTTGCGAGAACAAGATAGAGATTTCAAAAGGAAAGGAATTAACCTGAACGGTAAAAAAGAAAAGAAGGAGGCGGTCCAATGAGATTACCGCAAGCGGGCGACGCTTTTGTCCATGTCCCCGATGGGACATTTACGCTTGCTGATGACGGCGACGGTGATAACGCTATGGAACACGGCGATATCAAAACGCGCGGATGGCTGACGACGGAGAAGCTGAACTCGTACCGGCAGATCGTGCATTCCAGCACGTTTGATTGGGAGGGTGGTTTCAAACGTTGGCAGGGCCGCATATTATCGGAGCACGGTCGGCGCTTTCTTATTGGCGGCGGCGACGGGACTCCTATTGGCAAGATCACGACTCATCAAATCGTCAAGGGTGCTGGTCTCTACGGTATTGGGCATATCTATCATGACAATCCACCGCTTCTAAAGCGTGCATTGCTTGACGGAACCTTGAACGCATGGTCTATCGGCTTCACTGTTATGGAGGACGGATTCAAGTATGACAAGAAGAAGGATATCCTCAATATCACGAAAGGACAGATGCGCGAGGTGTCTCTTGTCTATCTTGGCGCTAACGATGAATCGTTTGTCGAGATCATTCACAGTCTGCGTACATATCGCAGGCTCAACCCAGATAATTATTGCTACATAATCAAAGGCGGGGTGACGTACCTCGTCAACTTAGAAGGAGAGGTACATAATGCCAGCTAAAGAAATGACACTCGACGACCTGAAGACGTTCGACCTGGACGGCATGAAGTTGTCGCATGATGAACTGAAGGCTCGCTTCGAGGATGTGTCGAAGATGACACACACCATGAAGGAAGAGTTCGACAAGATGGAGGATGGCTTCATCTCCAAGACTGAATACAACGACCGCATAAAGAAGATCGCTGCGGACGTTGATAAGGTCGTGAAGGAAGTCGAGCGGTCCCGCAATGCCGATGCGGCTATCGGTGAGCGATTCGTCTACAACGATTATCGGTCGATGCTGGAAAGTTACGACTGGTTGACCAAAGAGAACGGAGACAAGTACGCCGAGGTCGATTATCGCGCTCATGCCTTGTTCCAGATGCCGATTGAGTACGCGAAGCACGAGCATGGTTTGGCTTTGCGCAATCTGCGCGATCTACATGATGCCGTGATTATGGTCGATGCAGTCAATACCCACCGAAACGGTGGTGGCGGGCGCTATCGGCTTGGTGACTCATTGCTGTTCAAGCAGCTCATCGCCCAGACGAAGAAGTTCGATGAGCCGCTTGCCCATGCTATGGCCGGTGGTAATACTGGATACGGTGCGGAGTGGTTGCCGACCGATTTCTCATCGCAGTTCAATGAGATTCTGAGGATTCAGCCGTCGTTGTCGAACAAGTTCCAGACATGGAACATGGCGCGCGGTGCTTCCGGTATATTCCCGTTCCAGAACGGCAAGGCAAAGGTCTATAAGGGTAGCGAATCTCTGGTAGATGCTGCCGATCAGGCCCGCAAGACCAATATCGCAACTTCTAACAAGACATTCACGCCGGTCCCGTTTATTGGAGCTCTGGTTACATCCGAGGAACTTATCGAGGATGCGATCATTGCAATGGTCAACTTCATTCGTACCGAACTGGCCACGGCGATTCTGGAAGGCCTGGATTCGGCGCTTATCAATGGCGATACGACCGCTACGCACATGGATAATGCCGCCGAAACCTACTACCAGACCTACGATGTCGAAACCGCTTTCAAGGGCATTCGCCGTGCTGGCGTTGACCTGTCAACCACGGTTGATATCGAAGCCCTGTCAGCATCAACCGGCGTTGGTGCCCTCGAATTCGCCAACCTGACTGAGTTGAAGTTGCTCATGGGAACAGCCGGTATCAAGCCGGACGATTGCTTTTACGTAACCGGACCGAAGGGACGCTGGAGCATCCAGAATGCGTTGTTCAAAGAAGATGCCTCTGGCATTCTGCAGTATATGGTTTCTGGTATGTTGCCGAAGATCGACGGTTCTGATGTAGTTATCTCCGGCGTTTACCTGGAAGATCAGGAATCGGATGGTTTCGGTGATAACGTTGGTGCCGAGAAGCATACGTCGATTTGTTGCGTGCACCCGAAAAGCTACCGGATCGGCCAGCGTCGGGGCGTCACGCTTGAGGTTGGTAAGGACATTCTGACCCAGCAGCAGCAGTTTGTTGCCACTGCGCGGTATGATTTCGGCAATGTTGCGGCCTCGGCGATTCTCCCGGTGGCGGTTGGTATCAACGTGCAGCACACCGCGTAAGGTCGGTTTTTGATACGGAGTATTTGAGTCTATAACTTGAAAGGAGTTTTACAGTGACTGGAATGAGTCAAGCGAAATCGGCGATCGGTCTACAGTTTAGCCTGCTCGACGGAACGACCGCAGTGACCAATATCGCCGTTACCGGTATAGCTACAGACGATACGCTTATCGCCTGCCTCCATATTTCGACGGCGGCATCGATTGCGACTATGGCGGATATTCTGTCGGAAGTAGAAATTACCTCGGCTGGTAATATTCAACTGGCGACCACAAATACGACGTCCGATCAGCTTCTGTTGATCTGGAACGACAATAGCCTGTAGGGAAGGAGCGTACTCGTGAGTGGACAAACACAATCGAAGTCGTCATTCGCTTTACAGGTAAGCCTGGTAGATGGTGCAGGCGCGAATACGAATATGGCGGTTGCTAATATTCTAACCGACGATACGATCCTATTCGCATTGCACTTGACGACTAAGGCGGCCATTGAGACGGCGTTAGATTACACGTCGTCGACCTCGATCACGTCCGACGGCAATATCCGGAATACGAACGTAACGACCGACGACCAGTTCCTCGTGTTCTGGTTTAGGAATAGCGTCTAAGGACGACGAACGATGCAGAAGCGAAACAAGAAGTGGCGCAGGAAGTTGAAAGGATTTGGACGGGATATGCGTTCTCGGCTTTCTGCGTCACAGATTGAACCTATAGAGGAATCCGAGGCGGTATCGGAGGCAAGTCCTGTCCCTGCGGACAATGGCTCGGTCGCAACCGATGTCGATGATACCGCTACGGAGTCCTTACCGGCTGGACATTACGATCGTTTCAGCCATTTACGTGAAGAAGAAGTAGAGAACGACAGTCGTGACACGGCTCCGCATACAGCCGATCCTCCGACTGATGGAGAAGACGCTGCCGAACCCACACTGACCGACATGGGTTTCCCAGATGAAGAGGGCCAAGATGATAGGGACGCGGCGACGGTTGGCTGAAGTCAACGGGCGGAGATTTGCCTGCTCAAGTCTCCGCCTTCTCTAAAATAGCATGAGACACGTAAGGAAGATTGGAATAGAACATGGCATCCTCAACGATCACAGGAACCGGCGTTGTCAAGGGCACGATCACAACCGCAGCCGAATTTGCTATCTTCCTGGGAGAGTCTTCTCTCACCAATGCCGATCAAGCACAACAGGCGCTTGAGGTGGCCAGCGATTATATCCGAAACATGACTAACAGGGAATTCGTACTCGCTGAAAATGCTTTGACGGCGACAGAGATATTTAACGGCAATGGTCGCAAGATATATATCCCGCGCCAGGGTCCGGTGATCTCGGTCACATCAATTGAATATTGGGATTATGGACTGGAAGCATGGGACGAATTAGACACGTCCCTCTATACGATAACAACTGATGGGAACAAGGTATTCTATCGAGAGCTTATCCCGTTTCACGAGGGCGTCAATAACTGGCGGATCATTTACACCTTCGGATTCAGTGGATCGATACCGGACGATCTCAAGTATGCCGCGAACTTGAAAGCCAAAGAGATGACGGATATAGCCGGTGAGGAAAGTATCGTCCAGCAGAGCGATGGAGAACAATCATTTACATATCTGAGGCCACGCAAAACGAACAAGATGGTCGATGAGATTTTGAAACGCTATATAAGGTATCACGGCAATCATGGCTGATAATATGATTACATTCTCGGTGCGTGGCGTCAATAAGCAGCTCTTGCATCTCGGTAAAATAGCAAAGGGTTTGCGCCCTGAATTGCGCAAAGCATTGCGAAAAGCATCGGGACACCTCAAAAGGCGAATTAAAGTTAATCTGTCAGGCAGGGTCTTGAACGTCCGCACTGGACGCTTGCGTAGTAGTTTGGAGATCGAAGAACGTGCAACGATCGGTGGGCATCAGATTGAACTTGGTTACGATCTGAAACGCGTTGTCTATGCCCGCATCCATGAGATGGGTGGTTTTGCTGGCCGGGGCCGTACTGTGAAAATCCCGAAGCGCCCATATCTCCGGCGCGCGCTGGTGGAGAAGAAAGTTGTAATACGAAGTGTCCTGCGGGATTTTGTAACTAAATTGATGAGACATTGATAGAATAAGATATGGCAAACACAAAAGAAACAATACTCGATACGCTGGTGACGGCAATGGGGAATCTGACAGGCGTTCAAATTGCGACAAGGATATTGGAGTTGCCATCCGATACGCGATTGAAGGAACCATATATCGGAGTGATCGGTGGTGAGGAAGTTAAGCTGGTAGAGGATTCTACAGAAATTCTGTGGTCATTGCAGGTCGATTTGATCGTCATCAAACGCGGTACGGATGTTGAGCAGCTCGTGGACTTGATTAAAAATGCAATCTATACTCCGATCAATTTGGGCGCCGCTGTTAAACATACCCATGTCACCGGCACACAAGAGGTAGCCTTAGTCAAGCAAGATAAGTTCAGTTCGACGCGATTGGTTCTCGATATCACATACGTTAGCACGAAGGGAGCGGCATAACAGTTATGGCACTTACGATTACAGTAGATGAATATAACGGCGCGGGTGAAGTGGAGACCGCGGGGATATCGGCTGTTGCCTTCGGTAGTGCTGATACGCCAGACTTGACCCCGATTGACAACAAGATCATAGCGGGAGGCAATTCGTTCTCCAAATATATCAAATTCGCCTTTGCTGGCATGGTCGCTGAGGGCCTAACCGAGATCAATACCACGAAGGTTTACAAATCACTCGGGGAATATAAGACGGGTGAAAGTGTTGTCGGTGAAGGACTCGGACCGGTGGCTTACGCAACGCCGACAGCAACCAGTACAGGCGATGATGCGGTATCAACATCACTACCAGGCGCGCAGAACTTAGCTTTAGCCGGAAGTGATTCCGGTGTGTTGGTTGCCGATGGTTCTTCCGATTATTGGCGCTTGCAACGACAGACTTCCGCGGCTACGCCAAATGGTGCACTCAACGATCTGACTTTCACCTTGGTTTACGATACGGTTCCTTGATGATTTGGACGGCGCACATGATGGACGGTTCTGTTATCGAACGAGAGAAGGGCTTCATCGCCTCGCTCGGGGATAGGGTGCATGATGTTCTGTCAGTCGAATTGATGTTACGTGGGCGGCTATATATGGCGGACTTGGTTGGTGGTAGATTGATCGCGGGGGCGACTACGGTTGGCCGGTTGGAGGTTCACAAGTTGCGGAACGTCCGGCCACTATGTCTTCAACGCCATGAATACAAATTTAGCACCGTCGCTAATTCTGATGGTAGCCAGTTATTGTTTACCGGAATCGGTATTGAGGGTCAAGATCAAAACAATCAGCGCGTTCGTAAGTTTGTAGCTGTGCGCACGGATGATCGGATAGAGATAAGGAGCGATTGAGGTAGATGAATAAAAACGGAATAGATTGGTTCTGGATAATGATTGGTTCTATTCTCGCTCTCTACATAACGATATGGTGGATATGGTAAAGTACGTACTCATATTCATGGTCCTGATAGCCGTGACTGTCCAAGCCGCCGATGAGTGGCGGGATTTCGATGCCTGGACTGATACGGTTTATATAGATCAGGACAGCACGTTTCCGATGTTCTATAATACAGGGTCTCCGTCTCCGGGTGGTGATTCAACCCTTTTTATTGTAAACGAAGACATTACGTGTGCGGATGGGTTCTTTCGTATTGAGCCTGCTTGGTTGCAAGTTACTCGTATGTGGAAGATACAGGGTAACGAC
>Ga0307379_10011054_pt1 | contig 11895 bp, 9 predicted proteins | sample UN2MG_FD_202237 | JGI IMG/M metagenome (GOLD analysis project Ga0307379, IMG submission 202237) | Soil microbial communities from Risofladan, Vaasa, Finland - UN-2 | ecosystem: Environmental > Terrestrial > Soil > Coastal area > Acid sulfate soil | place: Finland: Risofladan, Vaasa | collected... | reverse complement strand
GAGGGTCAGTGAGGCGAGATTTGTAAGTCCAATGGAGGGGTCACTGCTTCAAGGTGAGGAAATGGCGAAGATGAAGGTGGGAGATGTTTTAGATTATATCTTAGAGCCAAAGAATTATGAGGTGAAAAAGAAACCGGGGGAATGGATAGAACCAAGGGAGGGGCTGGCAGCAACATTCCAAGAAGATGTAAAAAAACGGGCCATAGAGTATCTAAAAGAGGGAAAAGAAAAGCTGGCGAACCTGCCCGCGGGGTTCCTGACCGACTTTTTCTACGGCGTTTCGGGATCGGTAAGGGCTAAGAGCTTTGCGAAAGAGGGGTGGGGCGATTTTATAGACCTTGCTGACGAGCTTGTTCGGGGAAATTATGCACAACAGGAGTTCACGGGTTGTTTTTCTGCAATCCTAATCGCGCTTCGGGACGGGTTCGGTGAGGGCGAAATTAGGATAGATTTTGACGACTGCACGGCGGAGAAAGTCTGGGAGATTTTGGAGGTGCTGGTTCATTCTTCTAGGGGTGACACGGCCACGCCGCGGGAGGAAGGTGCAAAGGAAGATCCGACGCACACAATGCTGACTCTTGTTACGGGTCAGGCAATGGAGTTGACAGTATCATTTGGGATTATCTGCAAGACGAAACTAACGGGATTTTACGAAAGTTTCGTGAGAGACAAGATGCGGGAATGCTGGAATTTTGTGGCGGATACAATTCGACAGCCGGGAGTAAACTGCGCATTCGGGCTGAATTTTGCGAGGATATGCTGGCTTGATGAAGAATGGGTACAAACGGGGGCAGCGAATATCTTTAGGCCGGAGCTTTGGGATGAGACATGGGGAACGTATGTATCGTGGGGCAGGCCTTCGGCTCGGTGTTTCAGAATACTTATTGAGCAGGGGATGTATGGCCAAGCGGTGGAGTTGCTTGGGAGGGGGTATGAATACGGGTACCCATATAGGAAAAAACCCGATGAGGGATTAGTTGAGCATCTGATGATAGGATTCTTTAACGGGTGGATTGAGTTTGAACATGCAGTATTGAATCGGTTCTTCGAGAACGCAACAGCGGAATTGAGAGGAAAGGCAGCAAAGTTCCTGACAACGGGATTCAAAGCGGTGAATGAACAAGGCGGAACGGAAAAAGAGAACGTGGCAGTGAGAATGAGAGAATACTGGAACAAGCGGGTGGCGGCCATTAAGGATAATGCGGAAAAAGACGAAAAAGAGGCAATGGAACTGACGGGATGGGTGGCAGATTCTGTATTGCCGGCGAAAGAGACACTGGGGCTATTAGACGAAAGTTTGAACCTGAGCGGCGGGAAAATCGGACGGATGGGGGATGCGCGAGATTTTGCTAAGGGGGTATGCAGGTTAGGTGAGGGCAATGAGTTGTTGGCGCTGCGGTGTTTGAAGAAAGCGGCGGTAGATGAGAATATGCATATGACGTGGGCAAGAATCCAAGAACCTTTGGTGGACTTCCTGGGGGCAATGGTTGATATGCCGGAAGATGTTCGGAGTGCTGCTATAGAAGTAGCAGATGCGTATGGGCGATACAATCCGGATAAATTCCGCGGGGTATGGGAGAAATTGGATAAAAGGAAATAGAAAGCGGGTAATAGGTGGGGGGGTGAGCAGGGGGCAGGACTTTCGATAGCCGCCTGCGCGGGCACAAGTTTTCGATCCTTCGGCGGTGCTCAGGACAGGTTCGAAATTGGCGGGCATCGGAAGGCCAGGCTTGCTGACGAAAAACAGGTTACATAAGTAATTTTGCAAAACATATATATTTTCGTTATAATCACTCATACGTATGGGTGAAGAAGGGAATAATTTCCCGCAGGAAGGCAGCAGGTCAGGTCGAAGGCCCTTCGACAAGCTCAGGGCGGGCGGGGAGGAACGGCTGGCAGATGACGCTGTGCCGCTTTGCGGCAAGTGTCTGAAGCCCTGCCATCCGCTGCAAAACTACTGCCACTGGTGCGGTTCAAACCAGGTGATAAATCCTTTAGCCAGCTACATGCCGTTTGTAAATATCCGGTTCAACTACGGGGGCCTGCTTATAATGTGGCGGAAAGTCTGGTACCGTAAAGATACACGGTTTGTAAGCAGATTGTTTTATTTGCTTGCGGTTACTGTAGCGGCGCCAATATTTCTGGTGATTGCTTTTCCGCTGCTGGTGATAGGTAAGCTGGAAAGCCCGATGTTGCAAAAAATCGCAGCAGGCATAGTTGTTATTGTTATGCTTGGATTGCTGCTTGCCCTGGGCCTGTGGTTGAATTAAACTCCAGAAGCGCCCTTAGACAGCGGCTGCCAATTGGTCCCTTCATAACCCATTTTCAGAAGAAAAACAGATTTTGTGGGTCAAAGTCCGAAAAATGCTGCAGTTTGTGTGTTATGAGCGCCGATAATAATAATGCCCGTAGATTTCGTGATTGTAATAAAGATTCAGGCGTTTTTACGCTGAAAGACAAATGAATTTTATCAAACACGAAATTACGGGCGATTTTCGTTTTCGCGGGCCCGCAGGCGCTTCTGCAGTTCGGCCAGGTGCCTGTGCAGGTAGAACAGGTATAGAAAATATATCACCCAGGCGGTGGTAAAGGCAAGGGCAAAATAGAACATATCAGATACCTCCGGCGGTTGAATTAACTGTCAGGTTCGGTTTTGGTTTCGAGTTTTGCTTTCGCTTGGAGTATATCAATCCTCATCAGGACCAGAACGGCTGCCAGCAGTAACGCTGCCGTTATGGCCAGAATAAAGGCGGACGTCTGCAGGGCGGTCTCAAAAGTGACGCCGGGGCGGTGTATGTCGCGTATGAAGCGGGCGCTGATGACCACAAGCGGCACATCTGTAAAAGCGATGATGCCGAAGACGGCAGAAAGCCGGCGCATGTAATAGCGCTCTGCAAGAGCAGTCCTGAGCAGGCAGTAGGCTGCGTACAGAAACCACAGGGCCGCAGAGCTGACAAGTCTCGGGGTGAATGTCCACCACGTGCCCCATTGTGCGTGCGCAAAAATCATACCGGTGATATTGAAGACGGTCGCAAAGACAAGGCCGACCTCGGCTGAGGCCGCAGCGGTAAAGTCCCACAAGCGTCGTTCGGTTCTCAAATACTGTATTGAGCAGACAAAGACCGCTGCAAAACATACCAGCGAACTGATTGCCGCAGGCACGTGCACATAAACGATGTTGCGGTCGGGGGGGGCAACGGCTGCGGCGGTTGTGCACAGCCAGGTTGAAATCAGTATTAAGGCGCCGGTTATGTATAGAAGGACGTTTCGCATTATGTATTCCTATTCCGCTATGACAAATCCGAACAAAAGCCAGCAGACGGTGACAAAGATTGCATCAAAAGCCGCCAGAAAGCCCACGGCCGAGGGAAAATCACCGACCAGGGCCATTATTCCGGTCATTGACATCGCACCGCCTGATGTGTGAAACAAAATCAGCAGGGAAAAAACGGCAGGTACGATGATGGGCGAAAGTACGGCCATAACAAGTATGGTCGAAAGTCCGCCTGCTGCGGTTGCGCGGCCTGCTATGGGGCCTAAAAATGTACCTGCGCCTGCTATGGCGATATTGACAAGCAGCAGTACTACGGCCAGATGCAGGGATATTGCACGGGCGCTTAAATCAAACAGTACAAGCACAGCCGGTACGGTAACAAGCTCAAAAACCGATAAGACAGTTATGTTGACCATGAGTTTGGCTATGTAGATGTCACCGGGGTCAGCGGCTGTCAGCAGCAGGGCACTGATGCAGTCGTTTTCGTGCTCGACGGCAAAACTTTTGTCGGCAGAGAGGATGGCTGAAAACAGCAGCACCACAAGCAGTACGGCAGGGGCGATAAGCGATTTATCCAGGCCGGCTGATTCGACAGCGACCCGGAAGACCCAGGCTGTAAGCAGGGCGAAAAGTATCATGGTCGGCAAAAGCCGGCCGGTCCTGAATTCGCTGAGGATGTCCTTGACAAATATGGCTGATATGGTTCGTGTAAGTGTCACTTAGCAATTATTCCTTGTATAAGAAAGGTAATCGGCCGCAAATTCGGAGGTATTTATCTCGGGAACATCGGCTGTGAAAATAAACCTGTGGTCGTGGAGGACGGCCACTCGGCCGCAGCACTTGAGGGCCTGCTGGGGGTTGTGAGTTGTCATCAGTACCGCACCGCCGTGGTTTGCGAATTCCGCGAGGATGGCAAGGAAATCCCCTGTTGCCTGGGCATCAAGGCCTGTAAAAGGCTCATCGGCCAGCAGGATGGCGGGTTTATGCAGCATAGCCCTTGCAATTGCAAGACGCTGAATAATGCCTCGGGAAAGTGTCTCCGTACGGTCGTGCGTATGGGCGCCCAGATGCAGCTGAGTGAGCAACTGTTCTATGCGTGACTTGCTGTCTGGCAGGCCGTAAAGTTGCGCAAAGAAACGCAGGTTCTCTGAAACGGTCAATTGAGGATATAACATACTTTTGTGCAGTACGGCCCCGACGAGCGGTTTTGCCCGGTCGCTGCGGCGGCGCAGGTCAAAGCCGCAGATTGTCACTTGTCCGTGGGTTGGCTTCAGAAGCCCGGCGATGATTCTAAGCAGGGTGGTTTTGCCTGCCGCGTTAGGCCCGCATATACACAGGCTTTCGCCTGCGGAAACCGAGAGGCTGATTGATTTTAGTACGGTGGTATTTGCGAAGGACTTGCAAACGCCTGCAAGATTTACCGAAGGGGCTGCCTGAGTGCACTGTTGCATCTGTTGGCTCATAATTTTGTATCAATACTCAATAATCGAAAATTACTATTCAGTTTTTCGGGCTTTATACTTTGATTCGCACCTGGTGAGAATTTTCCCCGCGTCGAAGAGGCCCTGCGAGTTGAGTTTGCCTTCAACCACGAGCTCTTTGTCGGCGGCGAAGTTTGCCGGTATTGGGCCGTGATATGTAACGCGAATTGAGTTTCTTTGCCCGGCCAATTCGAAGTCAAGGCCTGCGGCGGAGTCGCTTGGCGTTATTGAACCGGGTTTTACACGTCCTGCAAGTCGTATGGTGCGGTTGGTAAAGACCAGCCGGTCGGCAGATTCCCCGCCTGGTGCAAGCGCTGTTTCGACAAGCTGGTCAACGGGGTAATAGTAGGCCCATGAGGATTGAACGGCCTTGTAGAGAAGATAAGCGGCTGCTGAGCCGATGACGACCAGGGCGATGGCAACTTTTATCGTTTTTCTGCTTGTCATAACCAGTCTGTGCGTTGTCAATACGCTGAAACGGTTACATAGTTTAATCGAAGTCATCGGCAATTGCAAGACAGAAGGTGTGGTTTTGGCAATTGGACTATGTATTGCTTGACGTTGTTACGGGTGAGGTTATAATTGACAGTACGGTAAGGGCAAGAATTTGAACCGGTATATTTTTCTCGAAAGGTACGATTATGGCACAGGTTTACAGGAGACAGTGGTCGGATACGGAAGGCGGGTCGCCGTTCGGCGGCTTGAAGTTTGATTTGTTTTGGCTGAAGTGGCTGATACCTGCTGTGGTGGTGCTTTGGCTTTTTTCGGGGATATACATTGTCGGCGCTGACGAGCAGGGGGTTGTACGACGATTCGGCAGAGTGACAAAACTAACAGAGCCGGGCCCACATTACCATTTGCCGGTGCCGATTGAGGCGGTGAACAAGGTGAAGGTAGATAAGGTAAGGCGAATGGAGATTGGATTTAGAACGGTTCCGAACACGTCTCCGGCGCGGTACCGGTTCTACCCTGCGGAATCGCTGATGCTGACCGGGGATGAGCAAATAGTTGATTCGCAAGTAATAGTGCAGTACCAGGTGAGCGACGCAGTTAAGTTTTTATTTAATGTGCGTGGTCTGGAAACACCGGAAGGGGCGATTATGGACGCTGCTGAGGTGGCTTTGCGACAGGTGGTAGGTCAAAGGCCGATTGATGACGTGCTGATAGGTGAGAAGCTGCAAATCGAGATTGATATACGCGAGCTTTTGCAGGAAATAATAGACAACTATAACAGCGGGGTAAGGGTTGTGGAGGTGAAGCTGCAAACGGTTCGTCCGCCGGAAGAGGTGGTCGGGGCATTTAATGATGTTGTTAGTGCCAAGGAAGATAAAGACCGGCTAATCAAGATAGCAGAAGGCTATCGTGAGGATGTGCTTCCGAAGGCGCGGGGGCAGGCTGAGAAAATAATCAGAGAGGCAGAGGCGTATAAGGCCGAGCGGATAAAACGTTCTGAGGGTGACGCGGACAGATTTTTGGCGGTTTTGAAAGAGTACGAAAATGCAAAAGAGGTAACGCGCAAGCGGCTGTACCTGGAAACAATGGAGCGGATTCTGCCTGGCATTCGCAAATTCGTTATTGACGGGCAAGTCGGGGGCAATCTGCTGCAGTTTCTGCCCCTCGAAAAAGGAGGTGAAAAATGAGCAGGAAAATTATCATTTTGATTGTTCTGTTAATGGTGACAGCGATTTTATTGGCTGGTTCGCTGTTTACGGTAGATGAGACCGAGCAGGGGATTGTTACGCAGTTGGGTAAGTACGTAAGGACCGTTACCGAGCCGGGCCTGCATCTTAAAGTTCCTTTTATTCAAAGTGTGCATAAATTCGAAGACAGGATACTGGAGTACGATGCGTCAGCGGCCAAGATTATTACCAGTGACAAGAAACATCTTGACCTTGACAACTATGCGCGCTGGAGGATAGTAGAGCCTCTTAAGCTTTATCAGACGGTGCGCAATGAATTGGGAGCGAGTGCACGTCTTGATGACATTGTGTTTTCCGAGATACGGGAGGAGCTTGCGCGACATACACTTACGGAAATTGTGTCGGTCAACCGTGCGTCGATAATGGAAAAGGTGGGTAAGAAGTGCGATGCAAAGGCAAGAGAATATGGTGTGGAAGTGATTGACGTGCGGATAAAGCGGGCGGATTTGCCGTTGGAGGTTAGAGATTCTGTTTACGCACGAATGAGGGCAGAAAGACAGAGGCAGGCCAAGAAATATCGTTCCGAAGGCGAAGAAGAAGCGGTAAAAATCAGGGCCATTACGGATAAGGAAAGGACGATCCTGCTTGCAGAAAGTTACAGGCAGGCCGAGAAACTAAAAGGTGAAGGTGATGCGGCGGCAATCAAGATATATGCCGAAGCCTTTGAGAAGGACCCCGAGTTTTACACATTTGTGAGGACATTGGAGGCTTACGAGAAGTCACTGAGGCAGGATACAACAGTTGTTCTGCCGAGCGATTCGGAGTTTTTTCAGTATTTGAGTCCGCCGACAAAGTAAACGGTTTTGTCGGGCCGGATGGAGTGATTTGTGTAGAATTTCGATGTCACGGTGTAAAAGCCGGGAATTGATACGGAGGCTGCCCATAAGATTGAGCATGTCATCGAATACAGGCTTTTCGTGCATACAAGGGCGAGAAGGGGTCAAAATGGGGAATTTTTAATTCTTTGCTTGACAAATTATGTGAAATTACAGATAATTTACTGGTAAATCGAAGGCCGAAAGCAGGGAGGAGAACCAATGCGTCTGGTCGTAAAACAAGATGACCGGATAGTCAGCGAGCTTGATTTTGCCCAGGGTCCGATTCGTATGGGCAGGCAGGCAAACAATCAGGTGGTACTGGCGGATAAAACTATTTCAAGACAACACGCGGCACTATACAACACACAGGACGGCAAGTGGGTGGTTGAAGACCTGGGCTCTGCAAACAAGACATATCTCAACGGGGAGGCGGTTAGCAAGACGGACATCAAAAACGGGGACGTGCTGAGCATAGGTGATTTTTCAATTGCGGTCACGATTGAAGAAAAGAGCCAGAGCGAGAAGCCGCCCACCAGTGCCGGTGATACCGTGGCCACAACCAGCAAGGGCCCCCAGATAATCGCCAGAGAACTCGATACGCCCGATGCGCCGCCAATCAGGTTCCCGGCGCAGCGTGCAAAGGATTTTATGACAGCAGTAGCGTTGCTGAACGATGCCGACAGTGCCGATGAGGTGTTACTGACATTACTGGATTTGACATTGACGCAGTTTGGGGCCGGTAACGTCTGGTGCGCGGTGCGAACCGAGCCGAACGGTCCGATGACCGCGCACGCAGGAAAGAAGCGCGGCGGTGAACCGGTGCAGCTGGAACAGATAAAACTGAGCCAAAACATTACGCAATCGGTGGAAAGACATCATTTCATGCTGTTTCTGTTCGCTCGAATACCGAACCAGGTTCAGAAGGGCGACATACGTTCGGCGATTATATCGCCGATAGTCGGCAAAGAGGGCTGCTACGGGGTGATATATGTCGATAATTATATCGGCGATGAGCACTACAGTCTGACGGACCTGGATTACCTGATGCTGCTTGGTATTCACACAACCAGCATATTGCAGAGCCTGTAATCAGTACTACGGCCCAGGGCTGTTTGACCACTGAGGGGAAATCCTAAATCCTTCTTCCAGGTACCGGCCCTTGTCGTACAGGTTTTGCGGCCGCTGGAAGTTATTAGAGGAAAAATGTTGATACAGTGTTCCGAACCCTGTTATCATAAAATACACAATTACCTGCAATAGCGGGCATAATGAATCTGCAGAGATGAAAGAAACAGGCCGGCCGGATATTTTTTGGAGAACGTTATGAATTCTGCACCGACGAGAACCAGCAGTTTCTCAGCAGTTTTTTACCTGGCGATGTTATGCTCGGTGTCCAACGGATACGCTGATGCTAATTATACCTGGGACATAAGACCGTTCGGTCAATTATGCTGCTGGTCACAGCAGACCGGCCCCCTGGGAAAACCCATACACAGCACGGGTTTGATAGAAGTACCCCGGTCGGGGGCTGATGAATGGAATATCGGCGTTGGGTGGCAGCAGGAGCGGGACATCGATAGTATCGAGATTAGCTATGACGGCAAAGTTTCGCGGCAGTTTGCCGAGGAAACGCAGGTGCAGTACTGGTTTAAAGAATGGCCGGGTGAAGCGCCCGTAAGACATACCATAGAAGATGCTGTCGATGACCCCTGGCAGGGCAAATGGCTGACCGCACGTACAGATGTGCGTATAGACGGCAGGACGGTGAATTATACATTCAGGGCCTTGTCGAGGGACGAGAACCCGCGCGCGGGTAATCTGCCCGACGCGGTCAATTACAGAAGGACTCTTAAAATACGATTGCTTTACCACAAAAAAGCTGCCCGCATTGTGTCATTAAAGGTCTATTCGCCGACAGAGGAAAAGAAGGTGTCCGTGCGCATTGAGTTCGGGTGCGATAAAGCCGCAGGTAAAAGCGTGACAGGAAAGCTTGAAATCTACAATGGATGGATTGAGAAAGTCTGTGGCTGGGGATGGGATGACGGGGACATGATGGATTCGAGCAGGTCCTGGTCGATAAAGGGCGGGGACAAACCCAAGGGCATCATAGTCGAGCTTAAAGCAGCAAAGCCGAAATTACCGGGTTCCAATGACCTTACGATTGTCACTGTTCGTTCAAGTGACGGGACGTTTTCGTTTCTGGCGGATGATTTGGAAAAAGGCCCGATGTATATTCCCGCATATTCGGTTTTCATAACCGAGGCGGGCGATTTGACCACTTTCGCAGATTCCAATGTTAAAAAGGGGCGAACCGTTCGGGATAAGCTGAAACTTGAAGGCGAACAGACGTACAGCCGGGCCGGTAAGGAGATACCCCCGCTGCAGGTAATGCTCAGAGAAGACGGGGGCAGACTATATCTTCCTGTAGCCGCTGACGCAAGCTGGCAGAAATTCGCTGTGGAGTGGGGAGGCGGTTTCTTTATGAATAAACGCAGCACCAAAGCCAAAGGCAGAGAACTGCTCCGCTGCAACTGGAAAAAGACTGAATTGCATTGGTACATCGGTACCGGTGAAAAACCCGTATATGACCGCGATGACAAGACTTCGCAGATGTCAGTTCTCAGTGACTACCTGCCGGTGGCTGTTGTCCGTTGGAATCATGAGGGGCTGAATTATTACCAGGAAGCATTTGTGACTTTACTGGAAGGCCCCCTGTCACCGTACGACCCTGAAAGGAATGAACAGACGCCGGCAATTTTGATGATTAAGCTTGATATTTCGAATCCTGCCGGCGACGAAAAGAGCGCGCATCTGTGGTTAAAACCGGATTCACTGGAGAAAATGTTTCTTCAGGACAATTTTATTATGGACCGAATGGGTGCAGGCGAGTTTATCAGGGCGTGCGTGAGGCTTCCGCAGGCCGGTATATGTACTGCGGCAAAGGTCGAACAGGAAGCTGCGCACTATGGTTTGAAAGTCCAGGCTAATGAATCGGTGTCAATGTATATCTATGTGCCATTCGTGGGCGATTTGACCGAGCAGTATAAGACAAAAATCGCTGGTCTTGACTACGATACCGAAAGGAAACGTGTTGTTTCATACTGGAGAAACATTGTCAATGCGTATAAGGCCTTTGACGTGCCGGAAATGAAATTTAACGATATATCCAAATCTGTGCTGCCGCATATTCGCATGAGCACCACTAAGGACCCCAAAAGCGGCCTGTTTATGGTGCCTGCTGCCACGTTCGGTTACGGAGTCTATGCGAACGAATCCGCGTTCCAGACGATTTTTCTCGACCGGGTCGGTGACCATGAAACGGCGGCCCATTACCTGGAGACCTTCCTGAGACTTCAGGGCACAGACCCTTTACCCGGGACATTTACCGGTGACCAAAGTGCGGTATTCCACGGAGGAAAAGTAGATGATGAGTACAACTATACCTCGGGCCCATATAATCTCGACCACGGCACGGTGCTTTGGGCGCTTGCCCGGCACTATCTTATGTCGCATGACTTCGAGTGGCTGCGGCACGCCGAACCAGGCATGCTTAAAGCTGCCGACTGGATTATCCAGCAGAGGAACCAGACAAAACTAACCAGCGAAGACGGCGAGGCGGTCCTTCATTACGGGCTTTTACCGGCGGGAAGACTGGAGGACAACGATGACTGGGGTTTCTGGTTTGCGGTGAACGCTTATGCCTGGCTGGGATTGGAGCAGACCGCCAGGGCCTTCCAGTACGCCGGATTGCCGGACGGCGACAGACTGGCAAAAGAGGCGCAGGCGTATCTTGATGATTTGCGGACTGCTGTAAGACGCACAAGCGAGTTGGCCCCCGTTGTGCGATTGAGAAACAACACTTATGTTCCGTTTGTGCCTTCACGGGTGTATCAACGGTTCCGGTATTTTGGTCCGATGCGGTCGGAATTTTATTCACGTTACAAAACAAATACCCTGCTGACTTTCCGGTTATCGGCTACCAGAGAAGCGCTTTACGGGCCGATGATTCTTTTAACAACGGGCATTATCGAGCCTCATACGGTTCTGGCCGAGGCAATCCTCGACGACTGGGAAGACAACATCACGCTTTCCAGTTCCCTTGGCCAGCATATTCACGGCGTGGTTGACGATGAGTACTGGTTCAGCAGGGGGGGGATGGTTTTTCAGCCGAATCTGCAAAATCCCATACAGGCGTATTTGCTGAGCAACGAAATCCCCGCAGCGGTCAGGAGCATTTATAACGCAATGACATCGTGTCTTTACGGCGATGTTACCGCTTTTACGGAAGAATACCGAAGATGGGGCATCGGCAGCGGCCCTATGTATAAGATACCGGATGAATCCCGGTTTGTGAATCGCGTTTGCGATATGCTGGTACTGGAAGTGGGTGACGAACTATGGCTGGCTGCGGGAACTCCGAGATACTGGCTGGAGCCGGGCAGAAAAATCGAAGTGTATAATATCGAAACCGTTTTCGGCGGGGTGGCCTATGTATTACGTCACGGCAGCAGACCCTGTACTATTGAGGCGGCCATAAAGCTGCCGACATATAATCGCCCGGAGAAGGTGGTGTTGTTTGTTCGCAGCCCATTTCAAAAGCCGATTAAGGCTGTGCAGGTAAA
>Ga0307379_10011053_pt1 | contig 11896 bp, 7 predicted proteins | sample UN2MG_FD_202237 | JGI IMG/M metagenome (GOLD analysis project Ga0307379, IMG submission 202237) | Soil microbial communities from Risofladan, Vaasa, Finland - UN-2 | ecosystem: Environmental > Terrestrial > Soil > Coastal area > Acid sulfate soil | place: Finland: Risofladan, Vaasa | collected... | reverse complement strand
TCACTACAGCCACAGCATCAATATCTTTAGAAGTTATCAAATCTTTGGGATCTGAATAAGCCTTAATAAAAGGATAATGTGATTTAGCAAGATTCAAGCGCTTTTCATTCAAATCACAAATTGAAACTAATTCTGCACCTTGGCAGGCATTAAAGTTTCTTGCAACGTTCGGACCCCAGTAACCGTATCCAATGATACCTATTTTTATCATTTTTATCAGGTTATCCCCCCGCTATATAATTTAAATTCCTTTTCCAAACCTGAAATCTATTACTTATTAAAAAGTTCTCTGATTCCTTTTTGATAAACATCATATAGAGTTAAATCAATTGGCCAGGATGGAAGCTGGTTTTTTCTTTGAAAATGCACGTATTTTTTCGTCAATTAATTCTTCAGGAATCTTAAAGAAATTAATAAAACTGTTATCCTTTTTAATTTTTTCCTTTAATATACTTGACATTAAGTAGCCTCTTTTTTCAATTTTTTAAATTTATCAGGAACGCTCAAACAAAATTCCATAACTAGTAAAATACTGACGCAGCTATGTTTAATAGATAAACACCAATTATCAAATCATCAATCAGAATAACCCCAAGCAGGACAAGAGTACCATGATTATGGACGATATTCGTTTTCAGGCTAAGTGTTCATCTCCGAATCCAGAGATTTATAGTTAGATATTGGATAATATATATCGGTCATTTATTCAATTTCTGATTTTTCTCAATAGATTCCATGGCACTTTTTAATTCTTCTTGGATCTTGAGATTATTCATTGGACAATCTCCAGCACATGAAAGAGTAAATTTTTTACTAAATCTATGCCATATTTCTTCAAGGATACAGTTTTTAATATTTCCCATGAAATAGGGAATAAAAGGGCATGGATTAACATCCCCTTCTGGAGAAATGTACAGAGATCTTTTCTTGTATACATTACACTTCGATCCATGTGTGGGCAATTCAACATGAACAAACTTTGAATCTCCTAATGCTCTCACACTATTCTTCTCTTCTTCAGTTAATAAAACATCGGTTGCTTTATACCAACATCCAGTTGCCATGGGAAAGACAATGGAAATGGCAAATACTCCAAGTTGCCTTCCCAAATCGATAATTTCTTCAAGTCCAGTAGTAACATTCTTTTTGGCAGCATAGGTCACGATCTGAGACAGTATTTTGTATTCTTTTAAAATCTTAATTCCCTCTATCGCTTTTTGATACAAACCGGGAACACCGCGCAACTTGTCATGGATATCTGGGTCTGGGTCATCAATGGATACATCACACAAGTTTAAACCTGCATCTTTCAATTTAGAAATGAGTTCACGACTTAAACGCAACCCATTAGTATTAATCCGAGTAATCATTCCTCTATTGTGTGCGTATTGTACTAGTTCAACTATATCGTTCCTCAATAAAGGTTCTCCACCAAAAAAGGTGACCCGGACCACCCCCAATCTCTTCGCCTGGTCAATGATGCATTTAACCTGCCATGTTTCGAATTCTGCACTTTTTGTTAGATTAGGAACATTTGCAGAGCAGTGAACACACTTACATTGGCATCTATATGTCAAGCCTATGGTTATGATGTCTGGAACATTCCCTTTGAATATCCTCGCTAAAAAATGAAAAAGTAATGACTTCCAAGCTTTGAAAGACCGGTTTAAATAATATAATTTAAGCCCTCTATATAGCCTATTGATCGTCCATTTAGCTTTTTGAGTTTTAGAATGAAAAGATTTCATGATCTCTATCCCCCAGCTTTTTTGGGGCAGGAATTTGCTTTTAACTTAAGTCCATTCATTGCGTTAGAGTGGAGAAACCAAGTTACTCAAGACCAATGTAATAAAGGACTTTGGTGCTTGCAAAAAATCTCTTTATCCGCACTACCCGTGCTTTAGTAACTATAGAGTTCCCCGATCTTCATCCAAAAATATCAGAAACGCCATTCCCAGCATTTGAGCCGCCAATCATAGCCTTCTACTACTAAAGCTGCTGTGTAACCAGGGCCGGGTTGAATTGCTCGGAGCAACCAACATGAGGATTCGCCTGAAGCTCCGCTGATGACCAAGAAAGCTACCCGTTTACTAGAATCAAATGACACGTCAAATTGATCTAATGGCATTGAAAGTCCTTCTCCTAGGGCCTTTATGTAAGCCTCTTTGCGTGTCCAACAGTTAAAAAAAGCTTTTTTCTTTTGGTCTTTTGAAAGCTGCTGCCACATTGCATGTTCATTCGGTGAAAAAAATCTAGCCACAATTTGATCAGCCTCTGGGATAGGCCGGACGTATTCGATATCAACGCCTATTTGACGACTTCGTGTAAACGCATAAAGTGACAGACTATGTGAATGAGAAAGGTTAAAGCAAATTTCTTCATCATTCGACTTTTCAACTAAGTATGGCTTACCACGAGAGCAGTAGCCAATCTGCAAGCAACTTGGTTCAGCATCTAAGTAGAAGCTCAGGATTGTTCTGAGAACACCATGTGTTACAATGAAGCGCTTTCTGTCTTTATCAAAGTGAAAGCGTTCAGACTTTCTCTGCTCTTCATTAGAAAGCATTTGAGTCAGCTTTTTAACACATGCGTCAGATTGATCGAGTTTAGCACGCCAGAGGTGGACCTCGTTATTCGATAAACTTAGGCTAGTCTGTGGAATTTGCCAGTAACATTTGAGGGCATTAGTTGAATCCATTCTCATTATCATAATCATATTGTTTAGCCTTATCTATGATGCCTTATCAATGCAAATTCCCAATTTTCAGCTTAATTCTGGTTTATTATGACATGCACATTGTTTAAGACTTTTATTGAGGATTAAGATTCGATAGCTAATACTCCAAAAAAGAATTAATAGTTTGACAAACATCTATCATTTTTTCTTCAGCAATAACACTGCCACAGGCCTATGAATGCTGGTTTCCTGAAATGCTCTTCTTTGTTCTTCATTCAGCAGCACTGCTTTGTAATCTAAATTCAAAGCATCTGCTTGAACTAGCAGGTTTAGCAACTGATATCCGACTTCCCAAAGCGCTGTAGCAAAATCTTCATTCTTAGCTAAAACAACCATGGTTGGAAAGTTTTGAAATAAACCTGTTAGCTTAGACCATAAATGCAGATTTATTTCGCCCAAAGTTTCTAGTGAATGAGTAGGCCTGTTCTTATGCCAATTAACATATTTATAGAGGCTATAATTAGAAAGCAAATAAACACTTGAAATGTTTTGCTTGCCTCCAGAAGTTGGTATAGTCATACCCCAAGGTTGAGATTTATAAAAATGTGGTGTTCTGCCTCTAGCTGCCCACAGGAGCTGACTTATCGATTCATCTGCTGCTTGCCTTCCTGTTTTTTTTGACGTCTTGATAGCATTTAAAGTTGGGATAAGGGGGTTTTCTCCTTCTCGAGACGGATCTGGCAAATTACCTCTTTTCCAAGGTCGTGCTCCGTATGGGATTGCAGTTGTCCAGAAAGAACCTGAATAACTGGCCTTCATAGCGCTTAATTTCATCTTGATTATGCCCCATTCTGTTTTAGAAAGCTTGTGTCCTTCATCACCCAAACTTTGCAGTACATGGCCAACACCCAACCCAGCACATAAAAGGCTTATTGCTTGCTGTTGCATACCACTCTCTACCATAACCCAATCTCTATATATTCCTGATACACTGGCGTCAATAGAAAAAGTAAGAATATTACCCGAAGGCTTAACTTTAATAGGGTATTTAGTGAATCGAGGTAGCACAGCCCATGATATCAATTTATTAATTTGTTCATCTGAAAGCTTCTTTGTTCTATCAAACATACCCCAATGAAACTTGAATGGATTGCCATCGTTGTCGCCTGAACACCGTGAATTTAAGGCTGTTTCTACAGAAATATTTTGACCTTCACTTGGAAGGATAGCTATTTCTTTTTGATTTACAGGAATTGGTTTTGGCCGAGGTAATAGCTCATCTTGAATTTTGTATAATATTCTCTTAATAAGGTAAATATCTATCGACATATTAATTTTTATTTTTCTATTGTTGCAATCAATTAAAAGGTAATTTTAATATTTAAAAAGATAACCTCTTTTAAATTGATTTGCCTTCCAATGCTTTATTTATGCAATTTATCAATTTCTCAACCAAAAACTTAACGAAAGGTTCTACCATCATTCCTCCTGGATAAACCGGAAGTGTATAAGATACAAATTCTGATAAAGCAAGTTTATCCATCCTTAATTCAGGTCCAATATGATGAGTATATTCTTTAAGTGGTAAAAACTGAATTACTCTACCAGAATAGGCAGCAGGGACATAGGCAAGAGCAGCACGATCATTTGCCTTCCATATGTTGGCTAAAATAGATGATTGCTTCTGAGTTAAATTGTCGTTTTTCCTTATTGCCGATGTAAGCATTCCCCACGATACCTTTGACCTTCCTCGTGCAATATTTGCCTTTTCTTTAATGAATTTCCATTTATCAATAGCTTTTAAAAGCAGGAAATTGCGCAAATGAAAATCAATTTTTTGAAAATAATAATATCCTTTACGATGAGCAGATATATTTCCTATCTTTGAGAAATTATATGTTTCAAATAAAGCAACAAGAATCACATTTTTGCCTTGGGCCTTAAGTTGCTGAGCCATTTCCCAGGCTATAGAGCCACCGAGACAATATCCTGCCAATATATAAGGCCCATGAAAATTAGCCGTCTCTATTTCTTTAATATAATGAGTTGCCATATCTTCGACTTTTGAAAAAAACGGTTGCTTTCCATCAAGTCCTTGTGACTGCAATCCGTAGACGGGTTGATCTTCTCCCAAACGATATGCTAAGTCACGATAGATAAGCACATTTCCCCCGGCTCCATGAACAAGAAAAAGTGGCGGTTTTGCCCCATCTGCTTGAATTTCAACCAGCGATGACCATGGTTCTGTCCATTCTCTTTCACCAATTAGCTTAGCTAATTGTTTGATAGTAGGTGACTCGTACAGTACTGATAAAGGAAGCTTTTTTCCAAAAAATTTCTCAATTCGGGCGAACAATTGTGCCCCCAACATTGAGCTACCCCCCAAATCAAAAAAGTTATCATCATCATTAATTTGATCAACGCCTAACAGTTCTTGCCAAATTGTAGCTAAGGCCTGTTCTGTACCATCCTTTGATTTGTCAATCGACGTTGCTAAAAGTTCTTCTGCTACGGCGATTTCTGCATCAGATAGCCTCTCTTCTTCGGTTGGGCTGAACAATCCAGCCACATCCTCACTCTTCGCTTTCTCTTTTGGTTCAATCCAGTAACGTTTTCGCTCAAAAGGGTAGGTCGGCAAGGGAATCCGCTGGCAGACTTCGCCCTCATGGAGTTTATGCCAATCTATTGAGACACCTGCCATCCACAGCTTGTCTAGTGTGGAAAGAATGAAAGGAACATCAGATCGTTGTTCTTTAGGATGTCGCATTGACGAACATACAATATTATCCATGGACTTGTCGGGATGCTGCAATGCTAGATAAGACATGACTCGCCCAGGTCCCACTTCAAGCAGCACTCTACTTGTCTCTTTATACAATTCATGCAAACAGTCAGAAAAACGGACTGTTTGCCGTAACTGCTTGGCCCAATATTTAGGATCCATTGCTTCTTCGGAGGTAATCCAAGTTCCAGTAACGTTGGACAAAAAAGGAATTTGTGGCTTCTTTGGCTTCACTTCTTTTACTCGCTTAATAAATGGCTCCAAGATTGTATCCATCATTTTGGAATGAAATGCATGAGAAGTATGAAGCCTCCGAGACGTTACATGTTTTTCAGTTAAGAGTGACTCCAAATTTTTAATATCATGTTCTTCTCCTGACACAACGCCCATGGATGGCCCATTTATTAAAGCTAGCGAAAGATTCTCTCCTAATAATGGCTTCAATTCTTTTTCACTTAGAGCCACTGCTAACATCTCTCCCTGAGGAAGTTCTTGCATAAGCCGACCTCGCAAAGCTACAAGGCGAAGTGCGTTTTCAAGTGAAAATACCTCAGCTATGCAGGCTGCCAAATACTCGCCGATGCTATGGCCAACCATAGCCTGAGGTCTCACTCCCCAAGACATCCATAATTGCGCAAGAGAATAACTAACTGCAAAAATAGCTGGCTGAGTTATTGCAGTTTGCTGAAGTCGCTCGGCTGCCTCATCGATATTCTCCTCCGGAGGATATATTAAATCACGGAGATCATGTGAAAGGTGAGGCAGCAAAATCTCTGCACAACAATCCATGGCGTCTCTAAAGGCTCTTTCTGTCTTATAAAGCTCCAGTCCCATGTTGATATATTGCGACCCTTGGCCAGGAAACATAAAAATAACATCACGATGCCGCAATTTGCAAAATGCCGTCGATACACTCTCGGGATCCCTTGCTTCTAGCGCTTTTATTGCATTCCTAATATTTTTGCACTTCGCTATTCGCCGATGATTAAATGATTGTCTTCCAATTTGGAGCGTATAGCCAACGTCAGCAAGATTGAGAGTCGGTTTCTGCTTTAAGTATTCAATAAGACGGCTAGTGGCAGCTTCTAACGCGGTTTTTGTTTTGGCGGAAAGCGGTAGAAGAATCCATGATCGTGATACTTCCGACGAAGATTTGAACGGGAATTCTTCTAGGACCACATGAGCATTTGTTCCCCCAACTCCCAGTGACGTTACCCCTGCTCTGCGAGGCAGTTGATCAGTTTTCCAATCTGCTAACTTTGTAACTACATAAAACGGGCTATTCGCAAAATCTATATTCGGATTTGGCTTTTTAAAATGTAAAGTTGGAGGGATTTTTTTATAGTGAAGCATCAGCGCAGTTTTAATAAGGCCAGCAACGCCTGAAGCTGCATCTAAATGTCCAATATTACTTTTAATTGATCCGATCGCACAAAATCCTTTCGCTGATATATTTGCTCGAAATACCTGTGATAAAGCAGCGATTTCAACAGGATCTCCTACCGGTGTTCCTGTACCATGCGTTTCTATATATGTTATTGTTTCTGGCTTTATACCCGCGTTAGCTTGGGCCATTGCGACCACCTCTGCTTGTCCATCTACACTCGGCGCAGTAAAGCTAACTTTTTTAGAACCATCATTATTTACTGCCCATCCTCGAATGATTGCATAAATATAATCTCTATCCCGTAGAGCTTCATCAAGCCGTTTAAGGACGACAACACCTGCGCCATTGCTGAAGACAGTTCCAGTTGCTCTGGCATCAAAAGGCCTACAATGTCCATCTGCTGATAATATCTCGCCTTCCTGATGAAGATAGCCACTTTTCAATGGGCACCATACAAAAGAGCCACCCGCCAATGCAATATCACATTGATAGCTTATAAGACTGTCGCATGCTTGACATACAGCTACTAGAGAAAGTGAACATCCCGTGTAGATGCTTATGCTCGGTCCTCTTAAATTTAGTTTATATGAAACACGCGTAGTTAAATAATCAGGCCCGTTTGCTATGCCAATCTGGTGCTCGCCCAATGTATCAAAAAGGGTTGAATTTGAACAAAGATTGTTTATAAAATAAGTATTGAGCCCTGTTCCCCCATACAGTCCTATCAAACCATTATAATTTTCGGGAACATATCCTGCATTCTCTAGGGCTTCCCAAGTAACTTCAAGAAATAAACGATGCTGAGGGTCCATGATGCTAGCTTCACGTGGACTAATACCAAAAAATGCTGCATCAAATTTATCAGCATCATCGATCTTTCCTCGAGCTTTAATATAGTCTGGATTATTTCTAATTGACTTGCTAATACTTAGATCCAGTTCATTGTTTTTAAAAAAAGTTATAGATTCTACTCCATTACAAAGATTCTGCCAAAGCTGTTCAACATTTGATGCTCCAGGAAAACGACTAGCCATGCCGATAATGGCAATGTTATTATCTGAGCTGTTAATACTAGACTCAGTCATTCATTATCCTTTTTTTGGACGATGTTGAGGAGAAAAAGCAAATCGTCGTCGTGTAGCTCGTTCCCTAATGGAATCGTAGGAGAGCTGCTTAAATTGGCGGTTCCTAAGGTAATTTGCAAGGTCTCGAATGTTTGGATATTGAAATAGCTTGACAATAGGCAATTCAACATTTAGCGCTTGCTGTATCAGTTCAACTACTCGAACCGCAAGAAGCGATGTGCCGCCTAAATCAAAGAAATTATCCTGAATCCCTACACACTCAAGATTCAAAAATTGACACCAAATATCAGCTATAGACTTTTCAAACTGAGTGGTTGGATCAATATATTCTTGGGCTAAGTGTGGGCGCCTATGGCTGGGTTCTGGAAGAGATTGTCTATCAATCTTCCCACTATGTAAAACAGGCAGCGATTCCATGATAACAAATGCAGATGGTACCATATAATCTGGCAATCTGGCTGCTAAAAACTGCCGAAGCGATTCTATGGTAGGCCGCTTGCCTGAAGTAGGAACGATATATCCGACAAGTCTATGATTACCTAAGTTGTCTTCTTTTAAAGCAACAGCTGCTTCTCGCACATGCCAGTGTTGCCTGAGCACAACTTCTATCTCGCCAATTTCAACTCGATTGCCGTGCAGCTTGATCTGACCATCCCGCCTGCCTTCGAACTGCACTATTCCATCAGGCATATAGCTGCCGTAATCACCTGTCCTGTACACAATTTCTGGGTGGTGATGTACTAGAGGATTCTGGACGAATCGATTTTTGTTCAGATTATCATCCTTAAAATAGCCCTTGCTGCTATAAGCAGTCTTTATATATATTTCTCCGGTTTGACCAACAGAACAAAGTTTGCCCTCTTTGATAATTAAAACTTCAGTATCTGGGATAGGCTTCCCAATCGGCACGATTTCTTCTGGCAAGAATGTCTTGTCTCTAATACGATAGTAAAGCTTTGCCAGAGTTGTTTCTGATGGGCCATAAACATTAATGAGTTCTGTCCGATTTCTAGCCACCTGCCTCCATTTGATGACATCATGCCCATATAACGCTTCCCCTGCAAGAAGAATGTATTTTAGGTTAGGCAAGACCTGCTTATCGCGATTATGATTTTCAATTTCTTGAATAAGCAGGCGAAAGACTGTGGGCACCATATGTACCAGTGTCACATTGTTTTGCTCCAACCACGTGAGCAGCTTTGCAGGATTGTGTCTTATTTCTTCATCAGCCACATATAGCGTTCCACACGCGAGTAAAGGTACAAAAATATCTCGAAGGCTAACATCGAATGTGACAGCCGATAGAGCACTCACACGAACTTGATCGGTTAGTTTAAACTCACCAATCTCCCAATTGATGAAATGAGCCAAACCCTTATGAGAGCCTAATATTGCCTTTGGACATCCTGTAGAGCCAGAGGTAGTAATAATATAGCTACCATTGTCGGGATTTACAGAATAAGATGGATTCTGTTCAGAGAAGCTCGATCCATCAGTAATGATCGTGCCAGTTGGCAGACTTTTTAGCATTAAATTTGAACTATTTTCAATGACGATCAAATGTTTTGCGCAGACTGGAGGAGTAAATTTCTGGAGCCTGATTAAAAACTCATCCTCTAAAGCTGAACTAGTTATGAGAACAGAAGGTTCTGTCTTGGTTAAGATAACGCTAAGCCTTTTATCTGGAAATTGGATGTTCATCGGCATAAAAATAGCACCCGCTTTTAATACCCCAAGAATTGAAATAATATATTCTATTGACACATTCGAATAGATGCCTGCAATATGCCCACTGGTGACACCAATTTTGGTCAAAGCATGGGCCATTTTATTTGCTGCTGCATTCAATTGGCGATAACTCAGTTGCCGTGAGCCATCGACTACTGCTGTATTTTCTGGAAATCGATTGGCTATATCTTCAAATAAGCAATGAACAATTAAATTTTTTTCCATAAGAATGTATTATTTTTTTATGAAATAATGGACGTTAATCATCCTAGGTTATGTACTTTAAAAGATTAAACATTTTTTAAACCAATTTTTCACTTTCAATATTTATTGTTCTGCACAGTCCACATATAATAATAGATTTTTCATCGTTCGTGGGTGCATATTTATTCACGATAGATCATTCGTATATATAACAAAATCACTACCGCAAAGAATAAACTCGTCTAATTTGTAAAAAATATCTTGACTCTCAATAATATCACGGTACACAGGATGATTATAAATTAACCAAATTTTCCTTTTTTTCTTCTCCAGTGAAATAGCTAAATTTCTTAGAAGTCTATTCATCACAGTTCCATTAAAAGGATTAAAAAGAAAAAAAACATTTTCATCATCCCCGATTTCATAATCAACAACATCAGATTCTATAATTTCTACTTGGTCGAAAGTCTTGGATTTCTTCTTAAAAATAGCAAAATTTTTTCTTGCTTCTTTGCACAGTTGAGGAGAAAACTCTATTCCCACGACTCTTTTAAAACGATACTGAGATGCCAGCAATATAACCCTCCCTTTGCCAGCACCAAAATCGACAAATACACTGTCATCAGGAAAATCTAAGGTAGTCATTAATTTTTTAAAGGGTTTTGCTCTAGTAGGTCTATATTTAAAACCTTTTATCTTATTTTCACTTTTAATGTTTAAAGCACACAACCTTACCGGGCTCATGGTATTTGTGCCATATTTAAAATCAAAACTAAAGTCTTCAATGAAACACAAAATGTCCATTATAGTTCTTTTTAAACCTCTAGTTTTGATAGAATTGATTACCTTCCATGTAAAATATTTACAAAACGATGATATACCCCTCTCCCTGAGAGAATTAACAACTACCATCCATGTGGTATGTACGATATACATTGTTATCTTCCTACAAAACGATTTACCTCCATTTATTGTCCTGCCTGTAATGTTTGAGGTCCATTTTGGGAGAGATTTTCGATTTTAGTGAAAAGTTGTGGATTAATAAAAATATTTATGATATTTAAGAATCTAATATACACTCATCGTAGGACGCTAAGGACTTATTATTTTATTTTTTAAACAATCAAAAAATCCTTTTATAGAATTTGTTACATACTTAATCTGATCGTTGTTTAATTCCGGAAACATAGGTAATGAAAGAATTTTATTTTGGTATTTGTACGCGACTGGAAAATCAGACGGCTTATGATCTAAATATTTATATGCAGGTAAAAATGGTAATGCGGTTGGATAATGTATCCCTGTACTAATTCCTTTCGATCTTAGATAATTAGCTAATTCATTCCGATCAGGAGTACGAATTACATAAAGATGAAATATATGAAAAGAGTTTTCACGTATTTTGGGAGTTGTAATCTCAGGGATATTTGATAGTAATTCATTATATTTTAATGCATGCTTATGTCGCATTCTATTCCATTCATCAATATATCCTAATTTCACTTTAAGTATAGCCGCTTGAATTCCATCCATGCGACTATTAATACCTTCTATTTCATGCTGATACTTTTGCAGGGAACCATGATTAGCAAACATCCGAGCTTTTATTGCAAATTCATCATTATTAGTAATAATTGCACCTGCATCACCATAAGCTCCTAAATTTTTTCCAGGATAAAAACTAAATGTACCAGCAATACCAAAAGTACCAACCTTTTGTCCCTTATATTCAGAAAAGTGGGCCTGCGCACAATCTTCAACTAGAAGAAGATTATATTTTTTACATATTTTATTTATTCGATCAATTTTTGCAGGCTGTCCATATAAATGAACAGGAATGATTGCCTTTGTATTTTGGGTTATTTTTTCTTCAATTTTTTCTGTGTCAATATTAAAATAATCAGGCTCAACATCCACAAAAACAGGAGTGGCTCCTGTTTGAGATATTCCCTCTGCAGTAGCAATAAATGTATTGACCGGCAAAATGACTTCATCTCCTCTCCCGATTCCACAACAGAGTGCCGCCAGGTGAT
>Ga0307379_10011052_pt1 | contig 11897 bp, 7 predicted proteins | sample UN2MG_FD_202237 | JGI IMG/M metagenome (GOLD analysis project Ga0307379, IMG submission 202237) | Soil microbial communities from Risofladan, Vaasa, Finland - UN-2 | ecosystem: Environmental > Terrestrial > Soil > Coastal area > Acid sulfate soil | place: Finland: Risofladan, Vaasa | collected... | reverse complement strand
GCGAGCCCGAAACGCAAATCAGCCAAGCCGACAAGCTGGAGGCGCTCGGGCGCTTTGCCCGCGGCGTGGCTCACGAGGTGAACAACCCCCTCGCCACGCTATCGGGCTGGGTGCAGATATTCCTTTCAGAAATCGAGGAAAAGGACCCCAAGCACGAAACGCTCGAAGTAATGCAGCAGGAGCTCGACCGCATCGCGAAGGTGGTGCAAGACCTCCTCGCGTTTTCCGGCCAGCCGTCGCCGCAGCGGGACGAGGTGGACATCAACGCCCTCATCCGCGGGCTGATCAGAAACAAAGAGCGCGCAGACGTAGAGTACCTCACGCACTTCGACAGCACTCTGCCGAAGGTCTACGCCAACCAGCAGCAGTTTGGCCAGGCACTGGCGCACATCCTCAATTTCAGCCGAAGCCACATGAAAGGCAAAGGCACCATCGACATCACTACCAAGGCCGACGCCAGCGAGGGCGTGCTGATAGTCATGCGCGACACGCAGGCGCGCGTTAACGACGACATCCTGAACGGGCTGTTCGACCCGTTCGGCAGCAGCAACGGCGACGGAACCGAAGCCGGCCTTGGCCTCTCGGTCTCTTACGGAATAATCAAGGGCCTCGGCGGCTCACTCCGCGCCGACCGCGACCCACGCGGGCTCGTTTTCACAGTTACCGTGCCCGCTGCCACGCAGTTCATGCAACAGGGTGCGTAAAATGCACTGTTACAGAATCCTGGTCGTCGACGACGAACCCCGCATCTGTCAGCTTCTAAGCGAGCTGCTCGGACGCGATGGCCATACGGTGGATACTGTCCTCTGCGCCGAAGACGCCCTTGTGAAGCTCGAACAGGATGCATACGAGATGGTCATCACCGACCTGAAGATGCCGGGAATGGACGGCTTTGGCCTGATCGAGTCTATCAAGAAAACACAGCCTGAAATCGCCGCCATCATGATCACCGCCTATGCCACCGTTGAAACCGCCGTGCAGGCGCTCTCGCACGGCGCCGACGACTACATCACAAAGCCCTTCGAGATCAGCGAGCTGAAAAAAGTGGTAGGCCGCACGCTCGAACATCGCCGCCTCACCCGCCAAAACAACCAGCTCGTCGACAAATTGCAGCAGGCGAACCTCGAACTGAGCCGCCACAAGCGCCGCCTCTCCACTGGAACCGAGCAGGCCGCCGAAAGCATCGAACAGGTCAACACCGCCCTCCATCGCAGGCTGCAGCAGCTATCGGCCATCAATGAAATCTCGCAGGCCGTAGTGTCGCTGCTCGACCTCGACCAACTGCTCGCCGTGTGCCTGCGCGAAGTGAACGAGAAGATGAACGTGAGCTCGAGCTCGATCATGCTCCTCGACGACAACAAAACGCACCTGGTGGTGAGGGCGGCATCGCGGGCCGAGCTTGTGGGGCACCGCCAGCGCGTGGGCGAGCGCATCTCCGGATGGGTGGCGAAATACAAGGAACCGCTGCTTATCGACGACATCCGCACCAACCGCAAATTCCAGCCCAACGCCGACCTCCACTACCAGTCGTACTCGCTGCTGAGCGTGCCGCTCATCTCCAAGGGCCGCCTGCTTGGCGTGATAAACGTAACCGACCGCCGGCAGGACGGCGGAGGCGACGCGCGCTTCACCGACGACGACATGACGTTTCTCGGTCTTGTGGCCATAGAGCTTGCCATTGCCATAGAAAACGCGATGCTCCACCGGCTCATCCAGTGCAACACGCTGAACGCGGTGTCGGTGCTGGCCGACAGCATAGACGCGCGGCTGCCGTCGACGATGGGGCATTCGCGGCGTGTGGCCGAATGTGTCGTGAAGCTGGCACGCGCCCTCGGCATGGAAAACGAAGCACTCGAGATTCTCCGCACCGCCGCAAGGCTGCACGACATCGGCAACGTGGGCATCTGCGACAGTATCCTCACCAAGCCATCAGTGCTCACCAGCCAGGAAATGCGCCATGTACGCAGCCACAGCGTAAAAGGCGACCAGATCATAGAATCGTTCGGATTCCTCGAGCGCGTCCGACGGGTAGTCAGGCATCATCACGAGCGATGGGACGGCTCCGGTTATCCCGACGGTCTGAAAGGCGAGGAGATACCGTTCCTGAGCCGGATACTGCTGCTGGCGGACAGTTGGGACGCGATAACGTCGGGCCGGCCCTACCGCGCCGCGCGCTCGATAAGCGAAGCCCTGCAGGAGATCGAGCGCGGCGCCGGCAGCCAATTCGACCCGAATATGACAAAGATTTTCATTGAAATGCAGAGAACGGCCCTGGCCGACGGCTTGTCGGCGGCAGCAATGCGGCTGCCTGATGGGCATATCTCTGCGACGCGAAGTACCAAGAACTAAGGGGAAAACGGGAATGGATTGTCAAAGAGATGGTTGTTCAAACCCCGTCATACCGCCTCGGAGGAAATTCTGCTCCGAGCAATGTGGGCGAATGGCGCACCGTCAGAAAAACCTGAAGCTGATGGCAGCCGAGCGCCAGATACTGAGAAACCTCCATCGGGATCGCAGGGTTAGAAGCTGCCTCGTATGCGGCAACGAATTCATGTCCGACGGACCCTGGAACCGCCAGTGCCCCCGGTGCAAGAAACGCTCGGCTTATTGAAAAAACAACCGCATAGCGCGGGCAAGTGACAACGGACGCCGGCAGCCTTTATCGGGTGTCGGCGTCTGCAATTCTCGTCTCTTCTTTAACCACGAAGGGCACGAAGAACACGAAGAGCCGCGAGGAGGGCCCCAGAGGATTAACCACAGAGGACACGGAGGGCACAGAGGAGGCAGGGAGATCGTTACATCATATTACCTGGAGGGGAGCATCCACAGTTGACTCGCGGCTACGTGCGGGCTATACTCACAGCATGTTACCGTTAGGTGGGAGTCATCGGCGTACAAGGAGGAATCATACGATGAAGCGACTTTGCCTCTGCCTGCTGTTACTGACCGCCTGTGATACTGCCTTCAGCGGCTGCGGCAGCCCGCCTCCGCCTGTCGAACGCGAGTTCTTCGAAGAACAAAAGAAGATCATAGAAGACAGGAACAAGACACCGCGTGAGCGCACAATGGCGATCGTTGCCTTTAATAGCTTCTGTGGCTGCACCCCTGGTGTGCAACTGGATCATGACCGGTTCTTCACCAGCATGTCCCTGTACGGCGGCCCTCTATGTGTACGAATTGCGGCCGCTAACCGAGCGGGCGAGAATCCCCCTCCACGACCTGACCTAGTGGAGGAAGCGTTGGAGTCGGACGACGAGGTTGCGCACGAGGTACTGGTTCGCATAGCGCAGTGGTTCACACCCGTCAACCTTCTCCGCGCGCTCAAGCATCCTTCCGCGAATGTGCGTGAGGCCGGGCTGAAAGCCCTCAACCTGTCAATGGGTTGGCCTGCGAAGCTGTCTGATAAGGCGGCCGAGGTGCTGCGGCCGCTTCTGCAGGACTTGCCCCGTGAGGAAATTAACCCGTATCGCGATTGGCGTTGGGCCGGTGCACTCAGCGCTATCACGAATGAAACCGGCACCTTCAATCCCGAGCTTCGGGCCATCGCCCGGTGTTCCTTCATTCCGCCTGTGAACAGGGCATCAGCGCTGAAACTGCTGAATGGCCAGCTTGAGCCTCTTGATCTCGATGCAGCCGTCGATGTCCTCCCCCGCCAACCTTCTGAGATGCTTGAACTGCTTCGAAAGGCCGGCAGCCTCGATCGCATCGAAAAGGTTCGCGATATCTGCGATGAGAAGGACGAGAAGGGATTGTACAAGCACTACTTCAGTGAGGAATTCCGCCATAGACTCCAGAAAGTACTTGACGGATTTGAGGGCCGCAAGGAGAAAGAGGAGGCCGGGCAATGAGAACCAGTTATGCAGCATTCACCGCATTGGTTTTTGCTCTGGCTGCACCGGCGTTTGCAGACGAACCCGCCGGCGAGGCCGTCGCAATCCCGGCAGGCATCCGGCTCGATTTCCTCGGCGATCCTCTTCCCCGCGGCGCGGTCCTGCGCTTGGGAACCGAGCGGTTCAGGCTGCCTCCCAACTCGTCTGGCTACATCCATGGTGTTGACTGGATTGGCTTTACGCCGGACGGGGAGCAGGTAATCGCGTCGGGAGGAACGAAAGTCTTCTTCTTCGACCGCCGGTCCGGTGTCATTGTTCGAACTATCGACGTAGATGCAGAGAACAGCAGGGTTGGCCTCTCGGCAGATGGCTCGCTGCTCGCCGCCGGTGACGCAGTATGGGATGTCAAGACTGGAAAGATGCTGGCGAGGCTGTCCACACGGACCAGTTCGAAGGACAGTAGACAGCGGATGTACATCTCGCATGACGGCAGAATTGTGGTCATGGTCAGACCTGATGAAGTTGTCGTGTGGAATACAGCCGACAAAGCTGAACAGGCTCGCATAGTGCGCGGCAAGTGCTCTCGCAATCTAGTTGCCGTTTCCCGGGATTGCAGCCAGCTCGCCTTCCTCGGAGAAGAACAGGATCACGATTGCGATTGCGTCTGGGTGTGGAAGACCACTGCCGGCGCCGAACCGAAGGGCATTCTTCTGCAGGACAAGAAGGACCTCGGTCCTTTTCCTGGCATACGATCCATTGCTTTCCATCCGAACGGAACGGAACTTGCCGCCGCATATAGCGACGGCCCAATCCGAATTTGGGATTTGGCCACCGGCGCCTGCAAACAGACGGTCGATGACGGTTCTGACTATGTGGAGCACCTCTGCTATTCCGCAGACGGAAATCTTCTAGCTTACACCGCTTATTCGAGCGTCGGCCTGTGGGACATGCAAGAGGGAAAGCTCCGCTGGCGGAGGAAGGCACCCTATCACGTTCAGGCCATTGCCTTTTCTCCTGATGATAGGCTGATTGCCACGGGATCTGAGAACCGTGATGGCCGTATTCGCATGTGGGATACGGCCACGGGCGACCTGTTGTGGGTCATACCCGGGCCATGGAATGTGCGTGAGGTCAGGTGGCTGACCGACGGCACGCTGCGCGTATGGGGGGATCAGAACTCGGTGTGGGATGTCGGCACGGGCAAACAGGTGAAGTCTGATGGCGAGAATTGGAGCCCGCCAGACACCAAAGCTTCGCTTGCCAAGTGCATCGCCTTGGCTACCGGCTCGCAAGACGACCCCTTGAGCCCATGGTACGCTCGAAGCACTATCCGGACAATGCCCATACTGCAGAGGCCGGTGTGGAAGCGCTGCGATAGCACCTGTTCCCTTTTTGACTCGCTAGCTAACGTGGAGCTCCTCAGGTTTGAAGACCATAATCACTGGTTGATATTTTCGCCCGACAACACGCGGCTCGTGACGCTGAATGGAGGAGTGGCAACGGTATGGTCGCTTCGCCCGGAGGAGTGCGCGACGGTAGCTCCGCCGCTGGACAATGCGAAACTGGAATTGCTGTGGGACATGCTTCATGCCGACGATCCGGCCGAAGCCTACGATGCGATATGCAGCCTGCAAGTCGCCGGCAACGAAGGTGTGCCGTTCCTCGCCGGCAAGCTCACTGAGTGCGAGCGCGACGAACGCTTCCTGCGGTCGTGCACTGCCAACCTGGACCACCCGTCGTGGGACGTTCGCAAGGCAGCGGTCGAAGCGCTGGCGAAGATGGGCTTCGCCGCAAAGCCGATTCTCGAGCACGCCAGCGAAAACGGCTCTTCGGACGCATCCTTCCTGGCACAGGTGTTGCTCGTGCGGCTTCGAGGCAAGCCGGACGTTCTGAACCGCCAACGCCTGCAACGAGCACGTGCAATGCTGGCCTTGCGGCGGATCGCCACACCTGCGGCGCGCGAAGCATTGGAGGCGGTTGTGCGGCAAGCGCCGCTCACAACGGAGGCGGCCACCGCAGAGGGAATACTGTCGGGCTGGTGAGTGCATATTCCTCTTCGTCCGCGGCACTTTTCCACAAACCTCGTATAATGGGACATTTCGTCCTTCGATGGCCTTGGAATGCCGTGAAATGGACTATCCACAGAAAGACGCAGAGTTTTCCACAGGCTTTCCACAATGGCCGTAAGACACGGTGGCATAAGCGCTTATGATTATGGTGATTGTAAAGACCCCCTCTCAGACGCGACCAAAACAGCCTTTTCGCAATTTGCGGCCGCATGCCGGCGCCAGCCGGTTTTCAAGGCAGTTTTCCACAAGTTACCCACAATGCTGCGGATGGGGCGAAAAAGCAACGGGGCGCCCGTTTGGCCGGTTGCGCCCCGTATTCGATGTTCAGCGGGCGGTTTGGTGTTCAAGACCCAACCGCGGCGGCCAATGCTACTTCTTTTTCGGCTTGATGTAAGGCGTGATTTCTTTCGGCGCCTGTACCGGGCCGAACCGCAACGTCGAGTAATGCGGGATGGCTGCGGGCCCGCCGATGAGGTAAATGTATTCGTCGACGAACGATTGCGTGGGGCCGCTGATGCCGTTGATGAATTCCATCGGCACCGAGCGATCCTTGGCGGCGATGTTCGAGAGGTCCGTGAGGCCGGTCGATGTTCTGCCGTTGGTGCGGTTGAGGACGACGGATTTTTTCGTCTCTTTCGCGTCGAGCGCGTGGATGCAGGCGGCGCCTACTCTGAATGCTTCGGCGGCGTCGACGTTTGACATCATGAAGCTGCGCTGGATGTGCTGCGGCACGAGCACTACTTCCTTCACCTTTCCGTAAACGGACTTCACTTTCAGCTCTTTGGTTACAAGCTTGGCGAGGAAGTTTGCGGGGGTGAACGATTCGGCGCGGCCGTGCTCGATGTTGCCGTGGGCATCGCGATGGATCACCTCGGCGTAAACCTCCTCGATGCTTTTGCCGGTTTCGGCGTCGGTGAGGTCTTCCTGCACTACGATCACCACCTCGCCGAGCTTGGAGATGACCTCGTCGGCCTTGGCGAGGAAGTCGGCTTTCGAGAAGGGGATCTCTTTTGACAGAATGATGTGCGGCGCGCGGTCGGGCACGATCTGGCCGGCCTGGTCTACTTTTGCAAAGCCTGTAGCTTGCGCGAGCCAGCCGGCCTTGCGGCCCATGACCTGGTAGACGATGGCGGCGGCGGTTTCCCAGCCTTGGACAATCTTGCCGTCGACCTCGAAGTTGCCTTTTACGCTGTATGATGAGAAGTCGCTTCGGACGGCTTTGATTGCGGTGGCGTTGTAGAGCGCGGACGATCCGAAGCCGGGGCTGTGATGCGTGGCGGGCAGATCGTTGTCGACGGTTTTGATGCCGTGTATGAGAGCGACATCGGAGAACTTGCCGAGGCCGAGAAGCTGGTCGGCGGAGTCGTTGCCGCCGAAGTAGATCACGGCGTCGATGCCGAGGAGCTTGAGGTTTTCGGCGATTTTGCGGTATTCGGGTTCCTTTGGTTTCATGCGTGTGGTGTGCAGGCCGGCGCCCGGGCCGTTGAACGCGAAGGATGAGGGGTCCATCGCGGAGAGGTCTACGATGTTGCCGGGTATGTTGGCGTTGAGGAGGCCTTCGAGGCCGTTGATCATGCCGAGCATCTGCCAGCCGCTCTTCTGTGCGGCGTCGAGCGCGCCGGCCACTTCCCAGTCGATCACGGGCGTGGGGCCGCCCGATTCGCCTACGATAACTTTCTTCGCCATAGGTAGAGGACTCCTTTGGATTGACACATTGCGCGGTCGCGCCTTCCGATCCGGATTAGCCCGATAGTATACCACACTGCGATGAAATCAGCAATAGCAAAAATGGTGCGGTCCGGACGGCGTTTCCCCTTGACTATCTCGGCGTTGGCCGTATAATTCCAGAGTACTGCAGAAACTGAGGAGACACGCTTGGATAGCCATTCAGTTAATATCGCGCCGCCTATTCCGAACCAGCCTGGGCAGCCGCTGCTGTGGGAGCGGTGGCTGAATGCCGGTGCCACGGGCCGGCTGGAGGTTATTGAAACCGAGCCTGGCACGCCGGGCATTCTCCAGATTTCGCGGCACTCGGGCAATGTGGCGTGGCACAGCGTTGTGCGAAAAACCGAGCCGCGAAAGGAATACCGGCTCGGGGGGGAAGTGCGCGGGGCCGGCCGTATTGCGCTCCAGTGGGTGCGGATAAGCAAGAGCTGGACTGCGCTGAGCGAGGCCCCTTCGCTCCATTCGGTGGAGGTGATGATCGAAAGAGTCTGCAGCTCGGGCGTGAGCGGCAGCTTCTGGGAGCACGAAACGGCTGGTTGCATCGCACCGCGGCATTCCACGCATTGCCGCATAATACTTGAAGCCACCGATCCCTCCAAGCCCGCGGAATTCAGGGGCATCTATCTCGACGGCCTGGGCGTGGACCCGCTGGAGATCCAGTATTGCCAGGCCGGATATCATCCCGACGCCGACAAGACAGCCGTGGTGCAGATGATCGGCGAGGCGAAGAGCGGCCGGTTCTTTCTCATCGATGAAACGGGCAAGGAAGTTTTTGCCGAGGAGCTTGAGCCGATCGAGCAGGAGGCGTGGGCGCGGGCGTTCTGGCTTGCCGATTTCTCCGATTTCCGAAAGGAAGGCAATTTCGCTCTCGCCGTTGAAATAGGCGGCAAACGGCGACGCACCAGGTTCTTCCCCGTCCGCCGGGATATTTACACGCGGCTGTCGGAGCTTGCGCTCGACTGGTTCCACGTGCAGCGCTGCGGCACAATCGTGCCTGGCTGGCACAAGGCCTGCCATACCGATGATGCCGCGGTTGAGGGCGCGGCCGGCCAGTTTGTGGATTCAGCCGGCGGCTGGCACGACGGCAGCAGTTACGACAAGATCACCCCGAATATCTGGATGAGCATACACGCGCTCACGCACATGTTTGAGAAAGGCGCGGGCAGCGGCCGCACGCTGGGAAGCGACCTGCCCGATGCCTTGGATGAATGCCGCTGGGCGGCTGGTTATCTGCTGAAGATCGCCACGCCCGACGGCCGGTTCGCGTCTTACGTACGGGGCGCGAAGACCAACGGCGCCGTGCCCGCCGAAAACGAGACCGACAACCGGCCCCGTAGCGGCGACGAGCGAATCATCGGGCCGCCGTGCGACTGGCCGACCGCTGCGCTGTGCTCTTATTCGCTGGCAAATCTCGCGCGCGTGATCGAGCAGACCGAGCCCGAGTTTGCCGCGCGCTGCTATTCGGTGGCCGAGGCCACCTTCACGGCTATCGAGCAGGCCCGCGAGGCCGATGCCCCCATCGGGCTGCATTCCGGCGCCGCGCTGCTGTGCATCGGCCTGTGGCGGGCGCGGGGCATGGAGAAATACCGCGAGCATTGCTCGTGGAGAATCCTGTCGATCCTTCAGCGGCAGAAGGACGAGGGTATCATAACCGACAGCGCCGATTACCTCAAGCGGCTTCACCTGCCGCTGGCCGAGCGGATACGGCTGCCGGGCATGGTGGAACCGGACATGGGCGTGGAATATGCGCCGGCGCCATTCCTCCACATCCAGGCGCTGATCTGTTACCTCGAGCGCGGCGTCGATGATGCGCTATCGCTCGAAATTCGCGGCTCGCTCGACAAGTTTCTCATCGTGATGAAAGACTGCACGGAAGTGTCGCCTTTCGGCCAGATTAACGAGTGGACGCTGGCAAACGACCCCGCAAACTTCCCCGTGCTGCCGGAGGGGCACAACGCCTTCTACCTGGGCTGCGCTTATTTTCTGGCCAAGGCGGCAATCCTGCTGGAGCGCGACGACCTTGCCGCCATCGCACAGCGGCAGTTCGAATGGGTGCTCGGCCGAAACGTTCGCGGCGTGTGCATGGTTTGCGGCGCCGGCCACCGCGAGCTGGGCGCCTACCACGCCAATTACGCAGTCTATCCCGACCATCTCAACGGCTATCAGCTTGGAGGCGTAGTCAACGGCATCGTTGGCGGCGACGGGCAGGATTATCCCATAGACTTCCCGTATATCGACATCCAGGCATCGGACCCGCCGGAGATCCATTTCGGCCTGGGGTCGGATCCGCGCACCAATTCATTCCGCCTTCCAAACGCGGCCTGGCTGATCCTGGCATGCGGCGAGCTGACGAAGATGCTTGCGCAGATGAAGGCCGAGCAGAAAACCTGACGCTCGCACGCCGGCAAACCTGCATAGCCAACCGTTGTTGCTCTCAAGGCGTTAGAAGACGATCTGCAAGCCGAGGCCGTAGATGCGGGTGGTATTCTCGGGCTCAATGAAACTGCCGGTGGAATCAAGTTCCGACTCGGCCACACTCCAGTTACGCATGAAAAGCTCAACAAAGACTTTTGACTTCTCACCGCCTGCCTCGATGAAGCAAGAGAGCCGCGAGCCATAGCCGCTGGTCTGCCTGTTCTCCACGTTCGGCAGGCTTCGATCAACATCACTGAGGTATGAAACGACCCGGCCATACAGGAGGGCATCGAGTTCTCCACGCAGTCCAATTCTGCTGCTTGCGCTTATGGGGAAGGCAAATTCGGCGCCAAAAGGCATGTACACGTATGATACCTTGCGCCGGTATCCGCCGGTTCCCTCTGCTTCGTTGCTCCACAACCGATAGCCCAGGCCGGTGTAAAGTATCGACCGGCCCTGGTAGTCTGCCTCGGTCAGGTCTCCGCCCAACAGCCCTCGCAATTCAAGGATGGAGTCCTTGGTATCCATCTTGACAGGGGTGCCGTCCTGGTATTGGCCGTCGTACTTCAGGTCTCCGCAATGGTATGCCATGCCCACGTTCCAGAAGACAGGTTTGTAGCGGTAGACGCCTGCAACCAGCCCCGGCATCGAGCCTTTTAAGGACATCAGTTCTTCGCCGTCGTCGGTTTCTTCGTAGCTGAAATTGGTAAATTCCAGCCCAATGTGAAAATGAGCTCTGTTTTTCTCCCGTGCGGCTGACATTGCAGCCGCGGCTTCTTCATCCATATCCTGTTCAATTTCAGCTTCGGCGGCTGTTGCGGCAAGGTTCCAGCCTGCAAATAAAAGCAGCGCTACGGCAACAAGCCCTTCCCTGAGAACAATCGAGTCGGCAAGCCTTTTCCTCATCACGATCTCCTTTGCAGATACGAGGCCATGTGAATCAGTCCGTGTCCAACACAAACACCGACGCAACCGCCGGCAGTTTTCGCCTTCAGCGTTACGTGCATGTGCCTGTCCCTGGCGGGATTGTAACATGATAGAGAGGGGAAGTCAAGAGCAGAATTTGCGAAAAATAAAAAAAAGGAAAGCGGGGCCGGGCGGACGATCCCGCCGCGATTGCATGGTGCTGCTACGCTATTTGTTGGAGCGAAACACTGAATGGGTGGAGGCTTGCGTAAAGCCGCAGGTGGCAAGGACATGAGATGAGGAAAGGCGTGTGCTGAGGGCGAGGATCAACAAGATGCGTAGCGGCGGCGGGACACGTGCGGCGGGCGAAAACGGTTACCAGCAGGCAAAACGTGTATTTTTGGCGTTGGCGGCACGGATTTTGCTTTACAACCATATCAAGCAGGTACACAAAGCGGGGAGCAGACACAACCGACCGCGCCTACGGCCCGCGAGGGCTCGCGGCAGTCGGAGGAGATCGCTATGAGTGAAGCTTATCTTGATTGCGCTGTTGAAGTGAAGCCGGTAGAGACGACCGAGGCGGATGATGTGAATCTGCGCCGCGACGAACGGGTCGACGTGGACGGCGTGATGACGGCGGTGCGGCAGGCAGGCTTTTGCAGGCCGGACCCGCCGAGGATACTGAAGGTGCTCGACGTGAGCGCGGGCGGCGTGAGCTTTGAATCGCCACGCCCGATGCCCACCGGCCAAAAAGTGGAGATGTCGATCGACACGCCCACGAGGTACGGGATCAAGGCGATAGGCCGCGTGAAGTATTGCATCAGGTGGGCGTCGAATTTCCGGATCGGCGTGGAATTTGTGGACATATCGCCGACGGATCAGAGATCACTTACGCAGTTGTATTTCTAGTTAATCATGCTGAACAATCACCGATACTGAAAATGAAGGTCCG
>Ga0307379_10011051_pt1 | contig 11897 bp, 10 predicted proteins | sample UN2MG_FD_202237 | JGI IMG/M metagenome (GOLD analysis project Ga0307379, IMG submission 202237) | Soil microbial communities from Risofladan, Vaasa, Finland - UN-2 | ecosystem: Environmental > Terrestrial > Soil > Coastal area > Acid sulfate soil | place: Finland: Risofladan, Vaasa | collected... | reverse complement strand
ACCGGCTGCGCTCCATTGAATTGTCCGAACTTGGCGATGTGACCGGAAAATCGCTGCTGCATCTTCAATGTCACTTCGGTTTAGACACCCTGGCCTGGGCCCGCCGGGGCGCGATTGTCACCGGGGTTGATTTTTCTCAAAACGCAATCTCCCTGGCCTCTTCCCTCAGCGAGGAACTCCATATCCCTGCCCAATTCTACTGCCAGGATATTTACAAGCTGCCCAAACACCTCTCTGGCGAGTTCGATATTTTTTTACCTCCTATGGCGTCCTCCATGGCCTGCCGGACTTAGGGCCCTGGGCGGAAATTATCGCTCACTATCTCAAACCCGGCGGCATATTCTATATCGTCGAAGATCACCCCTTTTTCCGGGTTTTTCGGGCGAATTCAGAAGGAGATTTTTTTGCCGAGCGCTCCTATTTCCACTCAGACGAACCCCAGCGGATCGAAGGCGCAGGTTCCTATGCCACGGACAACAAAGAAGCAACCGGCGTCTATTATGTTTGGGATCACCCGTTGGGTGACGTGATTAATTCGCTCATTAGTGCCGGCCTGGCCATTGAATTTCTACACGAATTTCCCTACGCCGCCCGGGCGAAATTCCCCATGATGGAAGAAGGTGAGGACAAGTGGTGGCGTTTGCGCTCCCATCAACATGGCACGATCCCTTTCTTGTTTTCTTTGCAGGCTCGGAAACCAGGTTGATAGAAACCAGATCGGCTCCCCAAAGGACTACTAACCCTACCCTGCTTAACCTGTCATCTGGGCTTCTAGCCAATTTTCCACATCAGTGAGAACAACGTCCCGTTCAGGCTCGTTGAACACCTCATGATAAAATGCCTCATATATCTGTAAAGTCTTATCTGCGCAGTTGGCTTTTTCATAGAGCATCTGGGCCCCGGACGGGTCAACAAGGCTATCTTCACCACCCTGAACAATAATCATCGGCAGCGCGATATTGCCGGCCTCCGTGGTGATTCGTTGCATGGCAGACAATAATTCCCCGGCGATCCGGGCAGTTGTTTTGCCATGATAGACCAGGGGATCATTGACGTAAGCTTCCACCACTTCCGGATCTCGAGAGAGGCTGTTGACATCCAATGCGACCACCCCCATCTTAGGCGCCAACCTGGATAAGACCTTGCTCATAGTAATAGTCGCCGGCGAAACGCTATCGCCGACCTTGACCAGGGGAGCCGATATGATGGCGCCTTTAAAATCGTGCTGGTGGTCAAGCAAATAATAGGTGGCGATCGTCCCGCCCATACTGTGGCCGAACAAAAAGATAGCTATATCAGGCAGCCATTCAGCGATCATTTTATAGTAGATCGCCAGCGTATCGGTAAAATCATCAAAGCTCTCGACGTATTCGCGCTTCCCCCCGGACTTGCCATGGCCAACATGATCAAGCCCATAAACGGCGTAGCCGAGCGGGACGAAGTAGTTGACCACATTCATATAGCGCCCACAATGTTCGCCCAGCCCGTGAACCACCAGCAGTACGGCTTTCACCTTTTCTTCTGGAAGCCAACCTTGATAATAGATATTGACCTCACGGACTCCCTTGAAATTCCCTTCGATATGTTTCATGGCCATCTCCTTCTCAGAAAATATCGAGCATAGCGACCGGTTGTTTGAACAACTTGTTTAGCATTATAGAACAATTTCGTTGAATATCGCAGACGGTAATTGCCTCGAAACATTTTCCCGTTTAAACTCTTTTTCCGGATGAGTTTACAAACAGATAGCTCCCAGAGTAATCAAAATAGCTCTCCTCCCGGCCGCCAGGGACTGGAGCTTCGGGGCCGTATCATGCGCTGGTATGCGCTGTTTGCCATCTTGCTCCTGGCCGGTGCCCTTTTTCTAGGCGCCTTAACCAAGAATCGATTGGAGGAAGAGGTAAAGACGGCGCTGAGCGCTCGGGCCCAAACCGGCGCTCAAAAGGTAAATCTCGCCGACCTGGACGTGGCCGCCCTTCACTACGCCATCGGACTTGATGCCGGCGCCTCCCTCTTCGTTTTATCGCCGGCCGGTGAAATTCTGGATCAATATAACGGCCCGCTGCCTGCTGCCGATACCACCCGGTGGCTTAATTGGCAGCGCCAACAGATGCGGAAAGCCGTTGAAATCGAAAACGGCGCCTTTCTGACCAAAGATCCTGACAATGACAGCTGGCTTGGGGTGGTCGCTACTGCGCCAGACGGGGTAGCAAGCTTGTTCATCCAGCAACCGGCCTCGGTCGCCTTTGAGCATTCCACGCTCATCATCCAGAGTTGGATCATCGCCCTGGCCATGTTCCTGACCGGCGGCCTTTTCTCCTGGTGGTTGGTATCACGCCAGATTATCACCCCCCTGGAACAATTGGAAGCCTATAGCGGCCTGGTCCGCTGGCGGGGACAGATGCGCTCCGAAGAGCAGGCCCAGATAGAAAGCCTGGCCCAACGTGGCGATCAGATCGGCAGCCTGTCCCGGGCTCTGATGGCTATGGAAGCTGATGTGAATCAGCGCTTCTTGCAACTTTCTACACTCCTGGAAACCAGCCGTGTCGTCGCCGCTTCCCTGGATCTGACCGTGGTGATCGACAACATCCTGGACCAGGTGCAGAACCTGTTTGGTACAGAACGTTGCGCTGTGGTCGTTCTGGATAAGCGGGCCAATGTTTTTCGCGTTCGAGCCAGCCGGGGGCTGACTGATGAATACGTCCAAACCTTGCGTATCGCCCCCAGCGAGCCAAACTCCACTTCCATGCGGGCCTTGCGCAGCCAGACGCCGATCCAGGTTGCCAATACGGAAACCGATCTCACCTTCGCTGCCTTTCGCCCTCGAGCCCAGATCGAGGGTTATCAATCCGTCCTGGCCATACCCCTGCATACCCAGCACGCACCCCCGGCCGTTCTTCTTTTATACAAGGAAAAACCGTATCGTTACAGCTTCAGCGAGCTGGAATTGGCCTCGATCTTTGGCAACCATGCCTCGATGGCCATGGAGAACGCGGCTCTTTTTGAACGTTCAGACGAACAGTTACAAGAGCAAACCCGCCGGCTGGAAGCCATTGTCGAAAGCTTGCAAGATGGCCTGATCTTAGAGAGCAACAGCGGGCGCGTTTTATACTGCAATCAGCGCACCACTGAATGGCTGGGCATGTCCCGTCTGGAAATGCGCCTGCACAATTCTGAAGCCCTGACCCGGCGTCTGCTGGCTGCGGCGATCGAACCAGAAACCGCTCAAAGATTATTTACCGACGCCGGCGCCGGCACAGGACCACGCTCCTTTGACCTGGTCTATGAATCAGAAAACGACCGCCCCAGGGACCTGCGCATCCATCTATTCGACGTCAATGACGTGAACGGAGAACCCCTGGGCCGGGGCCAACTGTGGCAAGACATCACCGTAGACAAAGAATTAGACCGTATGAAGTCCACCTTGCTTTCCACCGTTTCCCATGAGTTACGCACGCCATTAGCGACTATCAAGGGGTATGCCAGCACCTTGCTGGCCAGCGACGTAGAATGGGACGCTCAGGCCCAGCGAGAATTTCTAAAGACCATCAGCGATGAGACCGACCGGATGGCCAAGCTGGTTAAAAACCTATTGGATATGTCCCGCATCGATGCCGGATTACTCAACATGAATTGCGAATTGTACTCCTTGCATGACCTGCTGAAAGAAGTAGCCCAAGGCTTCAATCCACCCCTGGCGCACCGGTTGCAAATATACTCTGACCCCGATATAGTGCCTATATCTATGGATCTATCCCGCATTGGCACGGCAATTCGCAACCTCTTGGAAAATGCCGTCAAATACTCACCGCCAGACAAGCCCATCGATTTGACAATAGAGCAACAGGATGGCACGATCCTTTTTTCTGTGCGCGATTATGGACCTGGCGTGCCCGTCGAATATCAAGAAAAAATCTTTGACCATTTTGTCCGCGCTGACAATCGTTTGACCCGGCAAGTCGGTGGCACTGGCCTGGGACTGGCGATTTGCAAAGGCTTTGTTGAGGCCCATAACGGCCGTGTCTGGGTGCGCTCAGCTCAACCCGGGGCCATTTTTGGCTTCTCGTTACCCATTGAAGAGGCATGTGAAGGCTGATGGAGAATATCGAAACCAGATTGTAGGCCGCTGTCTCCGTCGCTGCAGTAAATAGAATGTCGACCAAATCAATCCTCATCGTCGAGGACGAAGAATCACTTCGCAAATTCATATCCCGCAATCTATCAGCCCGCGGCTTTCAGGTATACACGGCCGGCAATGGGCTGGAAGCGCTGGCTCTCTTCGAATCGAAGTCGCTCGATCTAATTATCTTAGATGTGATGATGCCCAATATGGACGGCTTAGAAACTTGCCGGCGAATCAGGCAGGTTTCTACCATTCCCATCATCGTACTCACAGCTCTGGATGAAGAAAGTGACAAAGTTGCCGCTCTCGACCAGGGCGCCGACGACTATCTAACCAAACCATTTGGCATCGAAGAACTCCTGGCTCGTATTCGAGCGATGTTGCGCCGGGCCAGGTGGGAGGTCAATCCTTCCGCCAGCCGCGAAGTATTGCGTTTCGATAAAATTGAGTTAAACGTGGGCGCTCATACCGTAACCTGCCGCGGCCAGCAACTCACTCTGACCCGTACCGAATATGACTTGCTCCACTTTTTTATGCAAAACGCCGGCAAAGCGCTGCCCCACCGGCTCATCCTGCAAAATGTGTGGGGCCCTGAATATGGCAATGAAGCCGAATACCTGCGCGTTTATATCGGCCGCTTGCGCCGTAAGATTGAGCTTGACTCCGCCAATCCCGAACTCCTAAAAACAGAGTATGGGGTTGGTTATCGCTTCGGCTAGACCCTCAGCAGTCATATATTTATATCTTTTTTATATTTCCCCGCCTATTTTTATGACTTGACCGCGCCCCCTGTTTTACAATGCGCCTATAAACGCCTTCATTTGCGGAAAATAAATAACGTCCACGTTTTGTGGTCCGTCGGCTTCGTTCGCCAATGTTTTTCTCTCAGGTATTCAGGATGTCGGGAGGCGCTTCTGGGTACCACGACAAGGTTCAATGTTTGGCCGGACGAACCATCTAGTTAAAGAGGAGATGTTCAATGTCTTACCGCAAGTTTTTGACTCTATTTTCAATTGTTGTTGTCCTGGCTTTGCTCCTGGCAGCCTGTAGCAGTGAAGACCCAACAGAGGTGCCGGCCCCTGCGCCAACCGAAGCCCCGACTGAGGAGGTAGCTACGCCAGAAGAAGTGGCCGAGGAACCGCCTGAGGAAATGGATGAAGGCTGTGCCGGCACGATTACCCTCGGCGCGGCCGTCAGTGAAACCGGTACTTATGCCCGTGAAGGTAAAGATACTCGCCAGGGATACAATACCTGGCTTTCCTGGGTAAACGATGAATATGGTGGCATTAAGGTCGGCGACGAATGTTACAATGTCGAGATCATCTATTATGATGACGAGAGCGACTCCGATACGGCCACCAACCTGGTTGAACGGCTGATCACCGAAGATGAAGTGGATTTCCTGCTGGGACCCTACTCCAGCGGCCTGACTATGTCCACCAGCGCCATCGCTGAAAAATATGGCATTGTCATGGTCGAAGGAAATGGCGCCTCAGAGACAATCTTTGAGCGCGGTTTCCAAAATATCTTTGCTGTGCTGACCCCGGCCGGTAACTACACCCAAGGGGCCCTCAAAGCATTGGCCGATCTGGGCGCGAAATCCGTCGTCATTGCCTATGAAGATACAGCCTTTCCGACTTCGGTTGGCCAAGGCGCGAAAAGATGGGCTGAAGAGTATGGCTACGATGTTCTGGCTGTAGAAACCTACCCTGTCGACGTAGACGACGTGACGGCGATCATGACCAAATTCCGCGATCTGGACCCCGACGTCTTTGTTGGGGGTGGCCACTTTAATGACGCGCTGCTCTTTGTTAACGCCGCAAAAGAATTAGGCTTCGCTCCTGGTGGCATGGTGATCACCGTCGGTCCCAGCAATCCTGACTTCGTCTCCGAGGTAGGTAGTGCGGCCAACTATATTCTCGGACCAACCCAATGGGAAGCGACCATGAGCTGGCAGGATGATTACTTCGGCAACCCGGCCGACTATGCCGCCCGCTATGAAGCGCAGTGGGGAGAACCCCCGACCTATCAGGCAGCCGAATCCACCGCCACCGCCCTGGCCCTACAACTGGCCATCGAACAGGCAGGCAGCCTGGATATGGACGCCGTTCGCCAGGCCCTCTTTGACCTGGATGCCATGACTTTCTATGGCCCCATCAATTTTGACGAAACAGGCAAGAATGCGGCCAAGCCCATGGGCACCATCCAGATTCAGGATGGCGTCATCAACGTGGTTGCCCCATCGGAAGCGGCCGTTACTGACCTGCAGTATCCGATGCCGCCATGGGATGAGAAGTAAGCCATAGCGACTAAAGGCAACATTCGTTGCCAAACCTGAGAAACCCGGTTGGACTCGCCTGGGTCGCCTGACTAGGCGAGTCCAACGAATTCTCAGACACTGGATTCTCTTTTCATCATAACAATCTACGAAGGGAACGGTTATGGACCAATTTACACAGGCCGTCGTTAACGGCATCATGCTGGGCGCTTTTTACGCCGTCATGGTGCTAGGCTTCTCCATTATCTGGGGTGTTATGGGGGTCATCAACCTGGCCCATGGCGAATTTATCATGGCCGGAGCTTTTACAACCTGGTATCTGAACGATCAGTTCGGCTGGGATCCACTTCTGACTCTAGGTATTGTCCTCATCATCTTCTTCGGGGTCGGTTACATTTTGCAGCGCCTGCTCATTAACCGCATCATCGACCGGCCCTTTCTCATCTCGCTGTTAGTGACATTTGGTCTGGCCATCATCATGTCCAATGGCTTCAAACTGGCCTTTTCAGCGACCCCACGCTCTGTTGACACAGTCTTGAGTGGCTTCTGGCGAGCCGGTGATATCACCATCCCCAAAACCAAAACAGGGATCTTAGTCATCGCCTTGGTCATGATGTCTATGCTCCACCTCTTTTTACAAAATACACGCCTTGGTAAAAGCATTCGAGCGGCCGCTCAGAATCGGGAAGCTGCCCGCATCGTCGGCATCGTCATCCCCATCGTCTATGCCCTGACCTTCGCCATCTGCATCGCCATGACCGCCGGCGCGGGAACGCTTATCAGCCCTATCCAGCCAATTCATCCCTTCATGGGTGCCAGCCTGACCCTAAAAGCCTTTGCCATTACCGCCATGTCAGGCCTTGGGAGTATCCCCGGCGCTTTGGTCGGCGGCCTGGTCTTGGGCTTGATTGAAACCTTTGTCGCTACCTACGTACCCGGTGTGGGCACCAACTTAGGCGTCATATCTTCCTACGTCATTCTGGTTGTGGTCCTGGTGGTTCGACCCCAGGGATTGTTTGGCGGCTTAAAGCCGGCAGGGGTACAGTAGGATGACCCGCTTCCTCTCCACCTGGCGAAAGTATCACCTGGGGCGTTATCTATTGTTGCTGTTGATTCTCTACCTGCTGGCTCTACCCCTGGTTCAAATCATGGCCCCGGATCGAAAGCTGGTCACGAATTCATTGCTCTTTTCCTTTACTCAACTCTTCATGTTGATTACCTTGGCCAGTAACTGGAATCTGACCGGCGGCTTCACCGGCTATGTCGATTTTGGACACGCCGTCTTTTTTGGACTCGGCGCCTACGGCACCGGGATTATGATGTCCAAAGCTGGCTGGTCTTTTGTGCCCGCTTTAGTTGGCGGCGCTGTCGTCGCCATCATTTTTGCCTTGTTCATTGGTTCGGCCACTCTGCGATTGAAAGGCCCTTATTTTTCCATCGCCATGTTGGGGACCTTCGTGGCTATGCGTGAGATCGTTCGCGTCATGAAGCCATTGACCGGCGGTGGAACGGGTTTAACCTTACCCCCTTATTTGAACCGGCCCCTTTTTTATTACGTCACCCTGGCTCAGGTAATTCTTGTGGTCATTTTTATCTCCTGGCTTGTCAAGCGCACAGAATTTGGAAAATCTCTCATCGCCATTCGTGAGGATGAAGTCGGCGCCGAGATGCGCGGTATTAATACCACCCTGCACAAGATAACTATTTTCGCTATTGCCGCTTTTTCCAGCGGACTGGTTGGCGGACTCTGGGCTTATCAAAATACTTTCATTGACCCCGATATTGTCTTTCTTCAATCACGCACTGTCGATATGGTCATGATGACCATGTTGGGTGGTCTTGGTATCGTCGCCGGGCCGGTTGTCGGCGGCGCCGTTCTTTACTGGCTACGTGATGTGATTTGGGCTAATTTCCTGCATTTCCATCTGATTGTCCAGGGCATCGTCCTGATTATGATTGTTCTCTTCTTACCTGAAGGGATCCTGGGCACTCTTGCTGACCGTACAGGAGGGACGACAATCGGCCGCTTATGGGGCCGCTATCTCACACCCCCGAAAGAAACCAAAGTTGAGGAAGCGGAGGTTAGCTCATGACCACAGGCGCTTCAGAACCGTTGCTGGCCGGGCACAATGTCAGCAAATATTTTGGCGGCCTGGCCGCCCTTAGCAACGTAGACTTCGCCGTCTACCCTGGCGAGGTCATGGGGCTTATTGGCCCTAATGGCAGCGGCAAAACCACCCTTTTTGACTGTCTCAGCCGCGTGCAAAATATCGATCGCGGCCAGATAACCTTCAAAGGTGAGGACATCACCCGTAAGAAGCCTTTCCAGGTAGCCCACATGGGCTTATCCCGCACCTTCCAGGTCATTCGAGTCTACCGCAAGCTCACCGTGTTAGAAAATATGTTGCTCAGTCGCCAGTGGGGTGGCCTGGGCATCATCAAGTTGTTCCACAGCTACCCGAAAAAAATTGAGGATCGGGCCCGTGATTTGATCCACTTTCTTTTGCTTGATGCCGTCATTGAAGAGCAGGCCGGTCGCCTTTCCGGTGGCCAACAACGCCTCCTTGAACTGGGTATGGCCCTGATGCCCGATCCCGATCTGATCCTGCTGGACGAAGCCACCTCAGGCGTTAACCCTACTTTGATTGAAACTATCAAGGAGCGGATTGTCGAATTGAACCAGAACTATAACAAGACCTTTTTGCTCATTGAGCACAACATCCAATTCATCGGCGATTTGTGCAACCGGGTATTCGTTTTAAATTACGGCGAGATGCTGGCCGAGGGAACCCCTGACCATATTATGAATAATGAAGCAGTAATTGAAGCCTATTTTGGCATGGGTGGAGACGACGATGAACTCGGCAACTGAACGGCCGCTTTTAGAAGTGCATGATATTTACTCCGGCTATCAGGCTGACTTTGATGTCCTCAGGGGGGTTAGTTTGCATGTCAAGCCTGGCGAAATAGTCTGCGTGATCGGGCCAAACGGAGCCGGTAAATCAACTGTTTTTAAGGCCCTCTACGGCTTCTTGACTGTTCGCCAGGGACGGGTGTTGTTTGACGACCGCGATGTAACCAATATAGCTCCTCAGGATGCCCTGAAAGCCGGCATCACCATAGTTCCCCAATTACGCAGTGTCTTTCCCCAAATGACCGTTCACGAGAATCTTGAAATGGGCATGTATCTGGAAAAGAATAAAGTCCAGATCAAGAACCGCATCGATTACATATTGGAATTGTTTCCTCGACTGAGAGAGCGCGCCAAGCAGAAAGCGGGTACCATGAGTGGCGGCGAACAACGCATGTTAGAGATCGGTCGGGCGCTGATGTGGCAGCCCAAATTGGTTTTAATGGATGAACCCTCAGCCGGGCTCGCCCCACTGATTACGAGGGCTATCTTTGACAATATTCGCCGGCTCAACCGGGAGATTGGTTTGACCATACTGATGATTGAACAGAATGCCCGGCAGGGCTTAAAGATCAGCGATCGTGGTTACGTATTGGAACTCGGTCAAAATAGTTATGAAGGCACCGGCCAGGAATTATTGGATAACGAAGAAGTGCGGCGGGCCTTTTTGGGTGGGCGTTAATTCAACTTCAATTAGCAACTTATCCCCTATGTTTAACCTTTGGAGAGGTAGATGAAGCGATTACTTGTCAGGGATTGGATGCGGACAGATGTGATCACTGGGGATCAAACGATGGGTATGTTAGATGCCCATAAGCTGATGCGCGATCGTAAAATTCGCCGCCTGCCGGTCATCAAGAGAAACCAAAAGCTGGCCGGTATGGTCACCCGCAGCGACATCCGCCGGGCCGAGCCCTCTGACGCGACCAGCCTGAACGTCTGGGAGATGAACTACCTGCTGGCCAAGCTGCAACTCCGGGATATCATGACCACCGAAGTGATCACCTGCCGGCCGGAGGATACCATCAAAACTGCTGCGACCTACATGCAAAAATATAAAATCGGTGCTCTCCCTGTCGTAGACGATCAGGGGCACGTTGTCGGCATCATCACCGAATCTGATATCTTCCGCATCCTCATCGCCTGGTTTAATGAGGAAATAGGCGAGGATTCGTAATCTTTTGTTTGTTTTCCATCTCGGAAAACGACAGATGGTTATACCTACCACACCTGCCCTTTTCTCTTAACCTCTATGTTCCGTCTCACCAATCATAAGCCCAACCTGTTCTACGGTTGGTTCATCGTTCTTGTTTGTGGCCTGACCCTGTTTGTCGCTTTTGGTGTGCGCCTCTCCTTTTCTATCTTTTTTGTTGCCCTCTTAGATGAATTTGGTTGGTCACGGGCCGGCACGGCTTTGATTTATTCCACCAGCATGGTTGTCTTTACCCTGGCCTCAACCCCATCCGGGATGGCCCTAGATCGTTGGGGTGTGCGCCGGGTATTTGGGGCGGGTGCGGGCTTACTAGCAGTTGGCCTTCTCCTCAGCAGCCGCGCTGAAACTTTACCCATGCTGGCCCTCACCTACGGCGTCATCGCCGGCCTGGGCCTGACTATTTTGGGCCTGGGCCCCCAGGCTAGCGTCGTTTCTCGTTGGTTCATCCGCCGCCGGGGAATTGCCATCGGTCTAACCTTCGCCGGAACCGGTCTGGGCGCCCTCATGCTAATCCCCTTGAGTGCCTACCTGATTGGCAAGATCGGTTGGCAGAGCACCTATATTGGCCTGGCCATCCTGGCCCTGGCCCTCATACCGATCATCGTTCGCTTTCTTCGTCTATCTCCCGACCGGCTAGGCTTGCAACCCGATGGCGATAAACTAGGCCCTTCTCGACAAGATCAATCTTCCGTACCGGCCGCCGGCTGGATGATGACCCAGGTCGTTCGTTCTCCGGCCTTTTGGCTCGTGATAATCGCCAGTCTTGTCTCCATCGGACCGCTGCGCATGTTGACTGTCCACCAACTAGCCGCCATCGAGGATGGCGGCATAGACCGCCTACTTGCCGCCTCAATCATCGGCCTAACGGGTGCGGTTACCACTATCGCCTTCATATTCTGGGGAGGCCTATCGGATCGTATTGGCCGGCGCTGGGCCTACTTGCTCGGCTCGATCTGCTTGCTGGCCGCCATCGGGCTCCTGGCGAACCTGCCCTCAACCGGCGCTACCACCTGGCTCATTTTGTATGCGCTCATGCTAGGATTGGGCGAGGGATCTCGATCGTCGCTCATTACGGCCGTGGCCAACGACCTCTTTTCCGGGAATGCCGTCGGCGCTGTCAATGGTGCAGTAGGCTCGGCTTTTGGCGCCGGGGCCGCTTTATTCCCCTGGTTGGCCGGCCGCATCTACGATCAATCGGCCAGCTACACCCTGGCCTTCCAACTGGCGGCCGTGGCAATCGTGATCTCCACGGTGGCCCTCTGGTTTGCGCCAAAAGTGGCCAAGAGGAAAGAGCTCAAATTATAAGGAATGCCGGATCTCTTCAAGACACCTTTCTAGTAAATCCGCTGTCTGCATGGCCTGGGCCGACTTA
>Ga0307379_10011045_pt1 | contig 11899 bp, 6 predicted proteins | sample UN2MG_FD_202237 | JGI IMG/M metagenome (GOLD analysis project Ga0307379, IMG submission 202237) | Soil microbial communities from Risofladan, Vaasa, Finland - UN-2 | ecosystem: Environmental > Terrestrial > Soil > Coastal area > Acid sulfate soil | place: Finland: Risofladan, Vaasa | collected... | reverse complement strand
GAGGGCAGCCCGCGCTTCGCCAACAGGGCGTAACAGCTCTGAGCCAACGAACGCACCTGCTCCTGGATTTGTTCTGTCACATAGGCTGGCCTCAGCAGTGCCGGAGGCGACTGATGGCTGTGGAGCGATACGGCCAAGTCGGGCCCTTCCTCTCGCGCGACCTTCAAAATGGCGGGCGCCTCAGGACCCATCGGCGCAAAGAATTCATCGTGCATGGGGTTGATGCCTTTGTCGTTGAAGTAGCAGCCGAGAAATCCGACGCCTTCCCCGGCCATCGGGTGGCGGCGCTTGGATTCGGGCCAGCCGCAGAAGGTATCATCGCTCCAGGTCCCCTGGCCCCAGAAGCGCAGATCGTCCAGCTCCATCCCAAACAATGCGCGCGGCTCGAAGCGCGCTGTGCCGTCCGGATTGCCCGCCGGGATAATCAGCAGGCGACACTGCCGCCCCAACGCGCGCAGCTCGGATTGGTCCCTGCCGGCCAGATCGCGTCCCATCTCCATGATGCTGATGAGGTTGACCAGGCCGGTGAGGCCCTCCACCTCGGCGCCGTGCACGGGGCCGACGAAGAGAAGAACCGGTTTGGTCCGAGTGTCCTTATCCATATAAGCCGCCGGCTCCCGGCCGCCGATGGCGGAGTTGAAGTTGGCCTTATGTCCGGCCTGCTCTCGGGGGCCGAACGTGACAAGCTGTACGGGCCGGTCGCCGGGCGATACGGCGATGGTCGAGACCTCCGCATTCTTGAGCTTCGAGAGGCTTTGTTTCAGGCGGTCCATGTCGCCGACCCAGAATTCGGGCAACTCGCGCTTTGGTATTCTTCGCCGGGCCGACTCGTGCGTCATACCTGCGTTGGTCTTCGCCTGTATGCCGACCTGGGGCTGAACCGTGGTGGCCAGAGCGGCACTGATATTCCGGGGTCCGCCGGAGCGTCTGATGTGCCCTCCCAGCGAATCAGTGGTATTGAAGGTTACTTCCCACGTCCGGCTGCCCGAAACCAGGCGGACCCCGCATGTTCCGTCGCCTTCGAGCAGCGTCGTCTCGTCCATGGCGTGGAGTTTCTGATCGCCGACCTGAATGATGTGCAGAAACGCATCCTGTTTGCGCGGGGCGCCGGGCGCGACCTCAACTCGCCACTGCCCCATTAACGCCAGGTTCTCGGGCTTTAGCCCGCGCGAGACGATGTCCCAGTTTTGCCCCGCTGCAAAGAACTCTTTTCCGGGACCGCCGACGGGGGTGATAACGGCGTCGGCTGGCAGCAAGGTCCGGCAGAACATCCGTCCCTGGCCGTGGTCGGCGCGAATCGTCCTCTCGAAGATGGTGGGTTTGTGTGCGGTGTGAAGCAGCCAGTCTTTGCGATAGGAGGCGTCGGTGGTTTGGACGCGGTCGAAGATGACGAAATGGTCGGGCATCAGAAATGCTATCTGGCGTGTCGCCATGTCGCATTTTTCCCCGAGATTGGGTTGGCCCTGGCGATTCACAGGTCCGTGCTGGTAGCACGCCGTGGCGTCGCCGGCGACGTAAACGTAGTCCCGGTTTGTCTCGAAGCCTTTCAGCACCGAGCCGATCTGTTTGTGCTGGCCCCCATGATTGCCGAGGACTTTGCCGCCCCAGTAGGGCGCAGGGGGCTCGCCCGGCTGGTGGATGACAACGCAGTTATGCGCGACGGTCTGGGCGTAGTAGTTGGCAAGGTGCTGGCCGTTCTCGAATTCCTCGTAGCGCGTGCCTGAATCGAGGGCCAGAAAGCCCCGATGGTAAATCACGAAATTCAGTGCGTCGTAATGGCGATGCTGGGTGAGAGTCCCGCCGCACGAGAAGAGGCAGTGCGTATCGTTCGGACCCATGCCGGAACGCATGAAGATCTGCCCCATCGTCTCGAAGTGCCGTGCGTTCGGCAGGTTCTCCGGGAAAAACGGCTCGGGCGAGCTATCCAGCCGCGACAAAAGAAACGGATAGATGAACCAGGTGTTGGAGTAGGATTGGCTTGGCACCATCTGCTGTATGTGCCGGGCCAGGGCGGCGGCCTTCGGCGCAGCGCCGCTGTACAGATGGCGGATATTGGCCATGTGGGTATAGAGTTGCCCGGCGGGCAGCCTGTTGGTCGTGTGCGGCGTATCGCCGTAGCCGAATTCCAGAGGGGCCGGGTCGGCCGCAATCCAGTTCCAGATGATGTAGTTCGTCAGCATCGCGCCGGCGGGCCAGTCTGGGGCGATGTTCTCACCGGTGCTGGAGAGCCACGTGTAGGAGAAATTCTGCTCGGCCCACGGATAGGCGCCGAAGACGTATCCGAGCGTGGGCGAAGCGCCGCCGCCATCATCTCCGCAGGCCTTCTTGCGGTGTTCGAGCATCTTAAGGTTTTCATCGTGGCCCCATACGAGCCACTCATTCACCAGTTTGGGCTCGATTCCCGTGCCGAAGGCCGTGCAGCCGATGAACCAAAGACAGTTTCGCACGCCGTAAAAGCCCGTCGAGTATCCTGACATGTTCTCCCGGTAGATGCTCGGTTTGATTTCCAAGACATTGTCAATGATCCGAACAAGGCGAGACATGTATTCCTTCCGCTCGGTCTCCGACAGGTCGTTGTACAACCAGTCCCAGGCCAGGGTGGCGTGAACGCGCGATGTCGAATACCAGTTGACGGATTTCTTCTGCTCGAAACACGCTTCGTAGAAGCGCAGACTCGTCTCAAGACATTTCTTTGACAGCTCCAGGTATTTCGGATCTTGTGTGACGCGAAAAACAAAAGCCGCCCAGGCCGCCTGCGCCCCCAGTTCTCTGGGTTCTGTCCCTTTGCCCAATTCGGCCATAAGTCGGTCCACGCGTCCTTTTGTTTCGAGATGCCACGTGCGTTCGTCGCCGAGGGCGCGCTGCCTGACGGCGGGCCACGTCTCTGCGTTGAAGAAAAGGCGTGGATGGTCGCTGCGTATCTTCCCGGTCCAATCGGGAAGTTGCCTGGCTGACACCAACGTGCAGATCACCAGCAGCAAGACAACGGAGCCGCGCATAGAGCGTCTGGCATTCATGACATTTTCTCCTTCACCATGGGCGTGGCTCATCTATTTGCCAAAGGACGGAAAGAGTTCCTTGAGTCTCTCGGCGGAGGCCCGGCTGCCGTACTCGCAAAGCTCGAACGCTTCGGCGTAGCGGACCTTCTTGCCCTTTTCCTGGCCGTAAAGCTCGATCAGTTTGGGCCTGTACTGATTGGCGACCGACTCGGCGCGCTGGGAAAAGCGTTCGGCCACCTGTTTGCGACGGGCCTCCCGCGCGGCAGGCTCCTTCGGAACCGCAACGACGTGCTCGAAGTTGCCCGTAGCCCAGAGGCTTTCGATCTGCGATTCAAGCAGCCACAGAGCATTGTTCTTCTGGTCGTTCACCTCGTCGATGGAAACCACGATGTCCGGCGCGAAAGGATTCGGCTTCTGAAATCCATCGGATAGATACAGAAAGACGGGATTCTTCGCAAGCTGCGGCACGTCGGGGCAGAAGAACCTGACGGTGACCATATAGGCGGCATCCTGCATCAGTATGCCGGTGTAACGATGATCCGGGTGGTAGTCGTTCGGGCGAGGCCCCATCACGATATCCGCTTTCCATTCTCGAATCAGGCGCACAAACGTCTTGCGGTTCTCCAGCGTGGGCATCAGCTCCCCATCGTGAATGTCCAGCACCTCTGCTTCGATACCCAATACTTTTGCCGCCGCTTTGACCTCGGCCGTTCGCCGCTTGGCCAGCTCGCCGCCGGCCATTTCGGCGTGGCCGATGTCGCCGTTCGTGGTCGAGACGAACTTGACGTGATGTCCCTGGGCCGCCCACATCGCGGCGACGCCGCCCGCTTTGATTTCACAATCGTCGGGGTGTGCACCGAAGACGATGATGTGCAGCTTCCCATCGTCCTGTTCCTTTGCTGAAGCCGCACCGAACAAAACGGAGGCCGGTAGCAACAACGCCAGCACCAGGCTCACCAGGCAGCAAATGCCCTTCTTCATCGTTGATCTCCTAACATGAATTTTCCGAAGCAAACTCGCTTTGCACTGCCTCAAGAGCGCAAATTTCACTTCTCACTCTCGCCGGTCAGTCGCTCACTTCAATAGGGTCAGCATTACCGCGCGCACGTCCATGACCTGCTTGCCTGGAACATCCAGCGCCTGGAGCGTTAATTCGCCCCGGCCCTTTTGCAGCCGGAACGTCCCGATCCGAAGAAGCTTGAAGTCTTTGACGTACGACTCACTGCCCCGGTCAACGCGGTCGAATTCTGCGCCTTTCAGAGGCGGATCGTGCGCTTCGGTCACTTTGCCCTGCACCCGGCTCCCATTGAAACGCAGCTCGACCGTCGAGCCGACATCTTTTTGGGGACAGGTGTAATAAACCGCCGCCTCGTAGTCGCCGGTGGTGGCCACCTCGATGTCCCAGGTCATCGCGTCTTTTTTATTGAGCCAGTTTGTGAAGAACGAGCAATTGGGCGCTTTGCCGCTTCGCTGGACGTTTCCATGAGGTACGCCGTCGCGAGCCGGCAGGGGGGTGGTGGGAAACTCCGCATAGCCGACTGAGAAGGGGCGGTCGTCCTTAAAATTGCCCAGCACCTCCTTCTTCCAGCGAGCGACGGCACTCTTGAGCTTCTCTGTAATCTGGGGTTTGTCGCCGGAGATGTCATGGTCCTGCCTTGGGTCGGTCTCCATGTCGAAGAGATTGCCCGCCGCGTCGAGCCGGTATTGCTGCGTTCGGACGCTGACCTTGCCACTCTGATGCGAGAAGATCATCCGGTCGGGCCAGTTGTCGGCCTGTCCGAAAAGAAGCGGCTTGACGCTGGTCCCGTCGAGCGGCTTGGTACTTACAACGCGAACGCCGGTCATGTCGGCCAGAGTCGGGAGAAAGTCAATCGCGCCGGCAATTCGAGGTATCCGCGTGCCCGGCTTGATGCGCCCGGGCCAGCGGAACATGCAAGGCACGCGCAGACCTCCTTCGTCGGTCGAGCCCTTCCGGCCTTTCATGCCCCCGTTCCAGCGCCAGCTATTCGGCCCATTGTCACTGAAATAGATCACGATGGTCTTCTTGTCGAGATTCAATTCTTCGAGCTTCTTGAGCACCCGGCCGACGTTCCAGTCGATATTCTCGCACATCGCCAGGGCGGCGCGTGTCATTTGTATCTCCTCCTTTTCGGGGTCGCGGTTCCGCATCTTGATGGGATTGTCTTTGAGCTTATCGAAGAACGAGTCGGGCACCTCCATTGGGGAATGCGGTACGTTGAAGGGCAGATAGCAGAAGAACGGCTTGTTTTTGTTCTGCTCGATGAATGCCATCGCATGGTTGGTCAGGTCGTCGGTGATGTATCCCTGGCCTCTGACGATTTTCCCATTGTGTTCGAGGACCGGGTCGAAGTAGAGGCCCCAGTGGCCCGAGCAGAAACCGTAATACTCATCGAACCCTCGGGCGTTGGGATGATAAGGCCATTGGGTCCCGTTATGCCACTTGCCGAATGCCGCTGTTGCGTACCCGGAGGCCTTGAAGGTGTCGGCGATTGTTTTCTCGTCGAGGTTCATGCGTTCGGCGCCGGTCGATACGCCGTGCACCCCGCCGCGCGAATGATAACGCCCCGTGAGAAACTCGGCCCGCGTCGGTGCACAGACGGCGCAGACGAAAAAGCGGTCGAACAGGGCTCCGTCACGAGCCAGGGAATCGATGTTCGGCGTCTCGATGTTGAGGTTGCCATGGACGCGCAGGTCACCCCAGCCCTGGTCATCGGCCAGGATGACCACGATATTCGGGCGTTTATCGGCCGAGGCCGCTTGTCCGCGAATAGGAATGACGGCGGCAAAGGCCCCCACGCACGCGCTCTTCAAAAGGTCCCGGCGGGTCAGTGTCGAATGTTGCATTGTCGTGTCTCCTCTAAAGGTTCAATAAACGTTCGGTAATCATCATAAGCCCTGCTCCGGTACGCTTCAACAGCTTTTTTATTGCGGCCGGCACTGTTTGACACAGTCGTCTCAACCGGCTACATTTGTGGCTTTAGGTTGTCTGGCGAATCTGTATGAGAACGCAAGTCTGCATAATCGGAGCCGGGCCGGCGGGTCTGATGGCCGCGATTTCCTCTGCCGAAGCGGGCGCACGCACGCTGGTCGTCGAGGCCAATACGACTCCAGGTCGCAAACTGCTCATGACCGGAGCGGGGCGGTGCAACCTTACGCACCAGGCCTCACCCCAAGAGCTTGTCCGTGCCTTCGGCGCAAAGGGCAAGTTCCTTAGCTACGCGCTGTATCGGTTCTCGCCGCAGGATGCGCAGGATTTTTTCGCCAAGCTGGGGCTGCGATTGAAAGCCGAAGAGGACGGGTGCGTTTTTACGGCGACCGGTCGGGCCAGTGACGTCAGGGACACCCTTGTGGGTCACGCAAGAGCGCTGGGCGTGCAGTTTCTATATGGCAGTCCGGTTGTTGGCATCAGCAGGGAAGCCGGCTCATTTGTCGTCGGCGCGGGGCAGGAGCGCATCCAAGCCGACAAGCTCATCGTTGCAACCGGCGGGCTTTCATGGCCCCAGACCGGCTGCACGGGGGATGGCTACCGTTTTGCTGAGCAGCTCGGCCATACCATCGTCGAAACGCGAGCGTCACTGGTTCCGCTTGTAACGGCCGAGACCTGGCTTGGGCAGCTTGCAGGCACGGCGGTGCAAGACGTTCGGCTATCAGCGCGCATCAACAACAAGAAACTGACCACAGCCGGAGCAATGATCTTTACCGACGACGGCATCGGTGGCCCGGTGGTGCTGGATATGAGCTGGTATCTGACCGACTTTCTGCCCAGCAACGAGGCGCCCATAGGCATCACGTTGGACCTGGTGCCACATGTTCAGGAAGCCGAGCTTGAAGCGCAGATCAGCGAGCGGATCAGTGCGAATGTGAAAAAGAAGGTGGCGACCGTTTTGGCTGAATTCGTGCCGAAGCGCCTCTCGGCTATCTTGTGCCGGCAGGGGGGCTGTGATGATGAGCTGCCGGCCGGCCAGCTCAAGAAGGACGTCCGAAAGAGGCTGGTCCGAATGACCAAGCTGCTGCCCCTTTCGATTGTGCGCACCAGGCCGATTGCCGAAGCCACGGTCACTCGCGGCGGTGTCAGCGTTAACGAGATAGAAACCAAGACGATGGAATCGAAGCGTTGTCCCGGCCTGTTCTTCGCCGGCGAAGTCCTCGACATCGACGGCCCCTGCGGCGGCTACAACCTCCAGGCCTGCTGGTCCACCGGCGCCTTGGCCGGTTCTTGTGCATCCCGAAGCAAATAATCCCATCTGGGGATAGAATTCTAAGCAGCAGGGTTCGGCGTTTGCGGTGCCTAAAGCTAAAAGTGCCTAAAGTGACAGCAAAGTGCCATTCTGAGCGAAGCGAAGAATCTCTCTTTCGTTGGCCAGATCCTTCGGCTGCGCCTCAGGATGACACTCACGTGTCACCTTAGCTTACCTAAACTGCGTTTTATCTCGGGTTCCGACCTTTGGCTTTATGGCTTGCGGTAGTATTGCATGGCTTCCGGGAGCAGGTCCTTGATGTTTTGGATTCGGGTTTGGCTGGCGGGGTGGGTACTGAGCAGTTCGGGCGGCCTGGCGCCTTTTTCTCCGGCCGCCATTCTTTCCCAGAACGCCACGGCTTCCTGCGGGTTATAGCCGGCCATCGCCATGAACACCAGACCCAGATGGTCCGCCTCATTCTCATGCACCCTGCTGTAGGGCAGCAGCACGCCGACTTGTGTTCCGACGCCATAGGACTGCATAAAGAGGTTCTTGGTCTGGTCGGGATAGTTTTTCAACGCCGTCGATAGGGCGATGCCTCCCATCTGCACGAGCAGGCCCTGGGTCATTCGCTCGGCCCCATGCTTGGCGAAGGCGTGTGCAATTTCGTGGCCCATGACCACCGCCAGACCGGCTTCGCCTTGGGCGACCGGCAGCAGGCCCGTATAGACGACGACCTTGCCCCCCGGCATGCACCAGGCGTTGACGTTGGGGTCTTCGACGAGATTGAATTCCCATTTGTAGTCTGCCAGTCGATCCTCGATGGCGTTCTTCTGGCAGTACTGTTCGACGGCCTTTTGGATTCGGCCGCCGACGCGCTTGACCATTTGCGTCTGCTCGGCGTTGGCGCTGAGCTTGTGCGTGGAGAGAAACTCGCCGTAGGACTGGAAGCTCATCGAGTTCATCATCGAATCGGGAACCACGTTGAATTGCTGCCTGCCGGTGATCTCGACCTCCGTGCAGCCCGCCAGCAACAGCAAAACGCCGGACAGGACGACCAGTTTCAGTTTCTGAGGGACTTTCATAGTCTCGCCCTTTCTCGATAAAGTCATTCTACTTATTTTTGTCCGCTCACTCCGGCAGATCGACGCCGAGCTTTCTCAATTCAATTCGGACTCTGTTTCGAACCTGCTGAGCGATCTCGACAGCTTGGGTTGCTTCGGCTCGGCTTACTTCCTCATCTTCTCCTGGATAACGCGTTGTGATGGAATAAAGAGTCAATCGCTCTGCATCCTGCAATTCACCGGCCCAATCGCAGTATTCGCCACATAATTCCAGCAAAGTGGATATGTTATGTGTGTACGGAAAATCAACACGGCAGCATACAAGAAATGCCTTTAGGCATTTTTCCGCACACTGTTGGGCGTGATACGCGATCAGACGGTACGGGGGCTCACCGGCCTGCAGAGTCATTGCATGGACTGCCATGCACAGGTCTTCGTCGGCATGGATAAGCCATTGCTTTACTATACGTACAACTGGCTCATCGGGCGTTCTCATAAAGCACTTTTCCTTCTCTCCAGGCAGGCCTCGCGATGGTCCCGGGGATGTGGCGGTCGCGCTCGAATTCTTCCGGCGTGAGAATCATGATGTCTCTCGCCAGGCCCAGGCCCTGCAGGGCTCTGTCCATCTCGAGCATCAAATGGCGGCGTTTACCTGTGAACGGACAAATGACCAGGATATCTACGTCGCTGCGTTCATCGGCCGTACCCCTGGCCTGCGAGCCGAAAAGGATGATCCTTTCGGGAGCGAACGCATCGACCAAACGTGTTCTGATGGCATCTATAAGCTTATCGCTAATCATAGTTTAACCCGTATTATCTTCATTCCGTGTGCACACGATTATACGAAAAGTGGGTCACACAGTGCAACGGTAGAATACCATGTTTGCCTCTTTCTTGCAGCTACTGGGCCTGGTTCATTTCGTTCTTTATTCCATTGAGCAGATTCATGGCCTCGATGGGCGTCAGGTTATTCACGTCGGTCGAGGCCAATTTTTCCAGGACGCTTCGATGTTTCTGCACGAACAGGGTGTCCTTGTCTGGTTCTTTGGTCTTGCGACGGGCCAGATGTTCGCCGGCGGCTTCTTTCTGGAATGTGCTCTCCAGCTCCTCCAGAATCTCTTTGGACCGGTCCAGGATGGTTTTCGGGACGCCGGCTAATTTGGCGACGTGGAGGCCATAACTTTTGTCTGTTCCGCCGGGCAGGATTTTGTGCAAAAAGACAACCTCGTCCATCCATTCGCGGACCGCGACGTTGCAATTCTTCACGTTCGCAAACAGCTCTGCCAGCTCGGTCAGCTCGTGGTAGTGCGTGGCGAACAGCGTCCTGCACTTGAGCTGGCTCGCGATATGTTCGGTGATCGCCCAGGCCAGCGAAAGCCCGTCATAAGTGCTCGTGCCCCGGCCGACCTCGTCAAGAATGACCAGTGATTTGCCGGTGGCGTTGTTGATGATGTTCGCCGTCTCGGTCATCTCGACCATGAAAGTCGATTGGCCCCGCACCAATTCGTCGGAGGCGCCGACGCGGGTGAAGATTCTATCGACCAGACCGATCTGCGCATCTTTGGCGGGGATGAATGAGCCGGTCTGCGCCATCAGTACGAGCAGGGCGACTTGCCTTATATAGGTGCTCTTGCCGCTCATGTTGGGACCGGTGATGACAACGATGTCACCCGTACTGCCGCCCAGCTCGACATCGTTGGGCACAAAATCGGAACCGAGCATCTGCGCCAGGACCGGGTGTCTGCCTTCGTGAATGACAAGCTCGCTTCCATTGGTTATCTTAGGTCGAATGTAGTTTCGCCGCTTGGCCAGAAACGCGAGCGCCGTTAGGCAGTCGCACTGGGCGACGGTTTCGGCCAGCCCCTGGAGCCTGCTGACGTACTGAGCGCACTGCCGGCGGAGCTGGTCGAAGAGCTGCTGCTCTAATTCGAGTGCCTTTTCCTCGGCGCTGAGGGCCTCGGTCTCGTAGTCTTTGAGCTCGTCGGTGATATAGCGCTCGGCGTTCTTGATCGTCTGCTTGCGGACATAATCGGCGGGAACCTTGCTCGCCGAGGAGTGGTTGATTTCGATGTAGTAGCCGAAGACTTTATTATAGCCGATTCTCAGGTTGGCGATGCCCGTGCGGTCAGCCTGCTGTTTTTGGTAGTTTCTCAGCCAGCTTTGCCCATCCCTGGAGATGGAGCGAAGGTGGTCAAGCTCTTGCGAAAAGCCCGCTTTAATGACGCCTCCCTCGCGCAGATGTGAAGGCGGGTCCGGCTGGATAGCCGCTTCGAGCAGGTCGGCAAGCTCGTCCATGCTGTCGCATTGTCCGGCCAGCTCCGTGAGGCCCGCACCGCGGAATCGTCTCAGGATTTCCCGCAGTATCGGGATCTGACGCAGCGTCCCGGCCAGAGCCACCAAATCCCTTGGACTGGCCCGAAGCGTACTGATGCGGGCGGCGATGCGCTCGGTGTCGGAGATATTCGCCAGCAGTCTGCGAATCTCTGCTAATTGCGCATCGGCGTTGCTGATTTCTTCGACGGCGTCCTGCCTCTGCTCAATGGCGCCGAGGTCGCACAGCGGCATGCACAACCAGTTTCTGAATTTTCGGGCCCCCATGCCGGTGATGGTTTCATCGAGACAGTCCAGCAGCGAGCCTTTTCTGCTTTCCGAGCGAATGGTTCGCAGGATCTCCAGACTCCGCAGAGAACCCGGATCGATTTGCAGGAAATTCTCCCGGCTGATCTTCTTCAAACTTCGTATGTGGCCGAGCGCGGTTCGTTGTGTTTCGTTGAGATACTCGATGACGGCGCCGGCGGGGGGGATCAGGGCATCGTCGCCGTCGTCGATGCCGAAGCCTTCAAGCGTGGCTGTGCCGAAATGCTTCAGCAGGCGCTGCCTTGCCTGATAAGGGTCGAAGTACCATCCGGGGCGTTCGGTGATGATGGCGGTGGTGAGCTGCCTGATATCGGCGACGAGCTTCTTTGTCTCGGCTTCAAACAGCTCTCCTCGCCGGTCGGCCAGCAGGCACTCGGCGGGCGCCAGCCGGAGCAGCTCGTCGAGTAGCTTTCCTTCGGGAAGCTCCTGGACGAAGAAATGACCCGTTGAAATATCGACCCAGCTTATCACGGCCCGGCTTCTTGTCCCCAGGCTGACGGCGCAGAGGAAATTGTCTTCCTTGGCGTCCAGCAGGATATCGTCTGTGAGTGTGCCGGGGGTGACGATTCGCACGACGTCGCGTTTGACCACGCCTTTGGCGGTCTTCGGGTCTTCGACCTGCTCGCAAACAGCGACTCTAAAGCCGGCCTGGAGCATCTTCTTGAGATACCCTTCGACCGCGTGGTAGGGCACGCCGGCCAGTGGGATCGGATTCTCGCCCTTGCTCCGGCTGGTCAACGTCAGGCCCAGGACCTTCGAGCAGACCTTGGCGTCCTCGTAAAAGGTCTCGTAAAAATCGCCCATGCGAAAAAACAGAATGCAGTCCGGATACTTCTGCTTGAACCGCTGAAACTGCTTCATCGCAGGCGACAGTTTTTCATCCATCGGGGTCATAGGGGCAGATTATACAACAAGCGGGCTCTTGAACAAGCCAGGACACTTCTCTTTCGGCATTTATTACTGTACAGCGTGTCGCAAACAGATAAAATGATTGAGACGA
>Ga0307379_10011043_pt1 | contig 11902 bp, 9 predicted proteins | sample UN2MG_FD_202237 | JGI IMG/M metagenome (GOLD analysis project Ga0307379, IMG submission 202237) | Soil microbial communities from Risofladan, Vaasa, Finland - UN-2 | ecosystem: Environmental > Terrestrial > Soil > Coastal area > Acid sulfate soil | place: Finland: Risofladan, Vaasa | collected... | reverse complement strand
CAGGAAAAGTTATGTTGAAGAAGAGAATCATTCCATGCCTCGACATAACCCGCGGAAGGGTTGTGAAGGGGGTCAACTTCGTTAATATAAGAGATGCAGGGGACCCTGTCGAGTGGGCGAGGAAGTACGACAGGGACGGTGCGGACGAGCTCGTGTTTCTCGACATCACGGCGACATCGGACAATCGCGAGACCCTCATAGAGGTTGTCGAGAAGGTCTCGGATGAGATCTTCATACCTTTTATAGTCGGCGGAGGAATCCGTACGGTAGAAGACATGAGCAGACTTTTGAAGGCAGGTGCGGACAAGGTTTCCATAAACACCGCAGCCGTTAATAACCCGGATCTTATAAGAGAAGGCTCCCTTCACTATGGAAACCAGTGTATCGTAGTGGCAGTTGATATCAAGCGGGAGGGGGACGGCTTCAAAGTTTGGATAACCGGCGGACGTCATAGAACCGACATAGACGCTCTTTCGTGGTGTAAGCAGGCGGAGGATCTCGGTGCCGGAGAGCTGCTCATTACAAGCATGGACAGGGACGGCACAAAAGACGGGTACGATGTGGAGCTGTTACAAAAGATAAGCTCACTTGTGGAAATACCCGTAATTGCATCCGGGGGGTGCGGCATGCTGTCTCACCTCTACGATGCGATCCGGGACGGCGGCGCTTCGGCGGTCCTCGCAGCTTCGATATTTCACTACGGGGAATTCACCGTCCCGCAGACAAAAGAGTACCTGAAGAAAAGAGGTATCGATATAAGGGAAACCGCATGAACCAAAAATCTCTCCTCATAATGGACATGGACGGGGTCATTATCGATGTTTCCGGATCCTACAGAGAGGTGGTGAGGCATACCGTACAGCACTACCTGCGGGGGTTCATCGGAGCCGAATGCGTTCCCGCTGATGCCGTGACCCCGGAAGATGTATCAGCCATCAAGAAGAGCGGCGGTCTGAACAACGACTGGGAGCTCACCTACACTGTTCTCAACACAATCCTGAATAACTACTTCGATGCAGAGAACGATAGGATCGTCGAATCGGCCGTAAACCTGAAGGCCATAAATGACGACAGGGACCTGGTGAGCAGGGGGAAGTCCATCCTAAAGTCTTGCGACTGTTCCTCTCTCGCGAGGCTGGGAAAGGTCCCCCTGGCAGACGTCTATTCCGAAAAGGGGCCTGTGCAGAAGGAGGACTCGCCGTTTCTCTTCAACAGAGGCGATGTGGGAAGCGGAAACCTTGTGAAACGTATTTTTCAGGAGCTGTATCTCGGCCCCGGCCTCTTCAAAGAAACCTACGGTGATGCCCCCATTTTCTACAAAGACCGGGGATATATGGAAAGAGAGACGCTCATACCGGAGAAGAAACAGCTCGAGAGGCTGGATCTGTTGTGTAAACTCGCGATAGCCACCGGCAGGCCGGAGTCCGAAGCGCACCACTCACTCATGAATTTTGGCATATCACGAATGTTCGGGGCCGTGGTTACCGAGGACGACGTCGTGATGGAAGAGGCCCGTAGAAAAAAAACCCTCCGCAAGCCTCACCCGTATGTCATCGAATCGTGTATCGAGAAATGCAGAACGGATACGACCGGAGATGTCTATTACCTCGGGGACATGCCGGATGATATGACCGCGGCGAAGAGGGCCGGAGTGGTACCGATCGGGTATGTGTACGCCAGTCTTGACATGTCCGAGGAAGAAAGAAAAGAACATTATGATCTGCTTTTTCAGAAAGGCGCCAGAGAGGTCTTCGGCAGGTATGAGGATCTTATAGGATATATCGAGAGTTTAGCGGTTTTCTCACCGTAAACTCATATAAAATACCGCACTGTTGTTAATCAACTACGAGAAAACCGCACTCATCCCCGTTTCTCATGACCAACAGCAACCTGTAAGTAACGGGGCTTTTAGCGCTTTTCTCTCCATACACTTATATAATATACCGCAAAGCCGTTAATCAACTACGAGGAAACCGCACTCATCCCCGTTTCTTATGACCAACAGCAAACTGTAAGTAACGAGGCTTTTGGCGCTTTTCTCTCCATACACTTATCTAAAATACCGCAAAGCCGTTAATCAACTACGAGAAAACCGCACTCATCCCCGTTTCTCATGACCAACAGCAAACTGTAAGTAACGGGGCTTTTGGCGCTTTTCTCTCCATACACTTTATTTGTTACAGCTGCCAAGCCATCATTTAAACCCCTTGCTATGTAATTGTTTAGAAAACCGCACTAAAAGTCTTCCGTATCAACAGGTCAGTCTGTTTCAGCTTCGTTGATTGCAGATATACCGAACGGCTGCAGTGGCGGGATGTCGACTCTTGAAGTATCGACAGGGACCTTAAAGAGGCGGGATCCAGTTCCCCACGGGAATATGTATCTGGCGTCAGTCGGAATCATGCGGAGTATAACAGTGTACAGATACTGCCCGGAAGGCCCGGCCGAGCACGGGCCCTGTGGTGTGATAAAAGGCATGCTGGAAGCTCCCTGCTTTCTTCAAAACAGCCGTTTCGACGCCGCCGTATCACTACCCATAAGAGGGAACATCCGGTGGTCGTAATAATGTAGCCTGATTGTGAATTGCTGTAGTTGAAGGAGGTGATGAAACGGGTGATCCGGCTTTCGGCGAATCACCTCTTGGAGAACTGGAACTTCTTCCTCGCCTTGGGCTGCCCTGACTTTTTCCTCTCTACCATTCTCGCATCACGGGTGAGGTATCCGCCCTTTGAGAGAGCGTCCTTGGCGTCCGGGTCCGCTTCCACGAGAGCCCTGGATATACCGTGACGGATGGCCCCGGCCTGTCCGTTATAACCTCCGCCCTTTACCGTGATCTTCATGTCATATTTGCCTTCATTTGCAGAGGCCGCAATAGGTTGATTAATGACAGTGACTTGGTTCTTAGAGGGAAAGTATTCGTCGGGAGGTCGATCATTGATGAGAGTACTACCGTTCCCCTTTTTTATCATGACTCTGGCGACTGAGGTTTTTCTTCTCCCTGTCGCAAATACCCAGTTGTCTGGCACTAACTGCCTCCAATTGCTTAGATTTCTACCTTTACGGGTTTCTGTGCTTCGTGGGGGTGCTTGTCTCCCGCATAGATCTTCACGTGGAGAAGCTGACGTCTGCCGAGCCTGTTCTTCGGCAGCATCCCCTTTACAGCCTTCCGCATGGCAAAAGTAGGGTCCTTTTTCATCATTTCAAGAAATCCGATCTGCTTTATTCCTCCAGGATATCCGGAGTGCCGGTAATAGCACTTCTGAAGCGGCTTTCCTCCGGTGAGCCTTACCTTCTCAGAATTGATTATGATTACATTGTCTCCCATATCGACATGGGGGGTGTAGCTCGTTTTCTGTTTTCCTCTGAGAATGGCCGCCACCTTGCTTGCAACCCTGCCAAGGACTTTATCTTCAGCATCTATGAGGTACCAGTCTTTTTGATACGTACCCTTTTTTGCCGTATACGTCTTCATCGTTTTGCTCCGATTTTACCGTGTAAGATAGTATAATCATAAATCTTCGTCAAGCAAAAGCATTTTTCAATATAATATGGTTTTTCGGAGGCGGAGAATAAACGGAGTCGATTCATTTTCTTCTGTCTTTTCTGAGTGTTCGTAATATACTATGAAGGAAATAGATCTGCCAAAGAAAAATCGCCGGGTGAAGGGCAGTTTCTACCGGCACGAAGAGGGTCTCTTGGCGGTCAAACCGACTGTGTATCGGTCCGTACTATAATATGAAGATTACTGATATCAAGAACCAGCGTCACAGAAAGAACCGATTTTCCATTTACATTGACGGAAAATACAGATTCTCATTAGATTACGATACTCTTGTCCGAGCAAACCTCCATGTCGACGACGAGGTGGACGATGCGCAGCTTGAGACTCTCGAGCTGAAGGACGAGTACGCAAGAGCGCGTGATTATCTGTATTCTCTTCTATCCTACAGGGACCGGTCAGAGCATGAGGTAAAAAGGCGCCTCTTTGAGAAGGGGTTCAGCCCGGGAGTTGTCCGGGAGGTCATCGATAATTTCAAGCGGAACGGAATCATAGATGACAGGCGGTTCGCGAGAGTCTGGCTCGATTCCGTGCTGCAGCACCGGCCCATTGGGAGAATGCGCGCTGAACACGAGCTTCGGGCGAAGAGGGTGGATGAGGGGATCATCAATGAGGTGTGCGATGAGCGTCTCAGTCTTGAAGAAGAGGCCGAACAGGCCCGCCTCGCTTGTGAGAAGCGCATGGCGGTTCTGAAAGATTATCCTCCTGAAGTCAAGCGACAGAGGATCTGGCGGTACATGAAGAACCGCGGATTCCGTTTTGATATAATTCAGGAGATCATGAAGGAGAGTTTAAGTGATAGTATCGAGTGATTTGCGGAAAAAGTTTCTTGATTTCTTTATAAAAAAGGGGCATAAGGCCGTTGCGAGCTCAACGGTCGTTCCTCTCGATGATACAACTCTCCTTTTCACAAACGCCGGGATGAACCAGTTCAAGAACCTCTTTCTCGGGATCGAGACCCCCGAGTTCAGGCGCATATGCTCCGTACAGAAGTGCATCAGGGCCTCGGGTAAGCACAACGACCTCGAAGATGTCGGTATGGATGGAAGCCACCACACGTTTTTCGAGATGATGGGAAACTGGTCTTTTGGTGACTACTACAAGCGTGAGGCCGCCGAATGGGCGTGGGAATTCGCTACCGAGATTCTCGGCCTTCCGCAGGAATCGCTCTGGGTGAGCATCTACAAGGACGATGACGAGGCCTACGATATATGGCTGAATGGTATCGGTGTGGACAAGCCGAGGATCGTCCGTCTCGGGGACCTGGAAAACGGAGACGAGGAGAACTTCTGGAGCATGGGAGCGACAGGCCCTTGCGGTCCGTGCTCCGAGATTCTCTATGACTATGTTCCCGGTAAGGAAAAGAGTTTCGAGGACGTAAGCAGAACAGGAGATATCTGTGAGCTCTGGAACCTCGTATTCATGGAGTTTAACCGGGAGCAGGATGGAAAGCTCGTTCCCCTGCCTGAGAAGCACATCGATACGGGTATGGGGCTTGAGCGCACCCTGGCCGTGCTTCAGAACAAGCGTTCAAATTACGAGACGGATCTTTTTATCCCTCTCATGGAGAAGATCGAGGAGCTCTCCGGCAGATCGAGAAACAGCCATCTCGTGTCCTTTCAGGTTATCTCCGACCACATCCGGAGCCTCGCATTCGCAATTGCAGACGGCGCCGTACCTTCCAACGAGGGAAGGGGGTACGTTCTGAGGAGGATTCTCAGGCGGGCGGCGCGGCACGGAAAAATTCTCGGCTTAGACCGGCCGTTCCTCCATGATCTCATCGACCCTCTCGTGGACATGATGAAAGATCCCTACATCGAGCTGTCCGACAGACAGGAGCTCATTAAGAAGCGCATCTTCAACGAGGAAGAGCTCTTTTTGCGAACGCTTGACAGGGGCCTCGCCGAGTTTGAAAGGACGGCTGAGAAGCTTGCGAAAAAGAGCGTGACGGTCTTCCCCGGAAAAGATGCTTTTCTGCTTCACGATACATACGGCTTCCCGTTCGACCTTACGGAGCTTATGGCGCGGGAGAAAGGCCTTTCTGTAGACAGGGTAACGTTCGACAGGGAGATGGAAGGTCAGAAGAGGAGGGCGAGGAAGGGATCGAAGTTCAAGGCGGGAGTCGAGCAGGGAGAGTGGATAAAGATAGGAGAGGATTCGGGCACCCAGTTCTTCGGCTACGACAGGACGGACCTCGATGACATGAGGGTTTTGAAATACAGGGAGGAGGGAAACAATGTCCTGCTCGTGTTCGACAAAACGCCGTTTTACGCCGAATCCGGAGGACAGGTAGGAGATACTGGGTATGTCGAGGCAGAGGGCGTTCGAATCAGAATGGAGGATGTCAAACCGATGGGCGAGCTCTTCGTCCATATCGGTACGCTCGATGAGGGTTCTCTCGATGAGGGAGTCTTGAAGCCGGCTTTCAGCGGGCATGTCGATGTCACGCGGAGAAAGCGCATAATGGCAAACCACACAGCCACTCATCTCCTTCACAGCGCGCTGAAACAGGTCGTCGGCACACACGCGACCCAGGCCGGGAGCCTCGTCGCACCGGACCGGCTCAGGTTCGATTTCAACCACTACAACCAGCTTGACAGGGAGCAGTTAGATCGCATAGAGGAGATAGTGAACAGTGCGATCATGGCCAATATTCCTGTGAGCGTGTACTGCGATGTTCCCATGCAAGAGGCGCGGGAAATGGGTGCTGTAGCTCTCTTCGGAGAGAAGTACGGTGAAAAAGTGAGAGTCGTAACTGTGGATGAGCACAGTACAGAGCTGTGCGGAGGAACACACGCCGAGCGGACGGGCGATATAGGCCTGTTCAAGATCGTGAAGGAGGGCAGTATCTCATCCGGAGTGAGGCGTATAGAGGCAGTAACAGGGGCCCAATCTCTCCGACTGGCTAGACAAGACGAGAAAATACTGAGGGAAGCCGCCATGATCCTCCGTACGAACCCTGAAGGGATCGTCGATAGCCTGAATAAACTCGTCGAGAGGTCCGGAGACCTCGAGCGCCGGCTGAAGAAGGAAAAGAAAAAAGGCATGCAGGATATGTTCGACATCGAGAAGGGCAAGGTCGTTGCGGGAAAGTACAGCCTTCTTCACATAGAGATTCCCGATCTGTCCGGCAATGAGCTCCGCGAGGTTTCAGACAGTGTCAAAGGCAGGATAAAGATGGGGGTGATCTTTATCACGTCCCGAAAGAAAGACAGGGTTGGATGCGTGATTTCTGTGACTGATGATGCGGTGAAAGAGGGACTGCATGCAGGGACTCTCCTGGAGGAGATAGCACCTCTGTTCGGGGGAAGAGGGGGAGGGCGCCCTCGGCTCGCTCAGGGGGGAGGTACAAACCCTCAAGGTACTGAAAAAGCTTTCGAAAGGCTCGTCGAGATCGTCAAAAAGCTGTAGCCGAAAGAGAGGAGATGATCGGGGCCCTATTTTATCCCGCCCGCACTTCATTTTCCAATAACAATCTCCGATATACTAGGAAAGAAAGTACCGTCTCAGAAATAGGTATATCTATATCTTGGAAGGATATATTCGAAGCCTCCGGCATGGATCAAAACGACAAAAAGAAGGTTGTTGAGTTTGTCAAATACCTCATCAGCAATCCGAATATGAAGAACGAGCCTCCTCTTATCAGGGAGGGGATGATCATCTCCTTCATCACAGCCAACCTGAGACAGTTTAAGCAGACGCTCAGTTCTCAGAGGTTCTTTCCTCATATCAATTCGGACAGGGTGATCGGAGAGGTCATCCTTGTCCTCAAGCAGATGAGCCTTCACTATCTGCAGCCGAAGCTCGAGGATTGGCTGGAAAACAGTATAAATTTCGCTGTTATAGAGGACCTCTTCCCGCTGAGAGATAAAGGCCGGGGCCAGAATACCTACAGGTCCATGATACTGGAGTACCTCAACACAGCCCTCGCATACAACGAGGTGAGGTATAACTTCAACAGTGTCGTCAACATCTTCAAGTACAACGTCCTTGAGCGATACCTGCCGGAGATATTTCAGCGTAGGCGGTTCATATACAACGAGATCAAGAGGGTTGAAAAGTTCGACCTTGATTACGATGAGTATATCGAATATGCAAAGATCATCTTCCTCATTAAAAGCTCTGCGTTCACCAAGGTGCCGATGTCTACTGGCTCCGGTACGAAGAAGGCGAATATCAATGAAACACAGAGGCTTTCCATGTCGATGCCGGAATTCATAATGAAGCTCGGCAGGAGCATGAAGGAATCGCTTCCGTTTCTCACCGACAGGGCGATCGTGACTGCGATAAAATCGAACTTCAAAGAGAGACAGACCAGTCTTAATGAGGCGAGCGCGCGGCTTTTTTACATCATCGGATCACGCTATCAGGACTACAAGCACTACAGCAAGATCGACAGGGGGGCCGAGAGCCTCGACAAGAGCTGGTTCAACGTTGTGAGATCCAACAGCAGATTCTACGGCTTCAATGAAAAAATGGTTGCCGAGCTATATATGATAGCCGGCGACAATATGTGGTAGAAGGGAGCGAGATGAGAGGTAATAAGTTTTGGGAAAATTTCATCCTCATTGCGATCGTTTTCGTAATAGTACATACATTTCTCTCGGATCTTGGCCTGCTGCTGCGATGGAGTATCGACATAAGAAACCTCATCATCTTTGCGGGGCTCTTTTTCGACACTCTGTTTACGGTTGAGTTTATAGTCCGGTCCGTAGTGCGCGGAAGAAAAAAACAGCTCATGACCTACTGGGTATATCAGAGGGGATGGGTGGATTTTCTCAGCTCAGTACCTCTTCTGCTCCTGTCATCCGGCCCGCAGGTATTTATCCTCCTCTCCTCAGGGACAGGGGAAGGGCTTGCCGCGATAGGTGCGTTGAACATACTGAAGATAGTAAAGGCGATAAGGGTGACCCGGGTCCTGCGGCTCATAAGGGTTATGAAGATCTTCGGGAAAATCAAAAACGCGGACTCGAAGATGGCGCAGCACCACACCTCGACAATCTCGACGATAGCGGTTTCGATCGTTCTTTTTGTCATCATCGTCTTCACCTTTACGGTCGGCGACCCGCTGGGAAAGGCTGTGTCCGAGAGACGGACCCACTATGAAGACCTCATAGATGTGGTGATACAGGAGACAAGGAGCAGCGAGCTCCTGGCTGATATTCTTGCCGGGGACGAGCTCGGACTGAGGCTGATAAAGGAGGACACGGTTCTATTTACAAAGATCCCTCCCAATCTCTGGGATGCCGCTCTCTCGTATGAAGACTATATAGAGGTTCAGGAAAGCGGATATGAGCTCGCCGTCTCTGTTGAGGATATAAGCAGAAAGAGTGCTCTCTACAACATAAGGGTTTTCTGCATTATCATCGCCCTGGTGACAGGGTTTATGCTTTTCTACACGAGGCACTTCGTACAGACCATCAGCGACGTACTCTTCGTTGTCATCAGGGGTTTCCGGGAGCGTGGGTATACCCTCCAGGTCAAGGTCCCGGAAGAGTATGAGGACCATGAGATATTCGAGCTTGCAAAGTTTTATAATGACAGGTACCTTCCAGCCAAACTGAAGAATATTCACAAAAGCAAGATGAAGAAAGAATCGTCACTCTCGATGAAGGACCTGTTTAAATTTTGGGATCAAAAACCGGATCAATGACCCTATTTTTGATCCCTGGCAGTAAACGAGCGCATGTGTTTTTTTGAAGGTATAACCGTACTTCGTTTACTGCAGGTGAATCGATAACGACCTTCGGCCCGGAATGGTACCGCGCTGCATTATCACTTTTCATTACTTCGACCACAACATGGTAGTAGGAGGCGAGCCCCTACCATTGACAGGTCGTATGGTAATCGCAGTCCCTCCAAAAAAACACGCGGACTCACGGCCGGAGCAAAGAGATCCGGAACAGGGCAGCCCCCTCCCAAAGCGGCACATTCTCGTGATCATGATAGGCCGGTCGGACAGACGTGGTTTTACACCGAAATAATGGGGCTGATTTTTTTTCTGAATGGGTATTCCGCATAGTATATTAGAACGGTAGGAGGATTAAACAATGAGAGAAGATCGTCCGCTCGTTGCAGTCACTATAGGGGACCCTGCCGGAATAGGGCCTGAAATCTCCGTCAAGGCGCTCGGAATAAAAGACATATACTCGAGGGTACGGCCCGTTTTAATCGGTGAGCGTACCGTACTCGAGCAGGCGGTCCGGTTTTGCGGGAGGAGGATGAAAATCAATACGATATCAGAAGTTACCGACGGGATCTACAGAATGGGTACCATAGATCTCTATGATATGAGAAACATCAGTGCCGGGGATTACAGGATGGGAAAGGTCGATCCGGTCTGTGGAAAGGCCTCTTTCGAATACATAGAGCGGGCCGCAAGGCTCGCACTCGAGGGCGAGGTGGATGCGGTTGTGACCGCCCCGATCAACAAGGAAGCGCTTAAAGCGGCGCATGTCGATTATCCCGGCCACACTGAGATACTCGGGGGGCTCACCGGAGTTTCCGACCCGCTTACCATGTTTGAAACGAATATCCTAAGGATCTTCTTTCTTTCCCGCCATCTGTCGCTTCTGAAGGCGATCCAGTCCATTACCGAAGGGCGGGTTTACGAGTATATAATTCGCTGCACGAGCGCGCTGAGGTCCCTCGGTATCGAAAATCCGCTCCTCGCCGTCGCCGGGCTCAATCCCCACAGCGGCGATGGAGGTCTCTTCGGGGACGAGGAGATTCGGTCTATCATACCGGCCATAAAACGGGCACAGGAGGAAGGCGTGCGGGTAGCAGGACCCGTGCCTGCTGATTCCGTGTTCGCTCTCGCACTTCGCGGGAAGTACAGTGCGGTTCTCTCCCTGTACCACGATCAGGGGCACATAGCGGCAAAGACGCTCGATTTCGAGAGAACGATTTCCATAACCATGGGACTCCCTTTTCTCCGTGTGTCACCTGACCACGGGACCGCCTTCGATATTGCGGGGACCGGAACCGCACAGGAGAAGAGTATGGAAATGGCGCTTCTGGCAGCCGCGAGATATACCCGGAACTACAGGATCGATTGATACTCTTCAGAAGTTGAAAACAGTTGAGAAGTGCCGCAGCAGCAGGTGCGGGACTCTGTTTTAAGCGATATTGAAACGCTCGAGGATACGCCTTTGATCGGGCTGGAGATCATTGAACGCGATACCCACCTGTGAGAGGCTTCTCTCCTCCGCGGATTCCTCTGAAATGGTGTTCACCTGGACGATCCGTCCGTCGAGAGTGCTGAAGTTCGGAAACTCGAACCGCTTGAGATCGAGGCTGATCTCGGCGTCTTTCCTCACCGGGGATTCATCCTTCTGAACGATCTCGATTCCCGCGCCGCTGGAGCTGAGGTTTCTGAGGATGGCCGGCTTTCGTATGCCGCTCTCCTTGAACACGATGGCGGAGATCCCGGGAACAACAAACCGGTTATAGCTCGATTTCCTTCTTTCATTGTTCTTGAGAAGGAAGTCCATTAGCCCTTCGACCTTATAGATGGAGAAAGACCCTTTGAATCCCCGTATGGAGGTCTTTGGAAGCTTTTCGAGTTTTGCCCACCGGCTTATAGAGTTCGCAACCGTCTCATCGACGTAGATCTGATTGTTCTTGGCCGTATCTCCCAGTCGGGACGCGAGGATCACGGGCTTTCCGAACACAGTGTCGATCGGTTTTTCCCGCGGCCCTACCATGCAGTGGAGCGACTTTCCCATGGCAACACCGACTCCGATCTCCAGCGGAAAGTGTGCATCCCACTTGTACTGTATGTTCTGTCGAAGGAGCGCCATTCTCATCTCCAGGGCGGAACGGACGGCATAGAAGGCCGCTTTCGGTACGACTTTGTCCTTCCCCCATATAGCAACGAACCCGTCTCCCACTATGTTATTGAGCTCACCTTTATACCTCTCGATGATTTTGGAGGCCATCTGATAGTACCGGTTTGTAAACTTGTATACCTTGTGCGCGGGGAGCACATCGAACATATGGGAGAACCCCCTGAAATCTGCGAAGAGGGAAACCATAGTCTTTTCTGAAGCTTGTGACTCATTTTCCATAGTTTTTTTCCTCTAATACAGAATTTTTGTGTACTCGTGAAGAGACACGCCCCCCCCGTTTCATAGTTTCACAAAAGTTGAGTTAAGTGTTACACAACGATGATGGTCAAAAACTTTTTACATTGTTAATATGATAATATCGATACACTAAATTATAGTGCAAATTCAAAAAATTGCAATTAAAATGTTAACCCAACTTCGCCATTTTTAAAGTTAATTTATTGTTATATAGGGAATTAGTATTTTATTTCGTCACTACTGATTTTAATTATTT
>Ga0307379_10011040_pt1 | contig 11903 bp, 10 predicted proteins | sample UN2MG_FD_202237 | JGI IMG/M metagenome (GOLD analysis project Ga0307379, IMG submission 202237) | Soil microbial communities from Risofladan, Vaasa, Finland - UN-2 | ecosystem: Environmental > Terrestrial > Soil > Coastal area > Acid sulfate soil | place: Finland: Risofladan, Vaasa | collected... | reverse complement strand
GCTCCTTTCTCAAAATGGCGTACCTCCCCCTGCCGCTTCCCTGCCAGTGGAACACCAGAATCATATGGCGTTACTATATGTGCATTAGTAAATAGCTTCCGAATCATGTGTTGGTATCTCCTAACATCTGAAGCAGGCGGAGTTCTATCACCTGGCTGGGATCAAACCCTGAAATCTGCATATAGCAGGACATGGTATCCACAATAGCTGCAGCAGGAATCATCCCGTAGATTTCAGTTTCCTTTACAGGAACGTTCCATCTTTTGGCCTCCATGCGTATGAGCTCCAATACGCGGTAGAGTGTATTCTCTTCGTAATCAACAATATTTGTACTCACTTGCACTAATCCACGCTCCTTAAGAGGAAGACCGATACATTTTACATGACGTAATCCACCGCTTGAAGAGCGAACCACCTTAGCGATTTCTCTGGCGACGTTCACGTCATCTGTTCCAAGGTTCACATTGAAGGCAATGAGAAATTTTCTCGCGCCGATGACCGTGGCACCAGCAGAAGGGTGTAGTGTGGGTTCTCCCACGTCTGGATGCCTCTCCGGATTTACTACTTCTCTCTTCAGGGCTTCGTACTGCCCCTTTCGAATAACCTCGAGGCGCTTTCGTTCAGGCTTTAGCGCTGCCTCTTCGTAAAAATAAACAGGAACCCCTGTTTCTATATAATACCTTTGCCCAAACCGATGAGCCAGGTCCACGCACTCCTCCATGGTTATGTTCTGAAGCGGTACAAAAGGAATAACGTCCACAGCCCCTATCCTGGGATGACTACCCTGATGCTGCGCCAAATCAATAGTGGAAATAGCGACTTTAGCCGCTTCCAAGATCGCTTCCTGAACAGAATATGGTTCACCCCCAAGGCTCACCACAAGCCGGTTGTGATCTTTATCCGCCCGGTAGTCAAAAAGGGCACATCCCTTTCTCTTCCGGAACGGTTCCACAATGGCTTCAATGACCTCGTCTCTGCGACCTTCGCTAAAATTTGGAACACACTCTATTAATTGATGAGCCATGTTGTTCTAATCCTTTTATATATCAATCACAGTCCTTACTTAAAAAACCAATTTTTGTAACATTTTAGCTCTTTGAAAACTCCCCCTGGCATTTACTCAAGGTCACGTAGTAACCCTTGGTGAGACGCATGAGCATGGAGATGTCTTTTTTTACATCATGCCCTCTAATAGGGGCCTCAGCGTGCCGCTTCAAACCGTGTGCACGAGCAACTCGTCATTGTCTTTGAGGAACTTTGTCCGTGTGCACATGTTTGAAGTGGCCTACCGTCTCGTCTTTGTGAGAGCATGATAAAAAAAGACATCCCCATGCTCATTCACCAGGTAATTTCAAAGAGCTAAAATGTTACCAATTTTTTACCAATGCCGTTAGTAGTTAATGTCAGTCATCCGTTGCCAGTAGTCAACTGTGACAATATTTCAAAGCACTTAGGCCAGGTGCCAGATCCCTCCATTATTGTCTGCTATATACAAGAATTAATTGAATTTTATCTTTTCGACAACAAACAACTACCAACTATCAACCGATTCTACCTATTGGCATTAACCTCTTTTTAGAAAGGCTTCTGAAACGAGATTCTTCACTAAATCTTCTTTGGGTATATATGGAAGAGTAATATGGTCTGTGCCTTTATTTACCTTGTTATGTTCAATACAGGTTGCAATGGAATTCTCATTTCTGGCCCATGCGCGCCGTGCAACACCCCCAATAACATCCCACCGCATAGCCGATTTTATGATGGCATCGACTTCCTCTCGACCATCAAGAACTAATCCAAATCCACCATTGATGGCTTTCCCAACGCCAACACCACCACCATTATGTAATGCAACAAGGGTCATGCCTCTGGCAGCATTACCAGCAAAACATTGCGTTGCCATATCTGCCATTACATTGCTTCCATCGTATATATTGGCAGTCTCTCTAAACGGTGAGTCTGTCCCGCCGGCATCATGATGATCTCTCCCAAGCATAATGGGGCCAACCTCTCCATTTCGAACCATTTCATTAAACCTAAGGGCAATAGTTACTCTCCCTACTGCATCTTGGTACAATATTCTCGCCTGTGTTCCAACAACCAATTTATTCTTTTCTGCATCTCTAATCCATACATAGTTATCTCTGTCCTGAACCCTTCTATCTGAGTCTATGCATTCCATCGCAGCTCTGTCCGTTTTTATTAAATCTCCATGATCTCCACTTAAACAAACCCATCTAAATGGACCATAGCCGAAGTCAAAAATTTGTGGCCCCATTATATCTTCAACATATGACGGGAAAATAAACCCATCCTTTTCATCTATCCCGTTTTTAGATATCTCCCTAACACCGGCATCATACACAGCCTTCATAAAAGAATTACCATAATCAAAGAAATATGCCCCTTTATCCACCAAGGTTTTTATTAATTCAAAATGATGCCTGAGGCTCTTGTCAACGAGCTGTTTGAATTGATCCCTTCCTGTTTTAAGTAATTGTGTTCTTTTCTCAAAACTAATACCTTGAGGACAATATCCTCCATTATACGGCGCATGACATGACGTCTGGTCAGAAAGCAATTCTACCGTTATATTATTTCTTTCAACATATTCTAATAAATCAACAATATTACCAACATATGCAATTGACATAGGCTCTTTCTTTTTTAAATATTTGTTGGCCATATCAAAGACTTCTTTTAAATCAAAGGATACCGTTCGTACCCATCCCTGTTCATGCCTTGTTTTCACCCTTGATATATCAACCTCGGCAAAAACCCCAACACCACCAGCTATTTCTACTGCCTTGCCTTGAGCACCACTCATACCGCCGAGACCAGATGATATAAACAAATGGCCTTTTAAATCTTCTTTCTGATCTAATCCTAATTTCAACCTTCCTGCATTTAGTATTGTATTATATGTTCCATGTACAATGCCCTGAGGCCCAATATACATCCATCCCCCGGCAGTCATCTGCCCGTAATTAGCAACGCCCATCTCCTCTGCAATTTCCCAATCATCTTCATTATCAAACATTCCAACCATTAACGCATTGGTTATAATTACTCTTGGGCTGTCCGATTTTGATTCAAAAAGACCAAGAGGATGGCCCGACTCCACAACCAGTGTTTGATGTTCTGTCAAAATTTCAAGATATTTTTTTAACAATCTGTACTGCATCCAGTTTTGGCACACACTTCCCGTTTCTCCATATGTGACAAGTTCATAAGGATACAGGGCAACATCAAAATCAAGGTTATTGTCTATCTGTGCTTGAAAGGCCTTTCCTGCAATACAGTTTCCCCTATACTCATCTATAGACTTTGCTTTAATATGCCCTTCAGGCCGGTAACGGTATCCATAGATTCTTCCTTGAGTAAGAAGCTCGCTTAAAAATTCAGGTGCCAATTTTTCATGTAATTCTTCTGGAATATACCGAAGCGCATTTTTTAAGGCAATCTCGGTTTGTTTTTGCTCAAGCCTGAATCCCCTGTCAGGAGCCCTTCTTATACCGGCAACAAATTTCGGCATTTCTGGAAGATCATTATCCAGCTTAATAGTCATAGCTTCTGAAATTTCAGTGTTATTTTTCATGATAGGTAAGCTATTTTGTTATATAAATAGTATTAATGATACATAAGCCTTCAAACTCGATTCCAAGCAGACATGACATATGGAATTCTACCATGTTAAGAGTAAAAGTAAAGTACAAACCCTCCTATTTACTATATATAACGGAGAGCATTAAATAGTTTGCAAAACAACCTTCGGATAAGGCTCATGAGGCCTTTTCTTCTGCTCCAAGCCTCCCGGCCTGGTCTTTTCTACGGCTTATCTTCGGGGGAGTCTTGCCCTCTTCCCGCTTCCGGCGGGATTTCCCCCGCTGATAAGTCCTGAAAAGTACGGCGGCCTCCGACTCGGCCGAGCCTTTCGGCCTCGAGCCTGTCGAGAGCCTCTAGGCCGAACAACTCTAGGCCGAGAGGCTCGTCGCGGGCCGCCAGTCACATCAGAAAAGACCTCATGAGCCTTGTGCACCCTATCTTTGTTATGTTCAATGCAAACAATTATGTGCTCTCCGTAGTAACTTACCATACAGTATTGTTGTGGAAAATATTTGAGCCGAAACTTTTAAGGATTGTGTTTGAATACCGAAATAAAATAAGATAGAGGTTATTACATGAATCTGGCAGGTATCATGCGAACAAGCCTATACACCCCAAGTAGAAAATCTGTTGAATCTCTACATCACGGTCTCATGATTTGAAATATCATGGCACTGGACTGAAACAAGGAGAAAACGGAAAAAACAAACCTTACCCTGTAGCATCGGAAGAGATCAGTCTGCTTGACCTATCTGAAGGCTATGAGACTTACATCACAGCATGGATTTGAACAAGAGGCAGGTTAAAGCATATAAGAATTTTTAAAAAAGGGAGGTCACATCATGAGAAACGTTATATTGAAACTGTCTCAGATACAGCTACGGTTGTTATCGGATCTATGCTTTATTTTGGGATTTATCTCGATTCTTGGTTCAATATTCATGTGGTATATTACCAGGGGAGATTTGTCTCCGGAAGCTCTGGCACATGCTGAACGATTCGGGATTTTTGTTGGTCTTTGGGCACCAACGTTTTTTATTCTCTCAAATCGATTTGATCGCTACGCAGACAGGAAAGATGCCTGAGAATTCATTCTTCTAAAGAAACTGAATTCTACTAGCCCAAGGATGGGAAAACAAGAGAGGACTTTTGTCCTGGTTGCCATATTGTATGATATCTCCTGCGATTCAAAGAATCCAGTATTCTGCTATGCTCGTTGAGTAACCTTAAGCCAAAATTCTTAAGTATTGTGTGTGAATACTGAAATAAAATCAGGTAACACTCTCTTCTCGTGTGTGAAAAGTATCCTTTAATCCTCGGGGAAAGATTCAGCCACGCTGTGGGGGAATTTACCCTTCTGTGAGTAGTACTATGCGATTCCAGAAAGTATGGGATACTGTCTCAACCGAATAAGAAAACAATTCTCGGTGTATGATAGTTACACGGGCTGAAATGCCAGGAATGTTTCCCGGTTTTCCCCTTCACCCCAATGCAAGAACGTAACCTTCAAGGGCATCCCAATTGTTATCTCTTCAGGTTTGGTTGCATCTACGCCTTCTATGCGTGCATCAACCTTTACTCCCTCTTCCAGGTCAACCACGCCAGAGCAATAGGGGTGTTTTCGATCATATCCTTGCTCAATCATAAAGGGCGGTGCAACAGTTATACACGTGAACGCATGGAGCCGGCCCTCACCCTTCATCTCAACCCACTCCATCTCTGAGCTATAGCATTTTATACATATCGATCGAGGAGGAACAAAAAGGGCTCCACACTTCTTGCATCGTGACCCCATAAGTTTTTCTTCTTTAAGATACTGCTCATACGATATATCACTGAAAGGCCTTTCTTCCATGGCATTATCTCCTTTCAAAAATGATGAAGGTGCAGGTTCCGCCTGTGCCTCCCAGATTGTGGGCAGCTCCGATTCGCAGGTCTTTCTTGGGCACCTGCCGTTCCCCTGCTTCACCTCGCAGCTGTTTCCAGACCTCAAACAGTTGACCTATGCCTGTGGCCCCAACTGGGTGACCCTTACACTTCAGGCCACCTGAGGTGTTAATCGGCATAGGGCCGTCTCTTCTTGTAAGACCCTCTGCTACTGCTTTGTAGCCTTCGCCCGGCTTAAAAAAACCGAGATCTTCTATATGAATAAGCTCTGCGATTGAGAAACAGTCATGAACCTCAGAGAACTGAATGTCCGATGGCTTCAGCCCTGACATGCCATACGCCTCATCTGCCGCATTTTTTGTGGCCTCCATGGTAGTGAGATCCTTTGCAGCGTGCAATCCTTTGCCGCTGCCCTGACCTATACCAATGACATAGAGTGGGTCATCGGTGAAATTTTTGGCAATCTCCTCTCCGACCAGCAGCATACAGGCGCCCCCATCACTGATGGGACAGCAGTCATAAAGAAGCATGGGCCATGCAACAACAGGATTAGCACCAGGATCACGCAAAAATGCCTTTTCATCCTCCCAATGGGGAAGGGGTTTTCCTTTTTTCTTGGCACTTTCGATCTTAAGGTTCATCATGTCTTTAATGGAATAGGGGAATTGAGCCTTAGGGTTGAGCGGGGCGTTACTGTGGCTTTTAATAGTCACATTCATAAGGTGCTCACGATTGGCGCCGTATTTTGCGAAATACGCAGTCGCAAGTGCACCGAACACACCTGGGAAGGTGAATCCCACTCTTCCTTCATAGGGAACTGTTGCCAATGCTAAACCCTCAGCCACCTCCTCGGTAGTGCGTTTCGACATCTCTTCTACGCCACCGACCAGTACGATATCATAAAACCCTGAGGCGATAGCAAACACCCCCTCCCTGAATGCAAGGGCACTCGAAGCACATGCCCCCTCCGTTCTTGTAGCCGGTTTTGGTGCAAGGCCGATCAAGTCGGAGATGATCGGTCCCCAATGTGCCTGATGCATAAAAAAGTCGTTTGAAAAGTTACCCAGATAAAGGGCATCGATATCATTGGGATCAAAGCCCTTATCCACTGACTCAAGCATTTCCCTAAAGGCCTCAGCGAATAGGTCCTTTGAGTCTTTGTTTTTAAACATGCCGAATTTTGACATCCCAGCGCCTACTACGGCAACGCCTCTTCCAAGTTTTCTCTTTTTCTGCATTTCCTACCTCCTGCTATAAAATCTAATCAATGATAAACGGAAACTTTTTTGCCCTTCCCTAATAAATTGCCCACCTCTCTCGCAGCTTAGCCATTTTTTATTCAGCTTTAAACTGCTCTATTAGGTCTCTTTATCTTTGACAATAATTTTTAACTCACAATAGAGTCTGTTTTCTATCAGGAAATTCACTCAAAAACAATATAATTTCGCCTCTGTGTGTAACAAATGAGACTCGATCCTACAATTTCACTATAGAGGCTTTAAGGTCAGCTTATAACATTTTGTTCGGATCTTCGGCCCCCTACTTTGAATGAGTTGCGATTGAAATATGCAATAGATTGGGGCTGTCTGAAATTGTTTATTTCAGAACAAAACATGAAATATCAAGTAATTCAAGGTTTGATACAGAAACCTTCACATGAATTAATCTTCTTCTGATCTACCTTTTAACTTTTAGGATTGTGATATCCAGATGTTTTATGAAAACGATATTTGCCTGCAATAATGGCAAGATATCAGAGGTCTGATTTTGATTTTTTGCATAAGGAAAGATGAAGATATGATAGATGAAGGAATCGATATTCTCAAAAGCCGGGAGAACTTCTGATTAGTGATCGTATTGTGAAATTTTCAGGTGGATTCTAAGCAGAATAGGTTTATAGCAAAATCGTTACATCATAATATTCTCTCACAACTACCCTTTATCCTTCAATTTCAAAAGTTATTGAATTATTTAAGCCCGTCCCCTATTAATGCGTCCCCTATTAATGAAATAGTCTTCACCAACTTCGGTTGCTGCCCCGATTGCGCCTGCTATAATCTCGCCCACTTTCTTCTCAATGGCAAGCGTGATATCGGTTGCTCCCTCAATAGTGACTTTCAACAGATCTCCGGTCGTCTCCCTAATGGCTTTAGCTTTGTCACCAGTAGTCTTTATCGCCCCTATAATCGCCTTCTCAGTAGCTCTGTAAATAGCTGTTAATAGGTGTTCTTCCATCTCGCGCTTCCTTTTCCTTTGATTTTTGTTTAAAACCGCTTTGAATAGATGACGATTTTATTTTACGCCTTTCTTATCGCAAGTTCAATAAAAAATTCGAATACATGAATGCGTTGAAGATCGGCTGTTTTCTCACCGCGGACATATTGCATGACCCACGCAAGGTCTAAATCGTTCTCCGGCGAAAAGGCTCCTTTCTTTAAACCCAGGGACAAGGTTTCTTCGTCGAAGATGATGAGATGCTCAAAAGCAGGAACAGGTCCGTTTTTATGCCCAGGCCTGGCAAAAACCTGTAAATCCCCCTCCAGGACGTCAAGAAGCAAGGGCTCGAAATCCAGCAAGTCAACAAATAGATCCAACGATTCCTGTATCTGCCCGATGGATTTCCGTTCCAGGCCATTGCGCGCATCCTCCAGCAGCAGCGCCAGGTCATCCCCCGTATAACTGAGGTCCAGCAACGCCAGGGCGTTGGCGTGCAATCTCTTAAGCGACTCCTTTCCCTTACTTATAATTACGTCCCGATCATTCATAATCTTCTTGATGTTTCTAATGCTGAACATCTGCTGCCAATAGGGGCTCTTGCGAAGGGCTACGTCAGCCACCGTAGTGTGATAAATGGGCAATTCGTTGTCGAACACCAGCACCTCCATGATCTCACTGTCCAGTGGGCGCACGTAGAGCTGGAGATCGCTTACCTTCTTGTGCTCAAAATCGGTCATGTCGAGAAGGTCCTGGGCGAGTACCTTGTCCACCCACCGCTTTCCGGGAGGCTCTCTAATTGTCGAAACGAGTTTTTGCAAAAGTCTATCAAGCTTGATTTTGGCTTTTAGGTTCTCTTTGAAGGACATGGCAGCAATCTCCTCGTAAGGAAATTTGTGATGATTTCCTATCAAAACATGTGATCGGGACCTACACGCTCTCGGACGATTGCTTCACCGATCCAAGCGTCGCCCCATAATGTCATCATATTGAACAGGCAATATATTATCGTCAAAGGAGTCCCTGATATCCTGACGAATGACTTTCTGCAACAAATCATAGTCTTCCTTGTCTATCATCTTAATCGTCCATAAATAATGCGGGGGGAAGGGCTTCGAATAAATATCCTCCAGTTTCTTAAACAGATGGCGAAGGATTGGCGTGTCAATGGCCCCATTTAACCTTGGCATCAGGGACTCCGCCTTTGCTGGACTTGGCATCTTGCAGTAGTAAACGTAGACCTTGAGAGCAAGATCGAGAACCTTTGCAGCATGACCATATGATGAAGGTTCCTCGGTCTTCGCCAACCTGATAGTTTTAACAAACCATTGGCAAAAGTCTCTGTGCATCTTACTGAAGTCTTGATCTGAACTGATCCGGTCAAGACCTTCAAATAAATCTGCCAGTTTCTCTTTGATGAGATCGGCTGAACGTTCTTGAAACAATGGCATCATTGCAGTAAACCCAACAGCCATATCGATGATGTTTTGCTTCTTTGCTTTTTCTGCCAGTTCCAGAGCATCCATTTGGTCACCTGTGTTCTTGAGCATTTTTATTTTTTGAATACAAAGGGTAATGTTGCCACTCTTTAGCCCCAACCATTAATCTGATACTGATATCCCTTCAGATAAGGTAAAAAAGCCTCCCTGGGACATCTATTAGATCAAACCCCAGCTTTCACATACGACTTGAAGTCTGCATATGCCTTACGGTTCAGCCGGAGATTGTTCCTGTATGAGAAATTGCCCACCAAGTTGATCAGCGGTTTGCGGCGTTGCCACAAGCTGCTCCAAACCCTGCGCAGAATGCGCGGCATGGAATAGAAGTCCCGGTTGCAGGAGATCATTTCTTCGATGATGCCCTCCAGAGACAAATGCTTATACCGGGCCACCGGGAAGGTCAGCGTGTAATATTTCCAGTCCTCCGGGAACGTATCGAGGGCGATGCGGTCCTCCGATTTCATTTGGTCCCACAGACGAGTGCCGGGCAGGGGAGTCAGAAACAGCGCGTTGAGATTGTCCACGCCGTAACGGCTTGCCACCTCGGCGATACGTTTGCCGATGCCCGGTTCGTCTATGTCCAACCCGATAATGAAGGAACCCGCAACCAGTATGTTGTGCCGCTGTATGCGCCTCACGGAGGTGCGGAAGTCCCGGCCCTTCAGAAGGTTGAATTTCTTGCCCAGCTCCAGAAACCCTTCCGGCGATAGGGTTTCAAAGCCGATGAAGACGCCGATGCACCCGGCCTTCGCGGCCAACGCCAGGAGCTCTTCGTCATCGGCGAAGTTAATAGTGGTTTGGGCAATCCATTGCTTTCTTAGGTTCGCCTGTGCCATGGCACGGAACAGGTCCTTGGCGCGGGCGATATGGTCAGGGCGTGTGCCGATGAGGTTGTCGTCCACCACCAGAACATGTTTCTCACGGATCAACTGGAATTCCCGCATAACATCCGAAATGGGTCGATGCCGGTAGTGGGCCCCGTTGAAGGCCGTCACGCTGCAAAAGCTGCAGTTCATGGGACAGCCGCGCGTGGTCTGAATGGCTCCACAGGCATATCCCGTAGCCAGCAAATCATGACGGGCGATCGGCACATCGCTTATCTCGGCGAGCCCTCCGTCATACCGGCGCTTCAGTCCGCCATTCCGTGCGTCCTCCAGGACCTGAGGCCAGATGCCCTCCGCCTCCCCCGTGACGACCGAGTCCACACGCTCCATAACCTCCTCCAGGCACATGGTTGCGTGAAGGCCACCCATGACGACGGGTACGCCCAGACGCCGGAAGTGAGCGGCCACTTCATAGGCGCGGTTCGCCTGGGAGGTGAAAGCGGTAATGCCCACCAGGTCCGGCCGGGGCATGGCCGGATAGTCTGGCGCGCCGAGGTTCTCGTCCACGATCGAGATTTCCCACTCCGGTGGGGTCAGGCCCGCGAGAACCATAAGGCTGAGCGGTTTCCACACGCGGTAGCGGTTCCAGCGGCTCTCCTTGACTTTGACGATGCTGACAAGCGGGTTGGATGGGTTGATCAGATAGAGTCGCATGCCGTGCAGTCACTCCTGGATAGGGATTTCCTTTTTGTCCTTCTTTTCCTCAATGCTGGTTTAATGAATGGAATGTCGCAATGACTATTGGTTAGGTATCAATTTTAACCTTCTTGATCCTACTTTGAATCGCCTGGCGAACCGCCATTTCATCCTGCCGAAGAGATTCGAACTCTCTATCTGCAATTTCCAGTAATCCAGCGAGACACGCAAATCTTCTTCGAACCCGGAATGGGATTTCTCCTGGAGATTTGTAGACAATGTCGTGCTCAATCTCAGCCCATGCATGTTGTAGAATTGTTCTGACCTGGATTTCGCACTTCATTTTGTCAAAGAGGGCATACTCAGGAAGTTTAAGCATTTCGGGCCTGAATTCTACCACAAAGTGAACCGATGCATATCCGAAAATTGCAGGATCTGAAGACAATCTTTTATCCAATGAATGTTTAGAATCGATATTAAACTCCTTTTCGATCAGGGGTACTATCTTATCCACATCACTCGGGAAGTATGCAATTATTCTTACACCCGCCAAGTCAGTGATGCCATTAAACAGGGCATCAGGGACCTCCCCTTCTCTCGTTATCTTTTCTCTAAGTTCCTCTGGGCCTTTTTCTCTGCTTGTGATCGAATGTGGGACAATATCCTTATGACTGAGAATAGACGAAAGGAATTCCTTCGTTTTTTCTGATAGAAGCCTGTAAGTACCCCTCTGGTCTGAATCATATTTTTTTATGACTTCATCAACGTTCATGACAATCTGCTTTCGTTCTTATTTTTTTCAGAACTTTCTTTTAATGCTTTCTCCATCTGCTTGCGTTCGGTGATATCAACAAACGAGGCCATCCTTCCCACTCCGTGTCCCTCGCTGTCAGTAATAATTGAGGTGGAAATCTCTACATGGAATATGGTGCCGTCTTTGCGAAGGAGCTGGACTTCTTCGGTTTCTCCCTTCGATTTGTCGATAATAGCCTCTATATCAGCGAATCTGCGACCCTCTTGAGGGGCAAACAATTCAGCCGCATATTTCCCTGTAACCTCTTTTTGGAATTCATACTCGAACATCCTGAGGAAAGCAGGGTTGGCATATTTGATACGCCCTTTTTTGTCCGTTATTATGACCCCATTTGCAGCACAGTTCAATGCAGCACGAACTGTA
>Ga0307379_10011037_pt1 | contig 11908 bp, 4 predicted proteins | sample UN2MG_FD_202237 | JGI IMG/M metagenome (GOLD analysis project Ga0307379, IMG submission 202237) | Soil microbial communities from Risofladan, Vaasa, Finland - UN-2 | ecosystem: Environmental > Terrestrial > Soil > Coastal area > Acid sulfate soil | place: Finland: Risofladan, Vaasa | collected... | reverse complement strand
TCCGGCCCCTTCCCCGGAAGAGACACCCATCGTCCAAGCGTTCATGCAAGGGATGGCAGAGCGGCCGGATGACGAGTCAGGGACGTACTCGTCCCCCCTGTCTGGCGGCGACCGCGACCGGCTCACCCTGCACCCCGACGATGAAACGCTGATCCAGGCAATTGCGGCCGTGAATCCGCAGACCATCGTCGCGGTCATGGGCGGCAGTGGCGTGATCATGGAAGCCTGGCGCGAGCGCGTGCCGGCCATCCTGATGCTCTGGTATCCCGGCATGGAAGGCGGCCACGCCCTGGCCGACATACTGCTGGGCCGGGTCAACCCAAGTGGCAAGCTACCGCTCGTGATTCCCAGGCGTGCAGCAGACCTGCCCTTCTTTGACAGGGATGCGACCGAAATCGAATACGACCTGTGGCACGGCTATCGCAAGCTCGAGCGGGATGGCAACACGCCGGCTTTCCCCTTTGGTTTTGGCCTCAGCTACACCAGTTTTCGCTACGCCAACCTGGCACTCGACCAGAACCGACTCGGCCCGTCAGAAACCTTGAAGGTGAGTCTGGATGTCTCCAATACCGGCGCACGCGCCGGAGAGGAAGTGGTCCAGCTTTACGTCTCGGCCATTGGATCAGCAGTGGAGCGAGCGCCCAAAGAACTCAAGGCGTTCACCAGAATTGCCCTGGAGCCGGGTGAAACCAGGACCGTACAACTGGCTGTGCCAACATCCCGGCTGGCTTACTATGATGAAACCCAGGCAGATTTCGTCGTGGAACCGCTCGAATACGAGCTCTTTGCCGGAGCGCACTCGCTGGACCCGCATGCCTTGAAGGCGCGTTTTGTGGTTCGTGGCAATTAGCCGCCAGCGCATTGCCATATTTGCGCAAGTCGTCACGAGGCCACCCCGATGAGGACCTCTGCCCCATCGAGGCCATCGGCCTGAGCGCGCAGGCGGATCTCGCCCGCCCCGCCGCGCGACCTGACCACCACCAGGCAGCGCCCGCGATGCGTTCTGCGCTGGTTGCCCCGATAGCGTTCGGTACTGATCGGGTTGCCGCTGCCCACGGCGGCGATCTCGCCTTCCCCCTTGACGGTGAAAAAGACCATGTGGTCGGCGTTCGGATGCACCAGCCCCTCCTGATCCACGATCTCGACCGTGACGAAGCAGAGATCGTCCGGCTCGGCCTTGAGTGTGCTGCGATCGGGCGCCAGCCGAATCTGCACCGGCGCGCCAGCGGTCTTTAGCTCGCACTCGGCGATCGCCCGATCTCCCGTGTAGCCAACTGCTTTCAGCACCCCGGGTTGGTAGGGTACTTTGAAAGTCGCGATGAACTTCTCCTGGCGGGTAGCCGGCTTGGCACCCAGCGACTTGCCGTTCAGGAAGAGTTCGACTTTCTCGCAGGCCGAATAGACGTCCACCTTGAACGGCTGGCCCTCGCGGCCCGGCCACGTCCAGTTCGGCCACACGTCCGGCCAGCCCCAATAGGTGAGGGACGGCGTCTTTCCTTCTGGAACGGGGGAATGTACTGCAATATAGAGTTCAGCGCCGCTCTGCCAGAGCACGTCGCGGTAGTACGATTGAGGCCGCTTGAAGCCGCACAGGTCGAGATCGCCGCAGTTGGCCTGGTGCCAGGGATAGTCGCCGAGGAACGACATCTCGTCGTCCTCGAAATGCACCCGGCCGATCCCCGCCTCGCCAAGATAGTCGAGGGAGGTCCAGACGAAATCGCCGAGCACATAGTCGAGTTCCAACACGCTCATCCAGTTGTCGAACGCTTCTCCCGGCGTGGACTCTGTGCCGATCATCATGCGCGCCGGATGCCGCTCGTGATCCGAGCGGTACTGACGCCACTGGTAGTTATACCCGCCCACGTCCAACGCCGCAAAGACGTCGTCCGTTCGCGGCCACGCCGACTCGTCACTCCCCACGCCAAAACCGAAGCCATTGATCGCCGCCGTGACGGGTCGCGTCGGGTCCACTGCGCGCACGTGCTCGGCTAGCCGGCGGGCAAGCCGGGCGCCCTCGGGCCGTCCGCGCTCGACCAGTTCGTTGCCGATGCTCCACATGATGACGCTGGGGTGGTTGCGGTCGCGGTAGAGCATGCTGTCGAGGTCACGCTGCCACCAGTCGTCGAAACTCACGTGGTAGTCGTAAGAGTTCTTTCCGTCGCGCCAGCAGTCGAAGGCCTCGTCCATGACGAGCATCCCCAACCGGTCGCAGGCGTCCAGGAAAGCCGGCGCGGGCGGGTTGTGGGCACAACGGATGGCGTTAAAGCCGCTGGCCTTGAGCACTTCGACCTTGCGCTCTTCAGCCCGGTCATACGACGCCGCGCCCAACACGCCGTCGTCGTGATGCACGCAGCCGCCCTTGAGTTTGAGCGGCTGTCCGTTGAGCAGGAAGCCTGTTTCGGCGTCGAAATGCAGGCTGCGGATACCGAACACCGTCGTGGCCGTGTCAACGACCGTGTCCACGGCCTCGTCCCCGACGATCACCTCGGTTTCCAGCCGGTACAGGTGCGGCGCATCCGGCGACCAGAGTTGAGGGCTGGCAACCTGCACGTCATGGGAGTATTCGCGCTGGCTCCCAGCATCAATCGTCGCCTGCGACTCGGCCTCCCCGACAGGCGCGCCGCCCGGGGCAACGATGCGCGACCGCACGGTAGCCTCACGCGCCGCCTCCGACTCGTTCTCGACCGTGGTACGCACGCGCACCACGGTCATCTCCGGCGATACCTCGGGCGTGGTCACGTAAACGCCCCATTGGCCGACGTGCACCCGGTCGGTGACCATCAGCCACACGTGGCGGTAGATGCCCGAACCAGAGTACCAGCGGCTGTTGAGTTGGCAGGCGTTGTCCACCATGGCTTTCAGCAGATTCTCGGAGCCAAAGTCGAGGTAGGGCGTGAGATCGTAGTGGAAACTGGTATAACCGTAGGGGTGCCGGCCGAGAAAGTGCCCGTTCAGCCAGACCTCTGCGTTCATGTACACGCCTTCGAACTCGACAAACACCTTCTTCCCGCGCCACTCTTCTGGCGCGGGGAATCTCTTGTGATACCAGCCGAGGCCCATCGGGAAATAGCCGCCGGGGGCGCTGCTGGGGCTGGCCGGATCGCGCTCGAGCTCGATGCTCCAATCGTGCGGCAGATCCAGCAGCCGCCAGGTCGAGTCATCCGGTTCTCGCCAGCGCCCTTTCGGAATATCCCCCAGATGAAAGCGCCATTCGTGATCGAAACGTTGTTTTTGCATCTCGTTCCTCCTTCAGTGGGCAGGCTTTCCAGCCTTCGGCGGCCTGGAAAGGCCGCTCCACACTCTCGTCAAAAGCGGGATTGGCTCAGGGACCGGCTCCCTCAGGGTGCTGTCCCCTCCGTTGGCAGCCGTTCTCCTTGCGCATCATACGTGCGCTCAATCGCCGTGAATCCCGTGGGCCGGACAACGCGCACGGTGAGCACATACTCCGCTCGCGGTACCGTCCATTCCACCCGACCCGACCATTGCGAGCCAGGCTCGAGCGTTGGGAGAGACACGTCACCTTCTGAGAATACCGTTTCGCCGTCCGGCGAGGTCACCGCCCAGTGCAGGCGATACCCCCGTAGCGTGTACGCGGGCATGTCCACTTCGACCGGCCCGCGCGTCCGCAAGGCGACGATAGCGCTCCGGCTGTCACCAGAGATAGGCGAAAAGATCACCGACTCGATCAGCGCCGGCGCGTATTCCTCGCGCAGCAGATACCACGAGCCGCGCCGATTCCGCTGCGCGTCCACCACGCCCATTATAAAGCCGCTGGGCGTGCGGTAGTCCTGGTAGGTCCAAAAGATCGCCGCCGCCACGAATGGCCTGCTGCGGAACGTCTCCATTTGCTCGGCGATCACCAGGCGGCGCTGAACGTCGGCTTCATCCGAGTCCGAGGGCACGCCTTCTGGGACAAAGTAATATCGAGACGGATCGAGTGCACTCGTAGGTGGCCCCCAGCGGTTCCAGCGCGGCTCAAAACCGAACTCTGATATGATGACGACTTTGCCGGGCCAGGTCGCGTGGATGTCGTCAAGCGCCTGATTGAGGGCATCCTTAGGGCCATGCCAGGTGCCAAGGTACTGGTTCATCATCACAAAGTCCGTCAGGGCGGTGGCGTCAGATTCGGGATCGCTGGCCAGGCGATGGGAGGCAAACCCCACCGGTCGCGTTGGATCCAGTTGCCTGACGAAAGCGATCATGTCTCGCACAAAAGCGCGCCCCTGTCCGGTGTTCGACTCGATCTCGTTCGCCACGCTCCACGCCCACACCGACGGGTGGTTGAAGCCGGCGAGGATCATCTCGCGCAGTTGCTGCTGTTCCAGCTCGCGCATGTGCTCACTGCCCAACTGCTCCTCGTTGAGCTGCCAGGCCGGCACCTCGGGGATCAGCAGGATGCCGTTGCGGTCGCAGTAGTCGAGGATGAACTCGTGCTGGGGGTAGTGCACCGGGCGCGAGAACACCATGTTGAGCGTCTTCAGGTCGTCGTAATCCTGCGCCATCACTGCCACCGTCTCGGCCAGACCGTGCCCGGGCGAATCCGCGTGCCGGGTGAGACCCACCAGCCGCACCGGCTCGCCGTTGAGATAGAAGCGCGCCTCTCTCAGTTCGATCAGGCGTATACCGAACGTCACCTCGTCACTGTGCAGCAGTTCGCCGTCGCCGCCAACGAGCGAGGCCGACCAGCGGTAGAGGTTGGGATGGTCAAAGTGCCACAATTTGGGCTCCGCGACGGTCGCCGTCAGGACGACGTCGGCGCTCGCGCCAGACGAGAGATTAATCGGCGCCGCGGGGAAGGTTTGCAGCACGGAAAGGCCACTGGCATCGTCGAGTATGTCGGCGGTGAGCGCGCCCTCCAGCGGCTCGGCGGAGGTGTTGCGGATCGTCACCGTCGCCGTAACCGTCGCCACGTCCACCTCGTCCACTCCCACCAAGTTGGGCCTGGCCACCACCGACTGGCGCACGATGAACGTGCGGCTGGTCACCGCTAGCGAAACGTCGCGCACGATGCCGCCATAGTTCCACCAATCGAACGACCAGCCTTCACTGAGAACCGCCGGGATGCGGTCGAAGGCGCGCTCGTTATCCACTCGCACAGCGACGACGTTCTCCGCACCGGGTTGGGCGATCCCGCTCACGTCGAACTCGAACGGGGTATACCCTCCCGCGTGCTCGCCCAGGTACTGGCCGTTGAGCCAGACGCGCGCCAGGTAGAAAACCGCCTCAAAGTGCAGGCGCAGGTACGCATCTTGCGCCTCGGGGGGGAGTGTGAAGGTCCGGCGGTACCAGGCCACGCCGTCGTAATCGGCGTGCTCCGCCATCGCCCCCCAGGTGTGCGGCACCGTCACCACCGCCCACGGCGCGTCGTCAAAGCCGAGAGCGGCCCACCCTTCGTATTCTCCCACGTCGCCAGGATCAACGGCAAAGCGCCACTGCGGATGAGTACATCCGGCACCGGAAAGGGGCAGGGACTGGGCCGGAATTGCGCGAAGCGAGCGTGGAGGGGATTCTGGCACAGGGGCGGCACTAACAGGCAGCGATAGACCATACCACTCGCCCCCGAGGGCTGGCTGCACGCGGAAGTGGTCTCTCAAGTTCCTGTACACGTGATTCGCAAACACGGGACGTCCCTCACGCAAGGCGTCCTGCAGTTCCTGGATCAGGGTATTAGCGACCATTCCCTCTCCCACGCCGTGTGGTGAAGCCTCCAGGATCGTGATGTCGGGCCGCAGTCGCTCCACGTGCGCCAGGTAATACATCGTGTACAGCGCCCGCCAATCGGAGATCAACAGTGCGTTTTCAGGAAGATTGTCAATCTTCCAGGATGCCAAGAGTCGCGGCTCTTCCAGGTTGTCGATCGGATAGGCGTAATCCTCTTGTACGAACGTCGCAGCGCCGTCCCGCAACGCCTGCCAGCGCGAGGCCACGGAGGGTCGAACTACCATCAGGACGAGCAGGGCCACCACCAGCAGGTACAGCGACACCAGGTAGCGGCGCTTCCGCAGCGCCACCAGGTGCCGGTGTGCCCATTCTAGCAGGGAGCCCGCGCCAGCACCCATCGCTACCGCTATCAGCAGGGAAGTCGGAAGATAGAAGATGTACTTGTCCGGCGGCTGGTAGTGCAGGATGAAGTACAAAGTCGTGGCAAAGGCCACCAGCCAACACGCACCGAGTTTAGGTTTCGTATGCAGCAGGGCGTTCACACCCAGCATGGCGCACAGGAGCATCGGAGTGGAGAACTCGTAACTGAGGAGCCGGTCGCAATATGCGACGAACTCGTCCACTCTGTCAATGTCCCCCGGGAACATGGCATCCTGCCACTGGCGCCCCGTCATCGTCACCCACAGCCGCTCGAAAGGCGAGTCCAGATCAGTGGCCTCAAGCCCCCATACCGACCGCGAAGGGTAGATGGCGACCCGCATAAAGCTCGAAGGCGGATCGTTCAGGTCAAACGCGAGGGAGGCCAGCAGGAAGACGCCCACCCCCAGAGCCGCGCCCGCCAGAGCGGCGAGCAAGGCCCGCTGCCACTGCGGATGAGTACATCCGAGCGGCCAGTGCAGGCGTTGTAGCCACAATGTCCCGATGACAAAGACGACCGCCGTTGGAGCGATCAGCACAGCGAATGCGTGGACGCCCAAACCCAGGCCGCTCAACAGGGCCGCGAATAGTAATGCACGGTTGCGCTCGGCAGGGACGTTGTGCCAACGCCACAGGAGGAACAGGATCGCACTCAGAAACGCCAGCGCCGGCGTGTATACCTCGGCGATGACGGCCTGCGACCAGAACGTGTACGAAAGCCCTAGCGCGACACTCCCCAGCACGGCGCCGATACGACTGCGGGTCAAATAGCGCCCCAGCAGAAAGACGACGCTCACGGTCGCGGCTGCGCCGACCGCCGAAAGCAGGCTAACGCGCCAGGCCGGTGAAGCGATTGGCAGAAAGCCGAGCAGCCGCGCCAGCAGCAGATAGATCGGATAGCCGGTGGAGTGCGTCGTCCCCAGCGTATAGGCCAGCGTCTGGAACTCGGCGCTATCGCCGTAGAGCACGTCCGGCGCCAGGGTGCGCACGTACATCGCCAGCCCGCATGCCCCTACGGCCAGTGCGATCCAGTAGTCCGTCTTGTTGGGTTGAGGAGTGTCTGGTAACACAGTCAGTTCAAGATGCCTCAAATGGGCGCCAAGGTTTGCTTGCACAACGCCATCGGAGAATCGGCCCCGGCCGAGAACGGTCGCAGGCGGACGCGATAGCGCACTTCCTCCGGCTTGAGTTGGTGCTTTTCCAGCCGGCCAGGGCCGCAACTGGCGCTGCCCAGCCCCGACTGGGCGTAATCGAGGTTCAGGGTGATCTCTTCACGTCGCTCCAGCTCGTAGGTGTGCGTGGCCCGGGTCAGGTCCTCGGTGATGTAGTGATGGGCGCTGACCTCCAGCCATCGGTCGCCGCTGGCCAGCAGGCCGACGCCGTCCTGGTTGGTCAACGCCACCCAGCGCACCTCCGTCTTGTTGCCGTTTTCCTGGGGCACGATGTACGGCACGTACTGCTCGTCCACGGTGCCGCTGTACACGCCGACCTGGGCGCCCTCCTTCCGGTCCACGTAGGTCTCGTGAGGCCCGCGCCCGTACCAGGTGAACTGCTCGTATCCGCCCGGCAACTGCATCTGCAAGCCGATGCGCGGCAGGAAAGGCACTTTCGCCTCCGGCGCGACGTGCGTGTCGATGATCACGTCGCCGCTGCCATAGATCGTATAGGTATACTCGCACTCGAAGCGAGCCAGCGGTTTGGGCTCGGGCCGCGCATCAAGGCTGCCGGAAGCCACCACTGCTTCCAGGTCCTCGGAAATCGGCAAGCCCAGCTCCGTGAGCAGCTCATGTGCCGCCTTCAGCAGATCAAGCAGCCGCTCCTCGGCAGCAAAGCGATCCACCAGCGCTTTGACCTTAGCCTTTACATCCTCGCCGGGCAGGCCGTCGGGGTCCACGCCCAGGCGCGTGCAGAACGCCGGCAGCTTTTCGTCATCCAGAAGCATCGTCAGGCCATGCTGCAAGAATACAAGCCTTTGCTCCGCACTGGGCGACTCGGGCTGCACCGCGCCTCTAGCCTGAACCACCGAGCGCACCGCGACACGCACAATCTGGGGCCTGGGCTGTGCAACCTCGACCTCGGCGACCTGTTCCTCGAGTTGATCCAATCCCACCTCGCGCCAGCGAATGGCGGCCCGCTCGTCGCCCCAGGTGTTGAGGTCGTTTTCCGTCGGCGCGCGCCAGACGTTCAGCCGAGGGCCTCGTTCGACCAGCTCGTTTCCCCGGTAGCGGAGAGAGGCGATTGTGCCACCCATTTTGTCGAACACCAACTGGAAATCGTCGCCTTCCACCACAGCCTGGACCTCGGATTCGCTCATACGCAGCACGGGCAGTGCCGAGACCGACAGGGCGGGGGCCCGCGGTACGTCGAACGGCACTTTAAACTGCTCCCAGGCGACCTCGTGCCCCTTCTCTGCCCACGCGGATGCTCCACATCCGACCGTGTCTTCGGCCAGCGTGAAGCTCAACGTCAACCAGTACTCGACCCCCGGCTCCGGTTCTGGCCGGACGAATGGGATCGTGACGACCTCGCGCTCACCTGCAGGCGTGCTCAGTCTCGGTAGTTGTCCCGACTGCAGCACGCGGTCATCGGCTGACAGCTTCCACGTGACATCCAGCCCGCCCAGGTCGGAGAAGGAATATTTGTTGATGATCTCAACCTGGCCCGCGAGCAGATCCACCGCTTCGATCCCGACCGGCTGGTACACCTTCTTGACCTCCCACATCGCCGGCTGGATGGTGCGGTCGGGAAAGACCAGGCCATTGAGGCAGAAACTGCCACTGCTCGGCTCGTCGCCGAAATCGCCGCCATAGGCACACCATTCCTCACCTGTGTCTGTGACCTGCCGGAAGCCCTGGTCCACCCAGTCCCAGACGAAACCACCTTGCAGGCGCGGATGAGCCTCGATGATGTCCCAGTACTCTTTGAGGTTGCCGGGGCTGTTGCCCATCGCGTGGGCGTATTCGCACATGATGAATGGGCGGGTTTCGCCTGGCGTCTGCGCCATCTCGACGAGCCTGTCCACGCGAGGATACATCGTGCTTACGATGTCTATCTCTGGCGCAGTTTCAGGCCCCTTGTAAGCCCTCCTATCTGTGGCGCTCTCGTAATGCACCGGCCGTGTGGATTCATGCTCGTGGACCCAGTCGGCGAGCGCCTCAAAGTTCGGCCCGTACCCCGACTCGTTGCCCAGTGACCAGATGATGACCGATGGGTGGTTCTTGTCCCGCTCCACCATCCGCGTGCCACGTTCCATAAACGCCATTCTCCACTCGGGATCCTTCGCCAATAGGTCCCACACGCCGTGTGACTCGATGTTGGCCTCGTCAATCAGGTAGAGACCGTACCGGTCGCACAAGTCGTACCAACGCGGGTCATTAGGGTAGTGGCTGGTGCGCACGGCGTTGATGTTGAAGCGCTTCATCAGCAGGATGTCCTGGATCATCGAGTCCACGGTCACCGCGTGGCCGCGGTCGGGGTCGTGCTCGTGGCGGTTGACGCCTCTGAACAGCACCGGCACACCGTTGACGTGAATCTGGCCGTCTTTGATCTCGACCTGCCGGAAGCCGACGTTACACCTCTCAACCTCGATCACGCTGCCTGTCGTGTCCTTGAGCGTCAGCAGCAGTGCGTACAGGTTGGGTTGCTCCGCCGACCACTTTCTGGGGTCGACAACCGCTTGTTCCAAATCCAAAGTCACCTCGCCCCCGGCCTTGACCGCCATCTCCATCGCTGACTCGCTGACCCTTCGGCTTCGAACCTTCGGTTCGCGCTCAGGGCAGGCTCGCTGATCCGCCTCGTCAAAGAGCGCCAACTCCAAGGTATAGTCGTCCGCATCTTTAGCGCCATAGTTCCGCACCTTGACTCGTATCTTGAGCGTGGCGTCCCGATAGTCCTCGTCCAATTCCGTCCGCGCCCAAAAGTCGCGGATGTGCACGTCGGGCGTGGTGAACAAGTAGACGTCGCGGAAAATACCGCTCAGGAACCACATATCTTGATCTTCCAGGTAGCTGCCATCGGACCAACGGTATACGCGCACAGCCAGCGTGTTCTCGCTACCGGCGTCCGCGCCGGCGGCGTCCCCGCCGGCGCGGATGTACGGCGTGATGTTGAATTCGGCGGGCAGACGGCTGTCCTGGCTGTAACCCACCATCTGCCCGTTGATCCAGAGATAAAAAGCCGAATCGACGCCGTCGAGAACGATGAACACTAGCTTACCACTCCAGCCCGCCGGAATCGTGAACGTCGTGCGATACGATCCTACCTCGTTGGTATCTTGCTGCACACGCGGCAGATTGTCAATGTCGAACGCGTAACCGCTGCCCAGGTAGCGCGGGATTCCGTAGCCTCGCACCTGCCAGTTGCCCGGCACGGCAACGATGTCCCATGAACTGGCGTCAAAGTCCTCCCGGTGGAAACCCTGCGGAGCCGACGCGGGATTGGGAGACCAATGGAACCGCCAGTCGCCGTTCAAGAGCTTGAAGAGGGGCGACGCTGCTCGACCGGGACGGTCGACGTGGCCTCCGATGAGGGCTGTCGCTGTATCGGCGTACGGAACAAGCGTGACATGGGCAGGCTCCTTATTTCGTCCTACGATCTGGGGATTCTCCCAATCGTTGACTGCCGCTGTTGTCATAATCGCCTCCTCAACAAACCTGGAATCGTTCAACTCAAAAGCCTGGCGGCAAATGGCTCGCCAGGCTTGAGATAGCAAAGGCAGGTGCTAGGGCCTAACTCGCGTCATTGCCCACGCCACTCCCGGTTATCAGGGAATCCTGACGGCTCCAGCGAGTGAGAGCTCTTTGCCAAAGTGGCACTTAACAAAGTGACCTGCGCTGATTTCCTCAAGAACGGGTTCCTCGGCCTTGCAGATATCCTTCACATACGTACACCGTGGATGGAAGTAGCAACCTGAGGGCGGATCCGCAGGGTTGGCGACCTCCCCTGTGAGCAGGATGCGTTTCTCTCTCGGCCTGGGATCGGGCCTGGGGATGGCCGACATCAACGCCTCGGTGTATGGATGCTTGGGCGAGGAGAAGAGCTCAGCCGTGGGTGCCAGCTCGACGAGCTTGCCCACGTACATCACCGCTACCCGCTCGCTGATGTGGGCGACGACACTGAGGTCGTGAGCGACGAACAGGTAGGTCAAGCCCATCTGCTCCTGTAGGTCTTTGAGCAGGTTCAGGATCTGGGCCTGCACAGAGACATCCAGCGCCGAAACCGGCTCGTCGCAGATGACAAGCGAGGGGATGGGTGCCAGGGCGCGCGCGAGACCGATGCGCTGGCGCTGACCGCCGCTGAAGGCGTGTGGGTAGCGCCGCAAGTATTCTGGTGAGAGGCCGACTAGCCGCAGCATCTCGGCTACTCGATCCTCCAATTCCCTTCCCTTTGCGATGTTCATTGCCCGCAGGGGAGCGCCGACGATGTCCAGCAAGGTCATGCGTGGATTCAAAGAAGTATAAGGATCTTGAAAGATCATGCGCATACTGCGGCGGACTTGGCCAAGCTGCTCCTTGTCTAGCGTGCTGACGTCCACGCGTCCCTGGTTCGGATCTCTGAACATCACCTGGCCGCTGGTGGGCGGGAGAGCCCGCAGAATCGTCCGGCCGGTAGTGGTCTTGCCGCAACCGCTCTCGCCGACCAGGCCCAGTGTCTCCCCTTCCATAATATGAAAGCTCACGCCGTCCACGGCCTTTACGTGGCCCACGACTCTTTTGAAAAAACCACGTTGAATCGGGAAATACTTCTTTAGCTCTGTGACTTCCAGCAGTGGCTCGTTCTGGCTTGCTTGATGCGACATATTGTTGTATCCCTAGTGATCTGAACTGGCAAG
>Ga0307379_10011032_pt1 | contig 11910 bp, 8 predicted proteins | sample UN2MG_FD_202237 | JGI IMG/M metagenome (GOLD analysis project Ga0307379, IMG submission 202237) | Soil microbial communities from Risofladan, Vaasa, Finland - UN-2 | ecosystem: Environmental > Terrestrial > Soil > Coastal area > Acid sulfate soil | place: Finland: Risofladan, Vaasa | collected... | reverse complement strand
TAGCAAATAATTCACATCGTTCCATGAGTGCTGCACAAGTATCTAAGTCATCAGCTAATAGCCATCCAAAAGTGGTAGCTCTTCTTGAATATGTCCGATAATCGGGATCGGTTTGACAGATAACAAACCCAGCTGGAACATTTTCATTTAATGCGATAAACATGCTAACACTATGTTCTGGAGATTGAAATTTTTCCTCATAATAATCTAAGATTTCTTGTATTATTCTAGGTTTTAAACTTTCATCTGGTACATATAAAAGCAGTTCCAAAGCTTGACGAGCGAGTGAAAGCAACTGAAAACTATTGATTTCTAACACATCAATATCTTGAACTAAAATTATCATGTATTAAGACATGTGTGGATCTATTTAAACAAAAAAACAAAAAAATTAAAGAAACAGATTTAGTACATAAGTTCCTTCCTCGAAGACTTTTTCATTAGTAAAGCAAGCAAGATAGCAAAAATAAATATCCCTATTGATATAACCTGTACTTCAAGTGGCATGTAAAGAGTGCTTCGTGGAGGAGGCTCGTTATTAATTGGTGGATCGGAGTTATCCAGCATGACAACGACAATGAGATTTAAACTAGTTTCTACAATGTCGATTAAAACCTGAAGTTTATGGACCCCATAATTGATGGTTTGAAATTGGAAAGCCAGGTAGAATTCATTCAATGCTTGATCTTGATAAATGATAAATTCATTTTCAGCAGGATCATCAATAAAGGTATTTAATATGGGTAAAATATTTATTAGGGGACTAACTAAAGCAATAGTAAAAACATATGAACTGTTAGGTTCAAGAAGAATGGGTACTTCGCGTAACGGCTCATTTTCTGAGAATCGGAAGCTATTGAAGGCAAGAATGTCATTATCTTGATCAAAAAGATCCATGAAACTTACTGTTCTTTCAATCCTCAGGTGAAGATTCAGCGTGAATTCCGTAGAAACGTCCAAGGTAATATTATAAGCACCTTCAATAACCATACCAAACTGAATCTCTTTTTGTTGTTGATCTATTGTTCCTTGAAAAATTTTATATTGATATCCCTCTGGATCAGTCACTGTCATGTTTACTTCACATTGATGAGGAGTGACTACTTCAAGATAGAAAACATACATCCAATCCTCCTCGAAAAACAAATCTTGAAGAAATACTTGATCGTTTGGGCTAAATACCATATGAGTAGAATCCCAAATTACCTCTTCACTTGAAGTATTTAGATTGAAAGTTTTGCATGTATTTGGTTGGAATTGAATCTGACTCAATACCAATAATATCATGATCGAGCTTATCAAGAAATATTCCAAATGAAACTTCCCAACACAGTGATATTTTTTCATATTTATCCCCTAAATTATCCAAAGCAAATGAAAAAATGATCTAAAGCGCAAGCTAATTAAATGGGTATTAATTTTAGCTAACTCCAAATTCCATTCGCTCTGAATTGCATTTTGTTTATAGTAGCCCCCGATAAAAAAGATATGGACTGCCCTAATTTTATAATATCCTCAAATATCCAAATAGTAGATGTAGCGAACATATAAAAAAAAAAAATCATGAAAAAACTGATAAAACTAAGAAAAAAATGGTATTTCTCTTATTTTATAGGTATTTATTTTCAAGCAACTTTCAAACCAACCATGGAAAAAAGTTCTTTTCCCTGTGGTAAGAGTTCAATGCGTCCAATATCTCCTTCATGGTAGCTAAATACCACGTTATCATTATAAAATTGTTCATTCGCATCAAGTTCCCAGCAAGGAACATACCCTCGCGCCCTGAAACCAAATTCAAAGAGGATTTGTTGGTACTCAGGTTCATGTGCTGACGTAAAAATCTCGCAGTACCGTATTTCTTGCTCAACCATGCATTTCTTAACTTCTTCAATAAATATATGAAACTCTTCTAATGAATCCACGCGATACTTTACCTTTTCATAATTTTTCACTGAAGGTGTGTGTAGAAAGGTGAAATATGATTTACTCCCTTGAAGAGTTAAGCAGAAATGTTCATAACCATGCTTATCTTTTGATGTTTTTCTATTCACTTTAGATCTTACCTCATTAATTTTTTCTTGATCTAATTCCAAGTGAGGAGAAACTAATTGAAAAAAGCCCAATTGATACAAGTTGTCTGCGAACAAGAATGGTTCTAACGCATTCTCGATTAAAGCAGGTACTTTCTTGGTACGATAGTCATTTAGAGTTTGTTCATGAAATATTAAGCCCATAACATCACTTTCTACTAATCCAAAAAAAACATCCTTGTTTGGAAAAATGGCCACCGTGTCGATGCCGCAAAGAGCGGTCATATATTGGAGTGATGCGTGTGCTGTTCGATTTTCGCAATGCCACATTACCACGTCATCCTTGAATGTTGACCACATCCAGTAATATGACCCCATGATGACTTTTATGACATCCACAACACCATGAAACTGCTTGCGAAGCATGAATCCGCCCATATAGCCCTTTTTTTCTTGGGGGTCGATGACACAGCGAAAACAGCCTGCAGAATATTCTCCAACTTTAAACAAGATGAAATGATGATTGGGGTCTTTAATGAGCTTTTTAATCACCTTATAATCTTCCATTTCATGGTATGGATAAGTTTTGTCATACACTTTTTTACATATATCTGCTAAATCCTTGGCATCTTCTGGACGGGCGAGTTTCAACACGGGACTAATCTTGGTGGATCCTTCCCTTCCTTCGATCAAAAAATCGAGTTCCATTCCGGTCTCGATATCCAGATCAAGAATACCTTCAAATGCATCCAGGAAGGCTTCAATTGATTTTGGGTATAAACATTCGCGTGGGATGATAGGCCAGGTTGATATTTCTTGGGTAATCATGAGTCTTCATTTATTGTTATTAGACAATAATACCTAACCAACAATACCTATCTATATAAAGGAAAAATAAGAAAATTGACAATGATGTCATAATTGATTATTTGATTTTGTTCTTTATATAAAATCAATTGTATAATCAAATATGATTGAAGATAATCAATGTTTAGAATTAGAACCGAGATGGTCTCAAGATTATGCCCACCAAATCAGTCGCAACATCGGGCACGTCACTCTAGAGGAGCAAGAACTTCTTCGGAAAACCCCCATTGGCGTGTTTGGCGTGGGTGGATTAGGGGGATTACTTTCAGAGCAATTAGTTCGCACTGGTTGTGAGCACTTGGTCATTTGCGACAGGGACGTATTTGAACCATCTAACTTGAACCGTCAAATTTGTAAGAATAAACATATGGGCGACTTAAAGATCAATGTGGTTGCCGAGCACCTGGAAAAAATCAATTCCAACGTTCAAGTTGACAAGTACAATGCAGTCAATCTTAACACCATCGATAGTCTACTTAAAGATGTGAAAATTGTGGCTTTAACATTAGATGACCCCATCGGTTCAATATTAATTGCGCGTGAATGCAGAAAAAGGAATATTCCGATGGTAGAAACATGGGGAATCCCCTATATCTGGTCTTTTTGGTTCACTCAACATAGTATTGACTATGAAACTTGCTACAAACTTAATACTCATAATATGACTATTGAGGAACTGTTCGCATCAGGGATGACTAGTTTCGGAGATTTATTTCCAAAACTAACCCAATTTCCTCGAATCGGCGAGATGTACGATCGTTATCCTGGGATGTGGGATAAGATGAAAAGAGGAGAGGTTCCATATCGTTCGTTTGCTCCCTTTATCGGAATTTCAGCATCTTATTTATGTGCAGAAATAATTTTTGCGGGTATTCTTGGAGTAAAACCAATGAATCTCGCGCCAAATGTTATCGGATTCGATTACTTGCGAATGATTCTGTTTGAATTCGAGATGGAATAATATTTTTTTTTTCCTTCTAAATTTTGATTTGTTCTTGATAGAAGAACCTGAAGATAAACAAATCAAAAATTTGGGATTATAATGCTTATAGATTACAATACACATAAAAAAGTATTAGGAATTAAAAAGAGGATAATATTAAGGAAACATTTGTATGATGAGGTTTGGTAATTGGGAGTGTTCCCAACTATTCTTTGACACCTTTTTTGCGATGTAATTAGCAAGTACTTCTCTTGCTTCTTTGTATGCGATCCTCTTGTCCCTATCATTGGAAATTAGTGCATTCACTTTTTCTTTCACATGATATTCCAACAAAAACTCAAGCACCCTAAAAAAAACATCGTACATGAGAAGTTGATCGTCCTCTTGGATCTCTCTTCCATCGTGAACGGCATTGTTTCTTGCCTTGTTCAAGAGGATCAAATCCTTCTCCAATTCGATGGGAAACTTGAGTTCCTTGATCTTGTTTGTTATTGGTAGTGTATTATCTTTTTCAAACACTCTCTCGTGATATAACCCTATATTCCCGATTAACCTGATCAGGAGCCGAAACTCATCCTCAACTTTTGTGTTCTCTAAATCAAGATAGTCAAACATTTTTAACCAGGAATCAATATCGATGACATGTAATTCCTTGATAACTATATCTTCTATAGAAAAAGGTAAAGTGTCATCATGACTTTTTTTGACTTCATTTTTTTCAATAGTAAGGTTTCCTTCCACTAATCCTTGGATTCTTCTGGCAACCAACTCCAATAATTCTTCTCGTTCTCCAAGTTTTTGTTCAAATTCTGATATATTGATATCGCTTGATTGCATTCTTGAATTATCATTTTCTTGTAGGTTCTTGATAAAGAAGGGAAATAATTCTAGAATCTCGTCTAACATAACGGCACGCTGGTTTAATATGAGCTGCTTCATCTCTTTTGATGTAATTTCATCTCGAGAAAGTCTATTAATTTTTATTTTGAGCAAATTAAGATTATCCTGATTAAATATGACTTTTTCTACCAATCCTTTTAAAATATCTAATGAATTCACGTCAGTTGTCATGAGTTTTCTCCTCCTTGTTAGATATTGTAAATTCTTCTAATATATGAGATATCCTTTGGTGAGATTTCACTAACTCATCACATACTTCTTTCTTGGTTTCAGCAGAAATTGTGAGTGTTGATGAGTATTCTAAATAATTTACTACTTCTTCTTCAGATAAAGGAAACCCATCCATTGCTACTAAAGTTTTTAGGAAATTATTTCGTGATTCAAATATTCCTATTTCTGGGAGTTGCTCTATTCGTGCTTGGAGATTGGAAACATACATTTCAGATAGATCTTGAGCGATGGTTAACGCATGGTCAAGATTTCCCTTTTTTAAGTCCCTCGCTATTTGGAACAAGTTCCATTGTAAGATATCAATCAATTCGGAGCGAATTATAGCTTTTATCGTATTTACCGGTAGTTTTTTTAGTAAGGATCCTTGAGTTGGGAGGAACTCAAGATCAGGAATGATTTCAGATTGCTGATCCATGATTTCAAAATCAATATTAGCAAGGGTTTTCCTTCGCGTTTCATAGTAGTCTTCTAACACCCTATCAAACTTTTGTGAGACTTGGTAGGATGAACGAACGGATTGCCCTCCACTTGCTTGAGCTGGGTGACTTTCTACTAAATATCCCCTGTTAAAAAGGATATCAAAGATTTCATTACTCATTTTCTTCATTACTTTCTTATCTTGATTTATTAGTGACAATTTGGGATTTAGAAAATTCTTGAGCTCTTCCCGAATCTTGCTTCTATACAAATTTCCCACCGCATGTACGGTTCTCAAGCTTTCCAAGAAAGTGATAATTTCGGGGATGAGATGTGAATGATCCCCCATGTCTTTTTCAAACACCGTTTTTTGCGCTCGTTCCAAGATTACTCTCTCACTATTTTTCATGTCAAATCCTTGGGCATCCATGTGCTTAATAATATCCTTCCAATCGAGTGAGGCTAATTCCGTTAATTGTGTTGCGTTGATATTCACGGGAAATGGTTGGTAAATATCAGTACGCTTCATTATAGCTTCGAGGGGTCGCATGGTCATTAAGTATCGCGTTTGATACATTTCTTTGCGGGACTTACTATACATGCCTGTTCCATGCATTTCCTCGAGGTTGAGAAGGTTCTTAAGGATGGAGATGTCTCGAATATCAACTGATTTAAATGCAATATAATTATCAAGGATTGTAAGCAAGTGTGGATGGAGATGATGAACTTGATCGGTAGAGCAGATGAACCCATATCCTTTTTGCAATAATGGGGTCATGAACTTGGAAATTTTCCCATATTTCATTGGTTTTTCAAGGAAATAAACATCAAATATGATGTCTAGGTGGGGAATTACCAAAAATTTTGGGATATACTGATCATTAAAGTTAAGATAATGTATGAATTTGGCAATTATCAACCAAGTGAAAAAGACTTGTTTATTCAAATCCGATGATCCAGATACGTCTATGATTATGGTTTTATCAGTTTTTAAGAATTCTAGGACTGATGATACCAGCTTACTCTCCCCATATTTACTAAAAAGGTATGTAGTATCTTCTGCTGAGAATTCTTCGAGAGTCGCAATGATTGATTCGACTCCATCTCTTTTTTCGTGGTCTGGTAAATTTTTTACGTGTGTTGCAAGCATGGAATAATCCGCACTTGAATCACCATCTTTAATCGTTGAGGAGAGCTTTGATAATGAATTTTTAAAAACGTCAACCGTTCTTTCATCTTTCTTAAAACTCAGTGCATAGACATCTAACATTAAGTTTATAAATTCGAGATTATGAGCATCAAAGGGGATTTCGGAATGGATTGGGTCGATAGTAATGGTTCGACCTAATTTGTAGTATAATATTGAATTTTTAAATGAGGTTTCTTCAAAAAGCTTGATGAGTTTTGACCAATTGCCCGAATAATCAAAAACAATGGATTGTTGACCTTGCTTGATGAGTTCAGCAACCATGAGCATTGATACTGTTTCTCTGCTTTGAAATGTTCCATTAGTGATTAATGAACGTTTAACCTGAACTTCTGTGAATCCAGCGTCAATTTCTCCCTCTAAAAATTCTGTATTGATGGTAGTCCCGACATTTATATAACTTTCTAGTTGTAATGGTGTATTAAATTCAGCCGCAATTTTAGTTTCAATTCCTTTCTTGAATTCATTAGCAATGGTGATGAATGAAGTTAATGTGGTACCTTGTATGACCATGCAAGGTAAATAAGAACCTTTTAATTGAGTAAACCTGGTTTTGAGTGAACTCACGGCAAGTGCAGATTCCAAGTGATCCTTTTTGAGTGTTTTTATCTTAAAAGTAGAATAATATGAATGAAATGAGGTTTTAAGGATCATCGCATTCTCCCGAAGCTGAGATTCAAGGTCTTGAAAATCAGCAGTTGAGACGGTTCTCACGCGTTTATAGGCATGTGCCGTATAAATTCCTACTGTTTTCCACATGCCCGCTCTTTGTATCATCCATTTGTCTTCTTCTTGCCTATCTCTTATCTTATCCAGGTGATATTGTTTTTCTGATCGATTCAAGTACTTTTTTCCTAGTTTATAGAATCGATAATAAGAAATTGCTCCTGCAACTACCGTGGTTCCAAAGGATATTCCCTGAGCCATGAGTGAGCCGTAGAACTTGCTGTCATGTGCATATACAGGTAATTTAACCTCATCTACGCTAAATGCTTTCACTCCTCCCAATAATCCCTCACCTACCTGGAAGAAAATCGTTTCAGGTACACGTGAAAAACGAAAGAAGTGAATATCACCAAAGGGATCTATGGGAATGATCTCAGGAGAATTAAATTTCTTTTTTGAGAAAAGTTGAAACAAGGGTTCTTTCCACCAACCAATGAGTATAGCCGCTATTACACCACTGGATGATATAATTGTCAAGATCCCATTCATCCAAACGACAGAAACCAATCCACCAACAAGTATTGCGGTGATTAAAATCATTACTGCTTTGGAAATGGTTTTCACGGTCAATTTCATCTCCTTTTTAATAGAATCACATTGATCAATGTCTTGTTTGAGAAACATGGTTCTCAAGGCTTGTACAGCCTCATTTTTCTGCAATAGGGTTATCTTGTAATGATGAAAATTAGCAACAAAATCCGATTTGATTGCCAATGCCATTGAGTGCAAGGTTTCTAAGAATCGATTGAATTTACTCGTGGAATAAATGCCGTTAATCTTATGAGATACTGCAAAATAAATGATTGTTCGAAATGAGGTCATCTTTGTTCCAGTTATCTCTTTCTTCAGAGAAGATGTTTGAGTGGAAGGCGTTAAAATGGGTTGTTGAATTACCTGGTAGGTAATATTTTGAAAGCGAGTCGAAAGCACCCTGATAAATTGCGTGAAATTAGCATTAACGTTTTCGGGTAAGACCTCTACTTTAAAAATCCGCAAACCCACTGTGAGCAAATCTTCTCGATTAGTAAAAAAAATAGAAATTTTATCTCCCTTCAGTTGCCAAAACGATAAGGATTCAAAAGGATTTAATGGTTGGGCAAACGATAATCGGGTAGAAAATATTAGAATGAAGACCATCATGAAGAACATACAAAGAGGGATTATTTTTAGCAGATCTAAAGAGATTAAATAGCCGTGTATTCCAATGATAGCAGTCAGTCCTAATAAAACTCCTTGTTTTATCCAAACTATACTTTTTGTCACGTCTTTTTTAACAGGACTTAGAGGCCAGATGTTGAGATACTGCTTGCTTTCTTTTTCTTCTTCCATTTGGATATTTGGTTTTAAATATTCAGCATAATTTACCACTATTCAATACCTCCCTTTTTTCATCGTGTTATAATATAGATATCCTAATAACAGAATGCTCACTAAGAAGAAAAGCATGAGCATTCCAACTGCTTCTAACGAGTTCGGTAATATAATTGTTTCTGCAATCAATAGAGTTTCAAAAACTCCTAACATGATGATGAATCCTAATACAACTAACCATCCACTTCCATTTTTGGAAGCAAGATAGTACGGGTTATCTTTCAATCTTCCTTGAATGGGAATTTTGCGATTATCATTACGAGTGAGGGTAGACCTAATATTCTTTAGTTGTAATGCAGTTTCTAATACGTCTTCATTTATTCCTTCCTGTAACTGAGAAAAGACCTCTCTCTCCCTTTTTTCAATCTCATCAAAGAGGAGATCCCGCACCATTGATGAAGAATCATTTCGAGGACTTCTTGAGAATAAGTTAAAAGATCTGGTGTTCGAATAATCTTGTCTTCTTAGTGCTCGGGTAAACTGATCCATTTCAGGTATCCGTATTTTGCGAATGTCATAATAAAGCGCAATAGCATCTTTTAAGTAGGTTTTTGGTAGGGTTCCTCTTGACTTGGAAAAGAGCGTTTCAATGATTTTTATCCTCTTGATCATTTCAGCAGGGATGAGATTGATTCCTAAATGGATGATATAGCGATTTAATCGTTCCAAGAAATGGTGGATAAATTCATCCTTTCTTGGATTTCGCCTGCCAATTCCTAATTTAATGCCTATCACATCTGCTTGGTTGCTAATTAGGTGTAATGTGGTAGCAGAAAGCTTGGCATGATTTCCAGTCATTATGCATTTTTCCACTAAAGTCTCATATTTTTGGTCTATTGAATTCATTCCCATTATTTTCTTACCCTCTTATTATTCTTTCTTTGTGTTTGAAATTGCTGGTAAGCAATCTCAATTTGTTGTTCAACGCCTTCTTGTTTTTTAACCTTTTTAGATTTACCCTGTGTAGTTAAAAAAGCATCTTCTTCTGCAATGAGTTGGTCCAAGTTAACAGATTCTTTAACTCGTTGCAATTGAATATTTTTATTGGGAATTTGTGAGTGCTGTTCGAAGATAGTGGCTACTTTATAACAAAAAAATGAATATGGAAATGTCAAGATAAACCCCAAGCATTGAAAGATGTACCCAAGCCCGATTCCTTGATAGATAGTAATGGAAAGGTCAGCATTTTCTAAGATCATTCCCGGAAAAAAAATTTCATTAGGGAAGAGGATCGTGAAAGGAAAGGTTATAATCATGAAAATTATCATGAAAGTAGTTGTAAGAAAGAAATAAGAATTAGATTTAGTTGTTTCCAGGTTGGTCGCAGTTTCTGGGTTTCTAAATAAAGCGATTATTATCGAACTTATTATTAAAAAGACTTGGATGAAACTCATCATTGTTGATATCATGTTATTTTGAGGAATAAATTGGTCTAACAAGCTACTTTCAAGAAATTTGATGGTAAACCAGCCATTCAAAATTGAATGAGTGCTTTCCAAGAGTTTTTGCCCTGATTCATTGCGTACTTCCACAAAGAACCATTCTAAAAACAATGAAACGAACGTAATCAAGAGTCCAATTATAAAAAACAGTTTGAGCAAGTCAACCGATTTTTCATGAAATTTCATGCAAGAAGATATTAATGGAGCTATTTAAAAAAAAAATAAAAAAAAGATAGTAAAATACTTATAGCCAATCTTCATTACTTATCAATCTCTCATTTAGCATGTATTCGAGTTAGTAGACAATTTTTTCTTTATATATAAATAGGTATCGATGTTTATAGATATCTATGATTGCTCGATTTAGTAGCAATATTTAAATATTTAGTAGTAATGTATTGATCTTGAAAGACTTGAATACAAAAATCATTAACCATGATAGTTCCATCTGCTACCCTGGATTTTTGTCTTTTGGTAGTGCAATTACTGCACTTTTATTTCGCCCTCTAAGAACCGTGATATCCACGGTACTGGGGAATCCCCCTTTAATTTTTTAGACCTTTTCTTAGGTCGCAGGCAGATGGAAGTATCACCTTTTCTCATGAGATTCGAAGATTATTTTAGGAAATTTTAGGTGGCACTTACAATCAATAAACGATGTAAAAAGCTAAAAAAAAGATAGTCAACTCATATTTGAGAATATCATTCAAAAATAGCTAAAAAATCGTAATTATTTTAGTCATCTAAAAATGATCGGTATTTGGATAGAACAGGATCATCTAACTCATTCAAATCTCGCTCTCTTTCGAATTCAGTTTCCATGACCAAGACTCCAGTTTCGAATTGTTCATGGTGCCCTTGGTCAGGTATCCTGATTATATCTTCTTTTATAGGTCCAATATTAGATTTCTTACTTCTTAAAGTTGTGAAACTATTTTTCTTTACATTAACGGGTTTTTCTTTGAACCCCTGTATTACTTCGTGCTCAAGTTGAACTATCCATTCCTCGCAAAATTCTTCGCTTATCAAGATGAGATCCTCTTTAGGAAGCTCAACGCGTTTCTCGTGATGTGGCGTCTTAAAGTGAATTGTCATTTCGTTGGTTGCTTGAAAATATCGATATAGGACAAATACAATGGCTCCAGCATATACAAAAATTAACGCAAATCCAAGAGAAGTAAACAACCGCACCAAATCTCTCATTTGTATCACCAAGAAAAGAGAAAATATGGCACCAAATCCCAAAAAAGGCAGTGAATAATTCTTAATGTTTTTATAGAACGAGTTTTTTATCTCAAGTTGTTCGACGAGCGCATTTGTAGAGGAATCTTGAGTCGCGAATAGAGCGTGCTTTTTTTCTAAGTATTCCATTAACTCTTGTAGTTCATCCAGTTCGACAACATGTAAATTAGTCGAATGTTGATAGGGAAATGGGATAGTTTTCTCAATGGATGAAACGGATTGATTAGTCACCAGTATTGGATCGATGATGATCTCGTACTCAACTTCTCCTGATGCCATAAAAAGCGGTTTTTGCCGGAATCCTTTCTGAACGATGGCATCCAATCCAAGGTACCTTGACACTAAAGTATAAAGATTTCCTTCATTTGTAAAACTATCAAACATTGCATCAGAAACTTTCTTGAGCTCTCGTGTATGAGCTTCCGCAATGGAATCCGGAATAAAACGCAATGAAGAAGATTCATTTGCGCTAACAGGCTTCAGTACTCTCGTTTCTGATATCATGAGGCAATTTTGAGAGGTTAAGAACTTTAT
>Ga0307379_10011031_pt1 | contig 11910 bp, 10 predicted proteins | sample UN2MG_FD_202237 | JGI IMG/M metagenome (GOLD analysis project Ga0307379, IMG submission 202237) | Soil microbial communities from Risofladan, Vaasa, Finland - UN-2 | ecosystem: Environmental > Terrestrial > Soil > Coastal area > Acid sulfate soil | place: Finland: Risofladan, Vaasa | collected... | reverse complement strand
AAGCAATTACATCTCCTGTTGCTTTATCCTTTACAAGTTTTTCTTTCATTATATCTTTCTTTTACGTGTAATTCTGAGAAAACCCAATTCATGCACTCGATCCATAGCCTGGGCTAATCCTTGATTTTGGGGGCAGCCTTATTCATCCTCTTTTTCACACGGGCCTTTGCTGCCATCCGGCTATCCCCCCGAAGATCGGCCTTGGCCGCAGCCCAGGTGTAGGCCTCCTCTTCATTGTTGGCGTAAATAGCGCACCACATTAGGCCGGACATAGCACCCAAACCATTTGAGTTCAATGTGAGGGCCGATCGGAATGATTCCTCGGCGGCCTTATAGTCTTTATTCTTATACAGAGCCCAGCCTTTTAGGTCGTGAGCCAGGTAAGAAGCAGGGGCTGCGGAAACGGCACTATCGAACCAATAAAGGTCGAGTGGGTCTTTTTCATCCCAAGATGAATGGAGATAATATGTCTCTAGGGCCTGTCCCAGAAGGTTTAAACCTTTAGGATTGGTCTTTTCAGGCCACAGGGTCTTTATTGCCTGTGCATGCGGCAAGGGAAGACCACATGTTTTCAGCCAGGCCAGAAATCCTTTGCGAAAACCTATGAGCTGATTCGACAGATCCAGAGTCAATGTAGTGGAACGTTCTTCGTGGTTTTTCTTTGTGTCTGTCAGTATCAGAGTGACTTTCATTGCGCTTTCACGTTGTTGAACCCTGCCCCTAAGCCAGTAACGAATGCCCTGTTCTTTTCCGAGTTTTGAAAAGTCAAGTTGGGTCCCCTCACCATGACAATAGGCCCTTAGCCTTTCTTTTTCGAGGAAGATTTTTTTTACTCGCCAGCCAAACCAAAACTCCTTAAGGCCTGTGTGCAGAGCTACAATGTTTCCCAACAGGAAATGGATGGCAAGTCCGGTTCCGTTGTAAGCCTGTTCCTCCTGAGGCTGGAGTGGGAGAACGATCAGCCTGGGTTTGCTTTTGCCTTCCTTTTCTGTGGACTGCCCTAAGGTCTTCTTCTGTGTATTTATTGTACGCCTCCCACAGCTGTAAAGTGAGAACGCTAAACAAAGAGATATAAAGAAAACCACTGTTAGCCTTGTTCTCCTTCGCCATAAAACAGGGGACATTCTCATTGCTCTCCCTTTTTCCTTAGCAGCTATTTGAAAACACCTACAGGCTGCCATATCATTGATTTCCAAATTTTGGGATAGTATATCCCTGTCTAAACCTTACGTTTCTTCTGTATCAGACTCTCCCTCCTTTTTTCGATACATTGCCTTACTAAGGAAGATACTGATTTCATAGAGAATGATAAGGGGCAGTGCCATCATGAGCTGTGTGGCGACATCAGGAGGAGTTAAGATTGCGGCCAAAATAAATGAGCAGAGAATAGCAAACTTGCGGAATTTTTTCATCGAATCTGGCGTTATCAGTCCAATCTTGGTTAAAAAGAGGACTACGACAGGCATCTCGAAAACCAGGCCGAATGCTAAAAGCAATCTGATTGCAAATGAGAAATATTGCTTTACAGACGGAAGCGCTTGAATGTTCTCGGTTGCAAAACTCAAAAAAAACTTGAAACCATAAGGAAAAACAACAAGGTATCCGAATAAAGCGCCAGCAGCAAAGAGGATACTGGAAAACAAGACAAAAGGGATAATATATCTTTTTTCCTTTTGGTAAAGGGCAGGGGCTAAAAACATCCATAACTGATAAAAGATAATCGGAATAGCGAGGATAATGCCGGCAACAAGTGCTACCTTAATATAGGCTATAAACATCTCAGGGAGATTGGTAAAGATAAGCCGGCTATCATCTGGAAGAACTTTGGTGAGGGGCAGAATGAGATAGGAGAAAAGTTGTTTGGCAAAGACATACGAGATAATAAACCCGATTCCAACGGCAATTGCGCATATAACCAATCTTCTCCTTAACTCTTCTAAGTGGCCCAAGAATGGCTGTTTGTCATCTGTCATTTTCTTTTTTCTCTGTGCCATTATTCTTGCATTCTTCCTTATCAGGCTCTACTCTTGTATCATCTTTTTCTTCCATTTCCGCTTCTATTTCCGCTTCATGTATCATACCGCTTACAGAGTCAGTCAGTTCTTCCTCTATCCCTTTGAGTTCGTCTTCCATATCAAGATTTGATTTTATCTCATTCGTTGCTTTTCTAAACTCAGCCATCCCCTTGCCCAAAGCTCTGGCCAAGTCAGGCAATTTCTTTGGACCGATAATAATTAAAGCAATCACAAAGATAATGATCAATTCAGGCATACCAATGCCAAACATATGTGAGGTCTCCTTTTAAAGTCCGCTTACTATTATCTCCTTTACAAGGAGCGATGGGGTCCCGATCCTGCCGAAAAATCTCAGATCACCCCCCAATTCTTCAACAGCAGAAAACAGCGTAGGGATTGAGATGGATACAATCTTTTTATGAGAGAAAAAGATTTCAAATCTCATCCCCCGAGAACTAATTAGCCGATCAGATATGATTTTTACTATATCCTTTGTGTTCATAATCAATGACCAGTTATAGTTCAAGAATCATTGCGATCTCGTCACAGTCAGGAAACTTCGGGCATTTTATACAATCGGCCCAGATCTTATGTGGCAGTAAAGATTTTTCTACCTCTTTGAAACCAAAGCGGGTAAAAAAATCCTTTATAAAGGTCAAAACAAATACCTTTCTAAGGCCAAGTTTGACTCCCTCTGAAAGACATGCCTCAACAAGTTTAGAACCAAGACCTCTTTTTTGGCTTTCTTCAACAACCGCTAAGGATCGTATCTCCCCTAAATCTTCCCAGGATATACTAAGGGTACATACCCCTAAGAGATTTCCCTTTACCTCGCTATTTTCTATAACATAGAAATCCCGTAGATGGTCGTAGAGTTCACTTAATGAACGAGGGAGCAAGAGAGACTGATTTGCATAATGGGTTAAGATTGCGTGTATAGATTTTGCATCTTGAATTTTTGCTTTCCTCAGCATGGGCATTACTCGTTATTTGTTATTCATTATTAGGATATACAATAAATGGTTTAAAACCTTCCTTATTGGCCAACCTTTTGGCATATTGTTTGGCCTTTTCTATGGTAGAGAATGGGCCACATCGAATCCTGTAGTACATCTCACCATTGATCAGAATTTGATAATAATAGGCCTGATAGCCCAATCTTGTTAATCTCTCCACCATTTTTTCCGTTTTTGCCTTATCCTTGAGTGCGGCTACCTGAATGTTATAACTACGGATTTCTTGTTTTAATTGCCCTAATTTTGTCTTCTCTATTTTTTTTACTTGATTTTTCGACAAAGTGGCAGGCGGTGCCTTTTTCTTAGCCTCTTCTTTTTTGTCAATGAGGTGATTATAAAAGCTAAGCTCATCTATTTTTATAGGGCTTACATGCTCGTTTTTTTTCTCTGTCTCATCCTTCACAATTTTCTTCTTAATAAAAGAAAAATTCTCTATTGAGTTTGGTAACAAACCTCTCCCAACTAATATCCCCAAAAAGAATACCCAACCCAGGACAAAGAAAACCCCGATAGATAATAAAAAGAGGGATCTGAAAGAGAATTGAAAGATATGTCTCTTTCTTTCTTTCTCTGGAGTGGGTTTTCTATTAACCATTATTTGTTCACTACATCATTTCAGGGGCACTAAGGCCCAAAAGGCTGAGACCGTTTTTGATTACAATCTTTACACCTAAGGATAAAAAAAGCCTCGCCTGGCTTAAGTGTTTATTTTTCCCGATGATCCTATGTCTGTTGTAATACCTGTGAAAGTTACCAGCAATTTCTGCTAGGTAATATGTCAGCCTGTGAGGTGCTAACTCCCTGGCAATTTCCTCTATAAGGGAAGGAAATTCAGCCATTTTCCTAATCAAGGCAATTTCTTCGTCTAAGACCAACCTTTCATAGATCGTGTCAGGGTGTTCAGGGAGTGAAATATTTTCAATAGCTGCCTTTCTGAATATACTGCAAATCCTTGCGTGGGCATATTGGACATAATATACTGGATTTTCACTATCCTTTCTTTTGACCAGGTCTATATCAAAATCAAGGGGGGAGGTATGATCCTTGCTAAGAAAAACAAACCGTACTGCATCTACCCCAACATCATCTACAAGCTCTTTTAGGGTGACGTATCTGCCTGATCTCTTGGACATCTTCACCTCAGCTCCCGCTTCCCAAAGCTTGACCAGTTGAATGAGGAGAACATCCAGCCAGTCTTTCGGGATTCCTTCTGCCATAAGGGCTGCCTTAACCCTTGTTATATAACCGTGATGATCCGCTCCCCAGATATTTATTACCCTTTTGAAGCCCCTTTTCCATTTATCAAGATGGTATGAAATATCTGTGGCAAAATAAGTAAGGTTCCCATCTTTCTTTCGTATGACCCTGTCTTTATCGTCACCAAAAGAGGAGGTTTTGATCCAAAGTGCACCATCCTTTTCAAATAGCATGCCCTTTTTTTTAATTAATTTGATTGTATTTTCGATTTTGCCTGATGAGTAAAGATCACTTTCCTTGTACCAGTAATCGAAATTTACCCTAAAATTGGCAAGGTCTTCCTTTATCTCCTCTAACATTTTATCTTTACCCAGCTCGGACAATAAATCTATGGCATTATGAATATCAAGGCTCTCTAATGTTGTTTTCTGGGCGATTTCAGTGGCCAACTCCTGGATGTAGTCTCCCTGATAACCATCCAAAGGAAATGGATAGGATGGATCAGACAATTGTCTCCACCTGCTATAAATGGACTCTCCCAAGGTCTTAACCTGTTGGCCTGTATCATTTATGTAAAACTCTCTGCTTACATCATACCCACAAAAGTCAAAAATCCGACAGAGGGTATCTCCTAAAGCTGCACCGCGACCATGGCCAAGATGGAGAGGGCCGGTAGGATTAGCACTAACAAACTCTACCATTATTTTTTTCTTTTTTCCAAGGTTGTTGCGGCCATAATCACCCTTTAGGGTAATAATTTGTGAGAGGAGATCATACCATCGCTCTATTGTAACAAAGAAATTTATAAAACCAGCACCACCTATCTCGGCTTTCAAGATAACGTGATCATGGTCTATTAAATGCTGGATTATTATTTCCGCTATATTTCGAGGAGAGTTTTTCTGCTTTCCAGCAAGGATCATTGCCAGATTAGTAGCGAAATGCCCATGATCTTGATTGTTAGGAACCTCGATAACAAACTCTGGTAAGGGCACCTTTCTTAGATAACCCTCCCTAAAGCAAAGATCTAAGGTATTGCTAAGAATGTTAGTTAATTTCTTTTTCATACATATAGCCTTCCAGGTAGTTAATTTGGGCCTACTTGAAACTGCCTGCCCGCAAAGCTCTCGCTTGCGAGGCGGGCGGGGGAGCTTGAAATTAGAGGAAACAAAAAATAGTCAGTAGGTAATAAAGAAAACCGAGTTTCTAGTTTCAAATTTCAAGTTTCAATTTATATATTCCCGATTGTTTCTGCTTCCTAAAGAGCAAAGAACCTCGTAAGAGATTGTGTCAGCCCAGCGGGCAATATCGTCAGATGTGATTGCATTTCCTTTCTCTTTACCCAAAAAGCATACTCTATCGCCTTTTTTTATGCCTTTAATTCCGGTTACATCTGCAACGGTCAGGTTCATACATACCCGACCTATAATCCTTGCCTTTTGACCATGGATGAGTACATCGCCCTTGTTACTAAGAGATCTGCTCAGGCCATTAGCATAACCTGCTGATATTATAGCTATCTTTCTTAAGCCATCTGTATAAAAGATTCGACCATAGCTGATCGGAGTCCCATGTTCAACCTTCCTTACCTGTATAACACTGGAGCAAAATGCCATAACATGCCGTAAGGATGGGGGATTTACAAAATCTGTAGAGGGAAGCCCACCATACAGGATGATACCTGGCCTTACTATATCAAAATGGGCCTTTTTATATCTTATAATTCCTGCACTATTTGCAAGGCTATTCATGGTGAGTTTAACCCCGAGTCTGCGGCTGACAGAAATGGCTTCTTTAAAATTTTTGATCTGAGCATTTGTAAACAGCGTATCCTGTTCATCTGCTGAAGAAAGATGGGAAAAGAGCCCTTCAATTGTTATCCCCTTTATCTCTTTAAGCTGTTTTACGAAAAGACCGGTCTCACGAAAGTCGATACCAAGTCTGCCCATACCTGTATCAATTTTTAGATACACCTTGACGGCTCTTCCGCTTCTCTTCCCCTCCTCTGATAGTATTCGAGCAGAATCTATATCATAGATAAGAGGAATGAGGCTGCAACCAGCCACCTTCTTTGCCTCTTGAGGTGTGTTTATTCCAAGTAAAATTACAACTGGTATTTTAACTCCTGCATTTCTCAGTTTTATAGCTTCAGAAAGATAGTCCACGCCAAGTGAATCAATGTGATTTTTCTCTAATTCTCTGGCTACGGGGATTAGACCATGGCCATAGGCATCAGATTTGACAATTCCCATGATTTTGGTCTTTTTATCCACTAACTCCCTTATTTTTGTAAGATTATCCTGTAAGGCAGAAAGATCAATTGTTACTTTGTTAGGCGATATATTCATGATGACCAATTAAATTAGCTGATAATAGATTTAATATCAAGAACTATGTAAACTCATCCGATTACATGGGAGGCACATATAGATCCTAATAAAGATTTTGCTCTTGTAGTATATCTTGAGAATGTCAAATGCAAAATTTCAAAGCTCAAATTCACCCAGTTAAATCCCCACAGGGGTCCCGTTCCGAAGAGCGGAAATTTAACAGGGTAAATGTCTAAATCCAAAGGACAAATAAGAAAACGTTGACATTGATGCATTCTTGCCCTGTTAGGTATAAAAATGATAAGAATAATAATCTTTCTCGCTCAGGCGAGGCGGGCGGGTTTTAGATTTGGGTTTTGTCATTTGACATTTTTATCAACTTTAGGCACTTATAATTGTAGTTCACTTATAATTTTCTCTCTTACGTTTATTGTATTGAAAGAGGAATAACTATGCCTGTCTATCTCCAGGGCCAGATTGAAAGAATAACATATATCAACGATGAAAACGGGTATACTATTGCCAAGGTAAAGGTGCAGGGGCATCGGGGTCTCGTGACCGTGGTTGGAAACCTGATGGCACCTACCCCAGGGGAGATTATTAAAATGTATGGCGAATGGGTTAATCACCCCAGATACGGTGAACAGTTCAAAGTTGATCGCTACAAATCCTTGGTTCCTGCATCGGTTTACGGTATTCAAAAATATCTGGGCTCCGGTCTCATCAAGGGTATTGGTCCCATCATGGCCAGACGGATTGTTGAAAGATTTGGCAAAGAGACCCTTGATGTTATCGAAAAAGAAATTGAGAAACTGGCTGAGGTAGATGGTATTGGCGAGAAGCGTATCGGAATGATAAAACAGGCCTGGGAGGAACAGAAAGAGATCAGGGGGGTGATGATCTTCCTCCAAACGCATGGGGTTGGTTCAGGTTATGCCACAAAAATATTCAAACAATACGGAAACCGATCAATAATGGTTGTAAAGGAAAACCCGTACCGCCTTGCAACAGACATTTTTGGTATTGGGTTTTTGACTGCTGACCGCATTGCGGAAAAACTGGGATTTTCCAGAGATTCTGAATTACGGGCTGAAGCAGGCATACTCTATGTCCTCAACCAACTCGCTGATGAGGGTCATGTCTATTACCCTTATGAACCGCTCGTTCAAAAGTGCCAGGAAATCCTTGGTGTGGATCAAGAGGTCATTGTTAAGGCAATGAGTGTCATCGCAGAGAGCAGAATGATTGTCATTGATGATCTAAAAAAGGATGTTGATGATTTCAGGGAAAACAATAAGGCGGTATATCTTGCCAAGTTTTACCTTTCTGAAACAAGCATTGTCACCCGGATGAAAACCCTGATACATACTCCTAAATCAATACGGAATATTGATTTAGATAAAGCCATAGAATGGGTGCAACGGCAACTTCCTATTACTCTGGCAGAAAAACAGCTAGAGGCTATAAAATGCGCTGTTGAAAATAAGGTGATGATCATCACTGGTGGCCCTGGTACAGGTAAAACAACAATCATTAATGCCATTCTTAAGATCTTTTCAGGGATCAGCGTAAAAATCATGCTTGCTGCCCCCACAGGAAGGGCTGCAAAACGAATGAGCGAGGCTACCGGCCATGAGGCAAAGACCATTCATCGTTTGCTGGAGTACAGTATTCAGAAAGGTGGATTTCAGAAAAATGAGCTCAGTCCTCTGAAATGTGATCTTATGATTATAGATGAGGCCTCAATGATTGATACGATCCTGATGCATCACCTCTTGAAGGCTATCCCTCCTGGGGCTACCTTTATCCTGGTAGGGGATGTAAATCAACTTCCCTCTGTTGGGGCCGGAAATGTGCTCAAAGATATTATCGCATCCGGTGAAATAGCGATAGTAGAGCTCAATGAGATTTTCCGTCAGGCAAAGGAAAGCCTGATCATCGTCAATGCTCACAGAATCAACAATGGTCTGCTCCCCTCATTCAAATCTTTTGAGCAAAAACTGGATGATTTTTATTTCATTGAGCAGGAAGATCCTGAAGAGGTACTGAGAATTTTACTAGAACTCGTCAAGGAGCGCATACCACGCCGTTTCGGATTTGACCCTGTTAATGACATTCAAGTACTTACTCCTATGCATAAGGGCATAGTGGGGGCTGGAAACCTGAATATAGAATTGCAAAATGTGCTGAATCCGGTTGAAGACGGCGTTATAAGAGGAGGCCGAAATTTCAGGGTTCATGACAAGGTAATGCAGGTCAAGAATAATTATGATAAAGAGGTTTTTAACGGTGACATTGGAAGGATCACACGTATTGACCCTGAAAACCAGGAGGTAACTATCTCTTTCGATGAACGAGATGTTCCGTATGATTACACAGATTTAGACGAGATCGTTCTGGCCTATGCAGTATCAGTTCACAAATCTCAAGGCTCTGAATATCCAGTTGTTATTATGCCCATTCTCACCCAGCATTTTGTACTTTTGCAACGGAATCTGGTTTATACAGCTGTGACCAGAGGCAGGGATTTGGTGGTGATGGTTGGCACTATGAAGGCACTTGCAATTGGGGTTAAGAATGATAAGACACAGAAACGATATACCTATTTGAGACACAGGCTGAGCTGATCATTTGTTGAAGATTTCTTTCAGCTTTAACCAAAGAGATTCCGGAGGTTTAGCGGTGTATGGTTCTTTATGAAGTGCATAGAGATAGGGCCGGTCACTATTACCGATAGCACGGGTAAGATGTCGTGATATTCTGGCGTTAATCCGAAAATCTTCATCTTCCTTTACAGAAAAGGTTGACATATTAGAGGCATGAATATTTTCCTAGCCGAAGTAATTCGAAACCTTTGAGAGGCCATGATTATGTGTGTGATTTGTACTTGACACACAATGATAATTTTCACTATGCTCCTTCCTGTAAAAAGCGACTCAATTATCCTATCATATTGGTGAGATCTTTGCACAACCTGACAATCTTTGTAACCCAAGAGAAGAGGGTGGACTTTTCTGAAGTGACTGGCGTAAGGGCGCTGTTTTTTCGCAACTTATCAGTGGGGGAAACCGCAGGCCCCGACATGTCGGGGCAATGCGGAGGGGGTAAAACTCTCCCATAGATAAGTTGCTGAAAAGACCAGCCCGAGATCCTCGGAACTGAAGAAAAACCCACCCTCTTTAAGGGAATATAAGTTATGCAAAGCTCTCATTGGTGTTAGCATGGTTGAGAAGGTAATTAAAAATGGGACCGTATATTTACTAATGAGGAGAAAAGTTATTGTTATCTGAGCTAAAAATCACAGAATTTCTCTCAAGGACAGCATCCAGTGACCCTGTCCCTGGCGGTGGAAGCGTATCTGCGCTTGGAGCTGCTATGGCAGCAGCTTTGTCCGAAATGGTGGCCAGCATCACCATTGGTAGAAAAGGGTTTGAGACCTATGAAAAAGAAATGCTGGAGATTGTTCAACAGGCCCGAAGTTTAAGAAAGAAATTGGTTGAGGACATAGATCGGGACTCTGATGCCTACAGCCAAGTGCTTGCAGCATTTAGGCTTGCAAATGACATGGAAGAACATAAAAATGAGCGCAGTCAAGCGGTACAGGATGGATTGAAACAGGCTGCATTGATCCCGTTGGGCGTTGCCAAAGATGCCTCCGAGCTTCTGGATCTGGCAGGGAAGGCTGTAGCCAGGGGCAATAAAAATGCAGTCACAGATGCTGCTGTGGCGGCAATGATGGCCAGAACAGCCATTCTTGGCGCCCTGTTAAACGTAAAAATCAATTTGAAGTCCATAAAAGACCTCTCTTTTGTAAAGGATGTGGCAGATCAAGTACAGAAGATTGAATCTATGGTTGAACGCAAGGAAAAAAATATCCTTGATCAAATTGATTTATAAATCTGTGTGTAACTGCTAAAAACCTTGTCTTTCCTATTTAATCAAACAATGAACTAACGTGCCTCAAGGTATTCAGGCACATGAACTATCCGCGCAGAAAATTGGTAGCCATTTTTTAAATTTGAAGCGTGGCTCACATTAAAATCAGCATGAATTGGTGTAGTACCGTAGATTATTGTGAGTGCTGTTGTCGATCTTATGAAGTTGAAGAAGATGATCTTCTTATTGTCAAAAGAGGCCAGGAAAATGAAGCGCGATGTGAGTATGTATCTTATGAGAGCATTAAATGGGGATCGGTTGACCCCCCTTCCTCTTCTAAGCGAAGCTTTCTTTCAGCTTTAAACAAAGGGATTCCGGAGGTTTAACGGTGTATGGTTCTTTGTGAAGGGTATACAGATAGGCCCGGTCACTATTACCGATAGCACGGGTAAGAAGTCGGGGGCAGATCCTGGCGTTAATCCGAAAATCTTCATCTTCCTTTACAGAAAAGATTGACATATTAAAGGCATGAATATTTTCTTGGCCAAAATATCGTAAAACTCTTGAGAGCCCCTGAAGAAAGCTGGCAATTTCGGCTATTTTTAACTGAATTAGTGAGTAGTAATCTGGAAAAATGCACCAGACATCTGGCAGAAAACTCTGAGGAACAAAGCTCAGAGCCCAAAAGGTAGGCCCTATCTCAGCAATGTAGCGCTCTTTGCACTCCTTTTCTGCATTTATAAAATCTTGCCAGAAGCTTTTTCCGTTTTCCTTAAGGTATCTTTTGCACCCCTCAATCTGTATCCTGTGATGGTTCGTAGGAACATAACCGCAATTCACCTGAAGATGTGGATGAACCAAGCTTGATCCGGACGGAGGCATATAATTCCAGTTGATAGAAAAAAATTGTACCTCGGGATCAAAGTCAACCACCCTTTGGATAAATAACAGGGCAGCAGAAAAGGCATCCCTCATTATTTCCGGAGTTAAATCCTCTATCCCAATATAGTGTTCTCCGGATAGGATAGATACCCCCGCATATGTATCAAAGGGAATAAGGTTTGGTATAAGGGTAGCGTCTCCTTCCTTGATCCTTCCCCCTGGGATAAACTCCGTTGGGAATAAAGGGGTTGATCTTTCTAATGCATCGGGACAAAAAGGGCAGAACATCTCTCTGGATCGTTGAATTATCTCAGCTATATCAGGCCTATCAGGAGGCCTGTATGGTGTATCGAAGACCCGTCCTGTTTCCCCTGTTAAGGGGTCATAGCGTATCTCAAAGGGAATTTCATCTAAAGAAAAGTCCTTGAGCGGGTTAAACAAACGAGTTTTAGACTGTATCCGTTTAAAAAACCCGCCGTTTCTGAATTCATGTCTCAAAAGTTGGAATGAATTACACTACATGGTATTGTGAAGGAGAGATGGGATAACGGAGGGAGCCCATAGGGCGACCGGAGTTATCCCATCCTCGAACAC
>Ga0307379_10011030_pt1 | contig 11911 bp, 28 predicted proteins | sample UN2MG_FD_202237 | JGI IMG/M metagenome (GOLD analysis project Ga0307379, IMG submission 202237) | Soil microbial communities from Risofladan, Vaasa, Finland - UN-2 | ecosystem: Environmental > Terrestrial > Soil > Coastal area > Acid sulfate soil | place: Finland: Risofladan, Vaasa | collected... | reverse complement strand
TGCATTAATCCAATTACAGATGGTCAAGATACAAGAAATATTCTTACCTTATATCATTGGAATAGATGGGAAGACTGTCTATGAAAATATTGAATCTCAAGGGTTCAAAGGATATTTGTTAGAGCATAAAGGAGATGATACATAATGCCAATTGTCAAAGATGAAATATTAAAATCAACATTAGATAGGCTTGGAAATAATGAAAATGGTGATGATTTGATTGAAGTTTCAGGACGTTATGATTGTCTTTTTATTGATGGAAACTATTATGAAGAAAAAGCAAAAGATGGAAAAGTCCTGTGGAAAAAAGTTCCAGATGAAAAAATAGAAAAATTAGAGCAAAAGAATAGTGAAGTCGCAGACATTCTTGTGGAACACTTTGATGGACGTGCAGTCTTGAGAGAGGCTTTAAGAAAATTACATCCTGATGACGTTGAGAAAATCCATAAAATGTTGACGGATGAAAAGAAAAATTATAAGATAAAAACCAGAGAGGGACATTGTATTGATATGAAAGTTGGAAATTTCATATTGCCAATAATTAATGATGGATAAAATGAAAGCAACAGATGATTTTGAATGGAAAGGGGAGAATCAGTTAGTTTCTGAATTGTCAGATGAAGAGTTCAAGAAAATAGGTGATGACCAAACTAAAGACCGTGACACAAAAACTCAAGGAAGAGATGGACTTGTTACTGTTTGGGAAGAGGTTATGAATGTCTAAAAAAAGGAATCCTGTCAGTTTCAAAGAAATGATGAAACACAAAAAAACGTTATTAGATTTTGGAAAGGAAGAGAAAAAAGATGAAAAAAATGGAGAGGATAAGGAGAAAAAATGAGTGCAGATATTGAAGATTTGTTATTTTTTAGTTTTTTAGATAACGTTGAAGAAAAGGCAAAAAAGTTCTTCAAGTTCAGTTTAATAGGTGTAGGGTTTTGGATTTGGAACACACTTGTGCTTAAATGGGGATTAGCAAGAGGTATAAATATTTGGTTTATCACAGCTTTCAATGTTGGAGTTGGTGGTCTGATTAAATTTTTGATGTTGGAAAAGATATTTAAAGAAAAAAAAGAAAAGGGGGAAGTTAATAAAGATTGAGAGGGCAAAATGGATTGTGAAATGGATAGAAACTTAAATATGACAGTTAACGGTTATAAAGTAAAAAATAATGATTGTATAGAGATTAAAATATCAGACTTAAAAATATTACTTAAAAAATATAATAAAATGATGTCTAAAAAAAATAAAACTTTATTACAAAAGTTTTATGATTGGTATTTTAAATTTGTAAATAATGTATTAGATTTGTTGTATATCAAAGATAAAAAGAAAAATGGAAGAAAAAAAACCAAAGAATGTTAGAGAGATATTTGAAGAGTTGCGAATACCAATATGGTTTGCTGAGCCAATTGATAATCCAAATGCAATGATTCATCATCTAAAAAAGAAAAAATGAATAATTGGCAGAGAATCACACCGTTGAAGAAAGGACGTTATCAGTCCAAAATATATTGTAATCAATGTGATAAACTTTTCCAGAAATCATCAAAATATACAAAAATGTGTGATGATTGCAAGGAAAAAAATAAAAAAGAACGTATGAAGAGAGCCAAATTCAAGGCAACGATGAGGATGAAGAAAAATGATAAAAAGGTATAAAGTTGTTATGTGTCCCAAGTGTAAATCTATCCAGACAACAGAAAAGAAAGAGGCACTAAAATGTATGGGATGTAGGAAACAAACTCAGTTCAAGAATGCAAAGACAGGGTTTGAAATGGTTAAAATCTATGATAGTTTTGACTTACCAAAACACGCAACACTCCTTTGTCAGAAACTTAGAAAAGATAAATCAAAATCGCAATATTTAAATAGTCCAATGCAAAAATAATATTAGATATGTATGAAGTTTTCAAGTGAAAAAGCAAGAAGTCTTGATAGTATTGAAAGAATGGAATACCTTTCAAAATATTATAGATGGCTTGAAAACCAAAGGAACAGAGATAGGGAAAAATTAGCTTACAAGCACGTTAGCACAGGACAGCATTATTTGAAAAATAATCTTTGTCCTTATTGTAAGAAAAAATTAGATGTTGAAGAAAAAAAAGAGTTGATGTTCAAGACTTGTAAAAAACACGGTCTTGTGCAAATTAGGAAATGGGATGGCAAGAAATAAGCAGAATCATAGATATTTTCACGAAAGTGGGGATGGTAATCTGGATATTATTGATTGCACTCTTACTTTATACTATGTATGAATCAAAAAAGAAAGAGGATAAAAAGAAAATGGATAATAAAACAAAAGGTGATAAAAAGTGACACAAACTTGTTCTTGGGACGGATGTAATGAAGAAATACAACAATGGCAGACATATTGCAATCCACATTATATGGAAATGCAAAATAAACAACAAATGAGTCAAGGTCAAAAGCCAACTACTCAAAAATTTCAACCACCTGAGATACCACCTCAAGTAGTGAGACAGAAAATTGTTGAACAACCTGTTAGACAAAGACATCCTGTTGAAGAAATGGAAGATGAAGATGAACCAAACACAGAACCTTTACTTGATTTAAAAGAAATGAGGGAAGAGAGAGAATCTCAGGCACGAACTCATCAAACACAATCTATTCCTTTGAGAAAAAACGTTCAGGAACAGATTGTTGAAGAGAATGAAGAGAATGGAATGGAAAGACCTTTGTTCAGTCAGTTGACAGATGAAGATAGGTTGGCAGTCAGGCAGGTTGCATTCAAAGGTGCGATTGAATTGGTTGCAAGTATGAATATAGGTGATAGGAATCCAGAACAGATATTAAGTGACATTGAAATGTTGACAAATAATTTTAGTGACTTGATTATGACGGACTATGACCAATAAAAAATCAGTATTAAAAACAAAATCAATGAAAGATTCAATAGCAACATTGGGTCTTACCACCTTATTAACAGGTGGAATAATGAAACTAATGGGTGATTATATGTTTGGAATGGGAGATACAGAAAAAATACCGAAAGGAGTAGTAATGGAAATGACTCAAGGAATGGTAAAAGGATTCTTTGAGGAGTTACACGATAAAGAGTATGACATCAAAAGTCTTAAAGAAGACTTGGAACAAAAACAAGAAAAATTGGATGAAGTGACCAAAGAAAAAATTAATCTTCAAATGGAAATGGATGGGCTGAACTCTTTTATTCAGAAATTAAAAAAATCTGAAAAAGAAAAAAAAGAGGAAAAGAACGAGACAAAGGTGAATAAGAAATGAAAATGTTAAAAGTGGATTTAAATTTATTAACAGAGGATGAATTAGAAATGTATCTGATTCTGAGCAAAGCAACACAAAGGATTGAACTACAAAAAGAAAAAATAGTTCTTGAAAGACAGAAATTAGAACAAAACATCAAAGAGGCTAATAAAGGTTGGATGGAACAAGAAAAATCAAATGAAATTCCTGCACCACCAAAATTCACAGGCTTAGGTAAATTTCCTGAACAATGATAAGTGAAGAACGCAAGAAATATTTAAGATTATTTTTAACCTTTTTTATAGTGTTAACAATCTTACAAGTTCTTGACGTTGTTTTCACTACTTGGATGATAAATTATGATGGCACTACTGATGTTGAGGCAAATCCGTTTATGAGATTTATATTTAATCAACCAAATGGAAGTTATCTTGCTTTGCTTGTCAAAGTTGTTGTTATGTTATTATGGTTCTTACCTGCTTATGCTTGGGTGAAACATCCAATTAATTTTTATAATAAACATCAAAGAAATCTTTTTATTTTTGTCCCTTGTTTTATAACATCAATCTATCTTGTTGTGGTTGGGTTTCAGATTTTTCAGATTTGGGTGGTGACACAATGGCTTTGAAGATTCTTGGTAAATCTTGGACTTGTAATATGCAATGTCAGGGGAATCCGAAAGATGGAATAAGTAACTGTTGCTCAGAGGTCTTCCTGCCTTTGAATAAGGCTCAACAGAAGAGTATTGAAGAAGAAAGGTCTTGGACTGTTGACGCAAACTTCACCGATTTTAAGTGGCTTAAATACCACAAAGCATTCAATGTCATAAATACAGGGAACAGAGGCGAAAGATTAATTCAAATTAAAGAGGGATATGATTATGAGTTCAAGAAACATCCTTTTCTTCCTGCACACACTTTTTTATATGTTCAAGATAAATGTTCTATGCTTTTGTCAGATGGTAGATGTAAAGTTTTCAGAAATAGACCAGAGATTTGTAAGAAAGCTGAATGTATTGTTTTTAATGAAAGACCTGTTATAAATTGGTATGGCAAAAATGGTTTGTTGGCTGATAAAGTCAAAGATTATGAAGAGGGGAGATTAAATAAATGGTGAACAAAAAATGAAATTTTCAGAGAGGGTAAGAGGATTGATTAAAAGTATGTTTATGTTATTTTTCATATTACCTATAACGTTATTAGGTTTTGTAGTGAATTTCTTTGCAACGGTGTCAGAGTTCCAAAGAGAACCATTTAGTATTTGGAAAGTGTTGTTTAACGGTTTTTATAGGGAAGTTTATTTAGATAATTTTGCTATGGTTTTCATCTATTTTATGCTGACGTTTTATTTTTCATATATTTTAGTTACAGTAATTATGGACACAAGAAAAGCAATGAAGAGAGTGAGTGTTAGTGGGAAAAGAGAAGAAGAAAAAAAGGTGTAAGATTTGTTATGTTGCGTATGTTGATGAAGATGACTACGAACTGACAAATGGAAGATGTGATGATTGCTATTTGAATGATATAGATATAACTGAATCGGAGAAAACAGAAAATGCCTTTTGACCAAAATGAAATTATGTCTGAGACAATCTTATCTACTTTCAAGTCTCTTGAAAAATTAGAAGAACAGTTAAAATATGTTCTTGTGCTTATGTATCAGTTAGACCAAAAGACACAAGAAAAGTTCCAAGACCAGATAATTGAGTTTGAAGAATATTTTGCAGATAATGAGTTTATGAGAGTTGTAAGACATAGGGACGCACTTGTTAAAGATTATACTGCTGAATATTTTGGAAAAGATTATGGGTTTGATGACCCATTCCAATTTGACGTTGAATTAGAGAAGAAGATTAATGAAATTGGGATGAAAATTATGGCTACATTAGGTCTTATAATCAAAGCAATGAAAGAATCGCATTTATTTATAGGAGATGACGCATAGGTGATTGGATTGGATATACAAGGTTATTTAATGAAAAAAAGGAAGTTTCTTTCTGTGAAAGAAATAGCAAAAGGAACAAACCAAAGCATACAATCAGTATCAAGAAAAGTCAAGAGATTATCACCAAGATATATTGAAAAAAAAGTTAAGACTTTAAAAGTCGGTAATAGGACATCAAAATGTCCTGTTAATTATTACAGGTATAAAAAATGAGTTGGGCAGAAACGTTTTTGACGTATGTGGTTGGTGGAGTGATTTGGGTATTATTTTATTTTATTATAATCGCTGTGCACGAATTTGGACATTTTATTGTGATGAAATTTTTTGGATTCAAAAACATTACATTGAAACCAAGTATGTTTGGAGATTTAGAAATCGGTAGAAACATTCATCACAAAGTTAAGTTGAAACAGTTGATATTCATATCAAGTGCAGGAATCATTGCAGGGTTTTTACCACTTTATTTGATGACGTTTTTTGTTGGAAGAGATTTAATGTTGTTGACTTCAATGATATATCTTTATGCCTGTTCAGGAGATTTTAGTGCTTTGAATCAAGTGTTGTATGGTAAATATGATTTGAATATGACGTTACACGAAATGAATATACAACAATGGAAAGATTATGAAGATGAGACTAAAAGATTTATTAAAGAAGATAGTAGGACAGGATTTATACCTGTTGAAGATATTATTACTAATGTAGGGAAAAAATGAATCAATTATCAGAAATAATTGTTATGTATATTGATTGGATAAAAGACAAGGAGAAGATAAGAAAATGATGGATTGGATGGAAAAGAAATTTGATAATCAGATTAATCAGTTAGGTGAGAAAGAGGCTAAGTTTTTTAGAGGGTTTAAGAAGTGGATGTTTCAGATTTATAATGGTGTTCTCAAACCTGTGTTATGGGCTATATTTTTGTTTTGGATGTTTAATAGAATCAAAGGTCTTGTTGGAATCCAAGAGGCATTCTATATTCAAGGGATTGTGATAATATTGTTCTTGAGGATAATTGCAAGTAGGTTAGTTTAATGAATGAGAGTATTGTTTATATCTGAGTATTTTCCACCATTCTCACAAGGTGGTGGTGAACGTAGTGCAGAGAAGTTAGTCAAAGCAATCCAGAAAAAAGGTGTTGAGTGTTCTGTTCTCACTTCAAATAAGATATATCAAGTAAAAGATTGGAAACGTCATTTCTATTTTCCATACTATTCTATCATTAATCTATGGAAATTACATAAAGATTATGATGTTATCCATTGCTTAAATTCCACGTCTATATATACTGTGTTGTTGAAACCAATTATAAAGAAACCATTTGTCATTCATATTAATTCTTATGTGACGTTGTGTCCTAAAGGAACGTTAATTTACAAAGACCAGACAAAAAGAAGTGAATGTGATATTAAATGTTCATTATATAATAACATTGATTGTTGTTCACATTCATCTTGGGTCGGAATTAAAGACGTGAAACATATATCAAAAATATATGCTTTTTTACTATGGATTAGATACCGATTTCATATATATTTATTACATAGATTTGATAAGATAATTGCAATCAGCAAAAAAGTAAAAGACGTTTTGGAACACAATGAGTTAGATTCAGAAGTTATATATTATGGTGCTTAGGAGATGTTAAGAGAAAAATTAGGCATAATTATGTTATTATTTCCAAATGGTGAGTCGTCATTCCAATTCTCAGATATTGGATTTTTAAAAAACCATTCTTGATTACAAGTTTCATTCAAACCTCTTAAATAACCTTTATTATAAGAATCTTGCACCATTGGATTAATTAACATCCAGAAAATTAGAAATATCCCAACAAACGTTATTAGGAACACACCTATACCTTTCAAGATTAAATTAGTATCCATCCTCTTCTGCCTCATCATTTATGATAAGTTTTACTTCTGAAAATATCATACTTCTTTCATTATGAGTTAAATCTGGATAACGTTTATAGATGAGATTTCTTAAAAGACCAGATTGTAAAACTTTTTCACCATTCTTTCGTTCTACAAAACATTTGATAAATTCTTCACTATCAACAATCTCTTGTGCATATTCTTCAAAGTTAGCCATTTGTGTTTGTTGTGCAATGGCAATCCTCTGAAAATCTGTTTTCATAACTGAATACTCTTTCCAAAATAATTTCCAATGAGGGTCTGTCAATGGTGTGACATCCCATTGAAAATAACCATAATAGACTTGACGTTCATCATCATAAACAGCATACCTGACTCTTTTTTCAGGTAGATAATCATCAGCAGACTCTTGAACTCTCTTTAATGAATAAGTAGTAAAATTCATACCATACTGTTCTACTCCACAAGAAATGAAACATATCTGTCTCTGTCTGCAAGTATCAACAAGATTTTGTAATCTTACCAAACCACCTCTAAGTAAAGTTTTTGTCTGCTCATCTAAGAAGAAAACAAGTTTTGTCAATAATATAAGGCTATCTGCAACGTTATCACAGTTCTCACATTTCATCTCTTTTTTTTGAGGATAGGTTTCATAAGTTCCGTTATATGTCTTTGTAAAATTATAATAACATCTATTACATAAGACATACTCTGAATTATTTTTTACCTTATCTAATAATTGATTTATTGAGAAAGCAACCCTTTGATTTAAATTAAATCTTGGGTCAAGAGCCAATGCTATTTGTAGACCCATTGTGCTCTTAAAAATACCTGTTGGTGTTCCAATTAATCCAGAAATATTTATTATAAAATTTCTTGGAATACGTCCATATAATCTGTATTTAAGGTCTTCAAGAACGTTATCTGTCCAATTTTCTGTGAATATTTTGTAAAAGGTTGAGTTCTGTTGGATAGTTATTTTTATCTGTTCTACTTCCATAGGCGTTCTTGCTGTTTTCAATCTACTTCACATACACTCTTTTCTTTCTTTTACTATCCATTTTTTTCAAAATATTTAATCTAAAATATATTGGTAGAAATAACATAAGAATCCAGACTAATTCATTTCTTCTAACTAACAACATTCCACTTATAAATGGGAACACAGTAGTATAGAGTGATTCTATAACAAAGACCATATAATCTTTCCAATCCCAATTTCTAACCTCATCAATAGGTAGTTCAAAGTATTTCAGGACGGTTTTTTTTTGTTTCATTTTAATCATTAAGGTGTTGGAGACCTTTCTCTATAATCATATTGTAAACTTGGTCTTTTGACTTTTTAATGGTAACTTTCTCTCCATTCATATCAATAACCATATTCTGTAACTGAGAAACAAACTCATCAATGCTTGGGTCAAGTTTCAAATATTTACCATTCATAACATCCATTCCTAAATGGATTAAAAACTTAACTACATCAGTTTTTGTATAATGTTTTTTCTCTTGTTTTATCTTATCAACACGAAGACTATCTATAAAAGTATCGTCTTCCCTCTTTAAAGAAACATAGACATTTGTATATTCTTTCTTATTTGCCAACTTTAATCACCCACCAGAATTGACGTTCCATAACGTTTAAATAGTCAATGTGCTTTATATTTATTGTGCCTTTTTTGGTATTTATTTATTGAGACTGTTCTAATTTTTCATATCATTTCCTTAGACTCCTCACAGAAGTATTTTTAAATAATCCCAACTATATTATCCTTATGGCAACAAATTATACACCAACCCATTCAGCAAGTGATTTACCTGCTGTCGTAATCGACTTCATAGTTGAATACGGTGTTCAGATTCTTGCATTCGCAGGTCTGATTGCATTGGTAACATTATTTGTATGGGTAAAAAATCAGTCTAAATAGAATCTGACAAAAATCTATTTCCAGATGAGATATGGGTCTGGTAAAACAAATCATATCACAGACAACATAATATAAAATATACAAGGGGGACAAAGAATATGACTGCATATACACCTGTCCACACATCAAGTGACCTTGCAGGTGTCGTAATCGACTTCATAGTTGAATACGGTGTCCAAATCCTTGCTTTCGCAGGATTAATTGCATTGGTAACACTATTCGTGTGGGCTAAAAACTCAATGAGATAAGTTTCGGCTTAATTCATTGCTAAATCTCTCTTCGGAGAGTTAATATTTTTTTTATTTTTTTTTAATTAATTGAGATGATGTTCCAATGGAAATAACTTCAATTCTAACAATATTCATTCTTTCTATTTTGATGACTTCACGCATATTTGCAAAAGAGGTATCATTTTAATGCCAATTAATTATTCAAGAGTTGGTATTGATTATTCTAAAAAAGCAAAAAAAAAAGTTTCATATTCATCTAAGAAAACAAAAAAAGTTGATTATGTCAACGTTTTTTTATTTCTCCTCTTATTTGTTGTAGTAATTTTATTTGTCTTAACGTGATTCTTATCTGAGTCTAAGACCGTCACAGACTCAAAAAGAAATATTTATATATTCCACAAATAATTTATAATGTTATGGTATTGGGGTGTAGATGATTTTTAGACGTTCAAAAGTGAGGATTAATCCATTATGAAACTGAAAAATATATTTTTACTTTTCTTAGTGTTCTCTATTTTATTTTCATTTACTGTTTCTGCAATTGATTATCCATTAATTTCTTCAAGAAATCTTGTCACAAGTTCAGATGGCACTTATGCTTTTATGAATCAGAATGATTTTTTTGACGTTTATTTTGGGTCAGACCCAAGTTCAGGGAATGTTGTGAAATTTACAAGAGACGGTGTTGAAATGACTCTTCTTCCAATGGCATTAAATTGGAATAATGATTTAAGTCAATTAGAACAAATCTCAATGCCACAATCGGTTTCTCCATATATTTCAAGTTCAACAATAAGTTATAATAATGCTTATGGAACAGGAATAGATTTAATTTATGAAGTTCAACCAAATCAAGTTAAAGAAAATATTTTTATTTTTTCATTAGGTTCATTACCAACACCTGCTCAATATGTGATGGATGGTGGAAATCCTCAATTAGAGGTTGGATTTCAATTAAGCACAAATGCTCAACATATTGAATTAAATGGTGTTGATTGGGACAAATCAAGTGAAATTTCAACAACCAATGATGTTATTGTGAAAAATTCACAAGGAGACATACTTTATACTTTACCAAGACCTTATGCAGTTGATTCATCAGGTGATATTCAATATGGAAAATACGTTTTTAAGAAAAGTGCAAATAAATTATATGTGAGACTTTATATCCCTTATTCTTGGTTACAAACTGCAAATTATCCTGTGGCGATAGACCCAACATTTACAGTTGATTATTCACCAATCCCTGCTGAACATTTACAAGGTGGAATAAATCACAATGAAACAGATATTACTTTTGAAAATATTGAAGATATTACTTCTGGTGTGTCAGATTTAAATGACGCAACAAATTATGTTACAAGAGGAGAAACGTTAATAAGTGCTCAAACAAATTTTAATTTAGTCCAAGATGATTTAACAAGAAACAGTCAAGATAAATTTGAAAATCTTGATGTTGGTAAACAATTTAATTTACCAAATCCAAGTTTAATTGATACAATTGAAGTATGTTATCACGCAAGAACAAGATTTCTCGCACCAATAACTCAACCTGTTTATATCAGAATTGGAAACACACAAACAACTGTTGCATTACCTCATACAACTAAAGACCTTTGGGGTGACACTTGTGTAGATATTACTTCTCAAAAAGGAACGTTAGTTACAGGGAACAATATTATAGGTATGACTCAACCTATTGATGGAAATGATTGGGAATTTGGAATAGATACAGACGCACCAGATATTGGTTCTTTTAAAAGTGCTCTTCCTTTAGGAACTTGGGTTGCAGAACCAGAAGATTATATGATTAGAGTTAATTATGTTCTTATTGACCCTCTTTTAACTTGGAGTTCATATAATGAGAATGGTTGGACTTTTATTGATGAGAGTGCAATAGATTGGACTGACGAAGTTCTGTCTCCTTTAGACGCATTAACAACAGGCAACCAACTTTTACAATGGGTTGCAGTAAAATATGTTGATTTACATATTGATGATGGGTTGTTACAAAATGGAGATGTTATTAATTTTAGAGTCAGAACTGTTCAAGCAACAGATTATGGTAAAGAAGTTGAATTATCAAATCATTTGAATACTATTGAGTATGGTAATTTTCTTATGCCAAGTCAAACTGCAACTTTTGAATATAGAAATGTAACAATTACAAACGCAGGTGCAGGTATTGACCACGTTGTAATTCACGATAGTATTGCAACTGCAAATATAAGAGCAGATTTTGATTGGATTCATCCAAATTATGACCACGTTGACGTTAATGGTGGTATAGGTATTTCTGCACATTGGAACGTTGTTGATGATGGGATTTCAAGTTATTGGTTAAGATTAAAAAAAGAAACATCTGACCCTGCTAATGTATATGTAGTTCCTTATAGTGGTGTTTTACACGACATTGTTGAACCACAATTATATGTTGAACAAGCAGTTGCAGGAACAGGTTGGATTAATATTCCTGTTGATGATATAATAGATTATCAAACTAACACAGAAAATTACAATTTTACAAATTTAAGATTTTGGACAGATGACGCAATATATTGGTCAGAAGTTTATTTAAGAGAAGAAACAATAGATAATGAACTTCCTACAATTACAGATTGCACAACTAATACAACAACTTTATCTTGTTTAGAAACAGCATTTATTCAATGTAATGTTACAGACAATTTAGAT
>Ga0307379_10011029_pt1 | contig 11911 bp, 11 predicted proteins | sample UN2MG_FD_202237 | JGI IMG/M metagenome (GOLD analysis project Ga0307379, IMG submission 202237) | Soil microbial communities from Risofladan, Vaasa, Finland - UN-2 | ecosystem: Environmental > Terrestrial > Soil > Coastal area > Acid sulfate soil | place: Finland: Risofladan, Vaasa | collected... | reverse complement strand
CCCGCTCCCGTGTGCCCAGCGGGTCCACCACCGAGGAAAAAGCCGCGGCAGCCGAAAGCATCGTGCGCGACGCAGCCATCATAGTCTCGGCCGCCGCCTCCAGTGGACTGGACCGCCCAATCAGCGGCTCCAACGGCTCCGTCTTCCCTATCGGAACGTCGAATGTGGCCATTGCGGAACTCCTGACGATTCACTGTTCTCCCACCACGCTCGCTCCTCAATCGCAAGCCGCGCGATCGCCTCCTTCAGCCACCAGGGAAGCTCCAGAAGGGCCGGATCGAGAGGGTGTCGGTAGGCCCCTGCATAGCGCCGGCAGATCAAGTCATTCAGCCGGAACTCGGGCTCCGAGCTGAGGATTTTGGGAGTTCATCCCCCTCCTCCGGCTCCAGCTCCCGGTAGCTGCGCCGAAGCCGCTCCTTCACCGAAGGGTGCAGCCCCCTCACCTCCGAGATATCCTTGAAGTACGACTCGTCATGGTCCTCCACACGTCTCACCGCGCGCAGCAGCACCCAGTCGTCACACGTTCGCGCGAACTCGTTCCAACACTCGATATCGATCCGCCGCGGCCGCGCCAGCTCCACCAGCTCCTCCCGCGGCATCGCCTTCAGCTCTTCCCGCCGCGCAGCAACCATCTCCTCAATCCTCGAGCGCCGCTCACCAGCCATCTCCCGGCACCGATTCTCGTGGGCGACCATCCGCCGCGCGAAATCTCCATCGCTCTCCTTCGCTGCCCGATCCTGACGCGGCCTCACTGGATCCGGAAGCTCGCGGCCAACTCGCGCATCCATCCGCGAGCGCTCCGCCGCGAGCGCCAGCTCCACCACATCCTCCACAGGCGCCAGCATCAGCGCCTCCATCAGCGCCTCCGCCCGCTCGCTCCCGGGCCGGAACTCCAACAGCTTCCTCTGCATCGCCTCGTGCCCGCGCTCCAGCGCCTCCGTCCGGTCGCCGATCGTCTGCAGCCACACCTCCTCGTACCGATCCCCCAGCTCGACGCGCACCTGCCTTGCCCACACGCCCATCTGTGTCAGATCGATCCGTTTCCAGTCACGCTCATTCATCCTCATCCTCCCCTCTAGTAGCTCGCACGTGAGTTGCGGAGACGGCACCACGCGTCCACCGGCGGAGACTGGCTCGTATCCAACAAGGCCTCGAACGCGATGTCATACACCAGCCGCCTCGGCACCAGTGGCGCGTTGGCGGAGAAATACCGGACGTGCGGCAGCTCAATCTCCAACCCGTACCCCCATGTCCCGACGACCGAAGCCCCGGAAACCCCGAACCGCAGACTCATGGGCTCCCCGTTGACGAACGCGTCGCGCGCAGCCGTCGATTCGAAGGACATGGCGAACCGGCCGCCCACCGAGAACGCCCCCGCAGGCAGCTTGCTCAGCCGGCCCGCACCGCCCGCACTCCAGATATCGTCCACCAGCCCGTTGTTGAGCCGGACCAGGAACTCCTCGACGTCCCCGCTCACCTCTCCCCCGACCTCGGCCGTGAACCCGTTGTAATGCAGCGCCTCATCGGTCGGGTACGACGGCGGCGTCGGCGTCACCAGCTCCTCCTCCCGACCCCGACAGTCCACGTCCGCCAGCAGTGTCCGGCCCGGCGCCAGCGACAGCGTGAGCTGATTCGCCCGCACCCCCGCAACCTGCCGGCTCGTCAGCCCTCCCATATTCTGCTCCACCGTCAAAGATGGCAGGAACGTCGTGTCACATCGCGTGAACGTGTGCTCGTAGACCTGCCCCTCCGCGCTCGACGCCACCAGCGTCGTCGTGACCGTCCCGAAGGCCGCCTTCAGCACCTCGCCGACCCCGCCCGCGCACACCTCAAAGCTCAGCGGCCCCGCGCACACCATCCCCCCTCGCCGCACACCCCGCCGCGCCCGCGTGCCCCGCACCCCCTGCGGAACCTCCTGCTGGATGACCGGGCGAACGTCCGCGTGTGTCACCTCCAGGTACGTCGTTGGAGCAGCCGCCTGCCCCCATGTTGACTCCAACGCCAGCCCAACCGAACCCAGTATGCCAGTGTAACCCGACATGCTTTCCTCCTTCAGGACGTTCGCTGCTCGCACACCACCATCAGCATCGCCTGCGAATGCCAGTACGACTCGACTTTCGTCCGAGCGCGCTTCACCAGACTCACAGCCATCGTCCGCACGAGCCCGCCAAGCGTCGGAGCGGCTCGTAGCGCGTCCTCCACCGCCTCCACATACGCCAGCAACAGATCCTCACTCGCCTGCGCGCTCTCCAGTGAGCGTACGCCCACATGCACTTCCAGTTGATAGGCGTGATCGCGCCGATTGCTCGCCCACCGCGGACGCTCCGCTCCCACCGTGTCTGCAAAGAACACCCCCAACGCCGGGTGCCCACTCGCCGGAAGCCGCGCGAACGCCTCCCGATCCCGGACGATCGACTTCACCTCCGCCAGCTCCGGCGCGCTCGAAAGCACCGCCGCCACCGCCTCCCGTATCGGCACGAACCTACTCGACTCCGGATGCGCCATCACCAACTCCTCCAAAAGCGTAGGGCAGGAGCTTGCCTCCTGCCCCATCCTCGCTCACCCTTCGCCCTCTTCGGCAGGAGCTTGCCTCCTGCCGCAACATCACTGCTGATCTGCCCGCCTCACCACATCCCCGCTCGCTGTCCTCTCCGCGTACTCTGCATCCTGCGCGCGGTGTGGCTGCCGGTAGAAGTACTCGTAGCTCACCAAAACCGGTTGACCCGGAGCAATCCGCCCGCCCGACAGCCGCCTCACCCGGCCGCTGCGATGATCGACCTCGTAGTCCTTCACCGCCTCTGGCCGGTACCCAGGCTCATACTCCCGCCGGTCCTCCACATACGTGAACGATCCAGCCTCGTTCGTCAGCGTCACGCTCCCAAGCGCAATCCCCGCGTGCCCGAGCGGCGCCCACACCCCGTCATCGACGGGAATCGACACCGGCTCATCTGCCACCTCCACCGTCCCCAGATCAAGCTCGCCTGCTCGCAGCAGCGCCAGTCCCGCCTCGAACTGCTCCCAGTACGGATCCGGCAGCTCCGACGGCTGATTCCCCGATTGCAGGGCGCGCCGCGCCCGGGCCAGCGCCCCGAGCGCCGACAAATGCTGGACCCGCTCCGGCACCGGATCGAACGGCACCTCGTAGTCGCCCGCCCGCGCCGCCTCCTCGATCTCCGCGTCCGCCTCCGAGATGCACGTCGTCATATTCAGGCTGCTCGAAGACACATCCGGGATGACCTCACTCGTCATCCCCACCGCCCTCTGCCGAACCTCATCGGGTGTGCAGTACCCCATTCACTTTCTCCTATGTATGTAGCCGCCGGTCGCCGTCATCCACGTCATCCTGAGCGCAGCGAAGGATCTTGCCCAGCCTGACACGATCGGCTCACCCCGCCTCCTCGAACGGAAACTCCTCCCCCTCCCTCGCCTCCGCCAGCAACTCCCCCAAGTGCCGCTCCAGAAACTCCCGCGCCTCCGCCTCATCCACCACCCGCACCCGTTGCAGCTTCTCGTGCGGCAAGAGCGCGTCCCCTGCCCCAAGCTGATCGCCCACGGCTACGAAGTATCCCAGGTCGAACCCCTCCCCCAACAACTCGAGCGCCGACTGATACAGCGGAAAGCTGTACCCATACAGCGGATCATCCGGCGAGCCGAAATGCTCCCGGTGGACCTGCACCGCTCGGTGGAGATACTTCCGCGCCCGCTCCGTCACTACGCCCCGCGTCCGCTCCAGCTCGTACCGTGCCAGATGAACGTAATCTCGCGCCAGGAACACCAGCCCCAGCCGCCGATTCGGGTGCCGCTTGCGGTCCTTCAACACCATCGGTAGGTTCCGCAGGAACCGCTGCCGACGGATGTTCTCCGTCACATATCCGTCGTGCATGATATGCACGTCGCTCAAGATCACCGCCGGCTTCACACCCTCGTTCAGCCCTGTCTCCGGGTGCTCGTGCACGCACCCAAAGAACCTGACTCCCATACGATTCCTGAACAGCCTCACTGGCACGTCCGGCTTGAAATTCGCATCAATGGCGTGATGGTGCTGTCGGATCACATACCCGTTGTACATGTTGTCTCGCAGGTACTTCGCCAGGTTCTCTCCGCCCAGCAGGTACTCGTCCGCATCGACCCACAGCACCCAGTCCCCCATCGCCTTCTCGATGCTCCGGTTCCGCGCCCGTGAAAAATCGTCGTCCCATGGAATCTCGTATACCTGCTCCGTATACTCCCGGGCGATCTCCATCGTCCGGTCGCGAGACCCCGTGTCACACACGATGATCTCATCCGCGATCGGCTTCACACTCTCCAGACACCGGTACAACGTCCCCTGTGCGTCCTTCACAATCATGCACACCGACACGCTCTGCCGCCCGCCTGACATGTCATCCTGAGCGCAGCGAAGGATCTTGGCTTGTTGTTGCTTCGGTAGCTCGCTGCCGAAGCCGCTCTCCTCCACCAACCCCTCAAACACCCCCTCCCATTCCCCCGCAATCGCGGCCCACTGGTACCGTGCCTCCACGCGCCTTCGCCCGGCCTCGCTTATCTCGCCCCACCGCTTCTCGTCGCCAAGCAACCCGACCACCGCCTCCACGAAGCGCCGCTGATACTCCCCCGAGCCCGGATTCCCCGGAACGAGCACCCCCGTCTCCCCGTCCGCCACCGTCTCCTTCAGCGCGCAGTACCGAGACGCCACCACCGGCGTGCCGCACGCCCCCGCCTCCAGCATGCTGATGCAGCTCACCTCCGGGAACATCGCCGGGTACACCACCAGCGCCGCCCGCGCGATCTCCCGATATAGGTCGCTCTTGCTCAGCGCCCCCAACAGCTCGACCCCGGGCAGGCTCTCCGCCGCTCGTCGCAACGCCGTAAGGTAATCGGCCATCTGCGCGTCGGCGCCTGGGTTCTCGTAGAACGCCACCCCCAGCGTCAGCCCCGGTCGCCGCCGCTTCAGCTCCGGCCACATCTCCAGCAGCACCTCCAGCCCCCGCTCCGGACGGCTCGTATACAGCACCCGGTTGCGATCCCGCTCGACCTCCGCTATCGCCTCATCGATCAACCCCAGATCCACCCCATTTCGCGTCACCACATACCGGTCATCAGGCACGGTCAGGTGCCGCTGAAGCTGCTCTCTGTGGAACTCCGACAGCACCATCAGCCGGTCCACCTTGTACATCAGCGACATGAGCTGCCGCGCCACGGGCTTCACGATCGCATCGTGCGCCCACACCACGTTCATTTTCGACCGCACCGGTGCCGTCAGCCCGCGCACGTGCCGGCAGCACACGAACACATCACACGACCCGGTCTCCACGAACTCCGGAAACTCCGTCAGGTCGCCGTACACAACCCCCTCATACTCGCCGGGCCCCCGTTGCTTCGGTAGTTCTACTGCCGAAGCCCCCGACTCGCAGTTGCAGAACACGCGCACCTGGTGCCCCCGCCGCGCCAGCTCCCGCGCCATGAACACCACCGCACTCTCCGACCCGCCCAACGACCGCTCGAACGGCGTCCGCCCATCGAACGGCAGACCTTCCGTATAGATCACCACATCCATCATCACTCCTCCCCATCCAAACATGTTGGGCAGGAGCCCTGGCCGCCTCCGGCGGCTTGTCTCCTGCCCATGACCCGTCTCAACCTGGCGGCCGGGACCGAGGCAAACACGTCATCCTGAGCGAAGCGAAGGATCTTGGTCTAGCCCTCGCCCGTGTCCCGGCCCCGACCATCACACTCACCCACACCAAAACGAAACGGCGGACACCTCTCAGCGTCCGCCGCCGATCTCCTCTCAACTCTCGCCCATCTGGTGTTCTTGGTTGCTTCGGCAGCTTGCTGCCGAAGCGCCTCCACTACCTTATCGCGCGCTCTCCCAACATCCTCACGACATTCCCCCCCAGCACCTTCCCCTTCACCTCATCGCTCAGATACGACTTCTCGATCGTCGCCATCACCGCCGCCGGATCGTTGATCGTGTAATCGCTCCCGAACAGCACCCGATCCGGCCCCGCACACCGCACTGCCAGATCGAGCACCCCCAGCCGCTGCACCCCGTGCCCGCTCAGGTCAATGTAGAGATTCCCGTGCTTCGTCGCCAGCTCGCAGCGCTCCACCACCTCCGCCGGGGAATCACCTGGGTGCGGCAGCACCCACGTCACGTTCGAGAACGCCCCGCACAGCCGGTCCATCTCCGGCGTGTCATCCACGTGGATCTGCACCACCATGTTCAGCTCCGCCGCGGTCTCGACGGCCTTCGCAAACCCCTCCGTATCGTACGTGTATCCGCCCGCATACCCGCACAGCTCCCCCACCCACACCATCCCCAGCTCATCGTGACACCGGCGAATCTCCTCCGCCGCCTCATGTCCGAAGTTCGTATTCACCAGACACGCCGGTACCAACATCTCCGGGTACGTCTTGGCGGCCTCCGCCGCCTCCTCGTTCGACGCGATCATCTCCTCCGGCGTCTTCGCCAGTTCCCCCCGCATCGAGTTCGCAATCGCCCGATCCACCCCACACCGCTGAAGATACCGCACCGCCGCCGCCAGGTCCGGCGTGAATGGCTGCCATTCCCACGTCCTCTCCAAAGCCGGCGACGGCAGATGCACGTGACAATCGAAGATCATGGTGTTACCTCCTCCCCCGCACCAATTCGCCGCCGTCAGCCCGCGACCTATTCGCTGCGGGCCCGCCCAAGCGGACGGGCCCGCAGCTCGGACGCTCCGAAGAGCATCCCTGTGGGGAGGAGGCGAGACTGTAAACCGTAGAGCAAGAGCCCCGGCCGCCTCAGGCCGCGTCTCTCCTGCCCAGACCGTCGCCGTTCATCCGTAGGGCAGGAGCGTGTCTCCTGCCCAGGCCATCTTTATCCTTGCCGACAAGCCAGTGCCGGGTGGCGTCCCCGCGGGGGTTCGAAGGGGGGCAGCGCCCCCTTTTCGGCTTCCGCCGGGATGGCAATCCCGGCGCCACCTACCGTTCTCATCCCCGGCCGCGCCCCGCGCCCACACCCCTCCGGCCTCTGACAAGACGACTGCCAATGCCATCCGAAGCGCAGACAGATCCTGGCTGTCCCGGCCGTGGGGAGGGGAGAGAATCGAGAGGGGAGGGTGTCCCTCCCCTCTCGAAGCGCATCCCGCGTAGCGCAAAGCTACTCCGAAGAGGGGTTTGGGGAGATGGACGGACTCCATCTCCCCAACCTATTCTCCCGCCTATCCGAGGCCTTGCATCAGTCCATGAGCGTTCTCGTTTCGCAGCTCGAGCGTGTACTCGCCCACGATCTGGCCGCGGGCATAGTCGCCGCCCTTGCCCAGGTCCTCGTACTGGAACGAACGACCCTTCAGAGGCACCACCTTGATTCGGCTCGAGTCGAGCGCCAGGATGGTGTCATCAGACAGCCACCGGTTCATGATCACCCGCTGTGCCCCAAAGTCGCTCTCGTAGATCTCGACCACATTGCGGTAGGCGTTGGCGTCATCGGTGACGTGAATCCGGCTGCCGTTCCAGCCCGAGATCACCCGCTTCTGGTTCGGCGGCGCCACGATCAGATCGACGTCCCGGCTTCCTTGGTCGTAGCACAACTCGAGCAAGTTGCCGAGCGCCGACTCTGTCAGCGTCCCGCAGCTCATCACGTTCGTGCTCAACGAGCACACGATCCCCGCCATCGTCCGGCGCGCCGTGTCCGACCCGATCGTCGAAACATCAGTCCGGCCCAGCAGGATCGTCTTCTCCAGATCGCGCAGCAGCTCGCGCAGCCGCATCACCTTCGCATCCGCCAGCTTATCGCCGGTCGTCAGCCAGCCGACGGCCTGCGCCGTGCCCGACATCTTCACGCCGACCTTCATGATCTGGCACCAGTTCTGCCGGCGCACTTGCTTGGTCGTGCGGTCCTCGTCCGTGTCCTCGCCCTCGAGCGCCGCGTTCCCGATGATCGTGATCGCCGTGTCGATGGCGTGATCGGCGGCCGTTGTCCCGCCATAGCCGCGGGCGACGCCGATCGTGTCCGCGTCGACGATGCTCGTGACCAGCATCACCTCATCCTCGACCTGGATCGAATCGCCGACCCGGAAGTAGCTCGCGTGATCGACGTCGATCGTCGGATCCGCCGCCAGCACCGCACCCGCCACCGCGTCGGTCGTCGGGTTCAGCGTGTCCTCCAGCCACTCGTGCTTCACGTTCGTGGCCGGCTGATCGCCCATCCCGATGGCGTCCAACAGCGGCGTCTCGAACGGTGCCAGAAACGCGACGAGATCGGAGACGTCCTCTCCGATCCCTTCGAAGTTGTCATATATCGCAAGCCCGTTAAAGGCCATGCACCTCTCCTTCTACGTAGTTCGTTTGACCCTATCCTTCAGATGGGCGTACTCGCGCAGCGCGCGGCGGTCTCCCCGCGCGGCCTCTGCGCCGAGACGCTCCAACCGCGCCTCATCGCCCCCGGCCGCGTTCGGGGGATTCGTGTTCGTCAGTCCGCGCGGCCTCGGCCGCGCCAGCTTCTCCGCGATCGGCTTCAGCCTCTCCACGTACTCCGCGACCCTCTCCGGATCGCCCTCCGGAACCAGCTCCACCAGCTCCGAGGACAGGCCCGCCTCGGCGATCAGCGACAGACGCTTCGCCCGCCACTCCGCCTCGGTCGCCCGCGAAGCCGCCTCGTCCTTCTCGCGGGACAATCGGTTCAACTCGGCCTCGCGCTCCGCCCGCGCGGCCGCCAGCTCCTTCTCCAGCCTCTCCGCCTGCCGCCGCCAGTAGAACTCTTGCTTCTCCTGGGGCGACTGATCCTGAGAAACCTGAGGCGCCCGCCTCTCGGCCGACGCCTCGCTCACACCGCTCTCCTGCTCCGGCCTATCGTGCCGGCCAGGGTCTTTCTCCATAGCTTAGCCTCCATGAATGAAGGCGAGCAGGCAATGAGAACTGCCTGCTCACCCCGTACCGTTCCTCGGGGGGTTCATAGGGTGGCAGCGCCCCCTATCCGGCCTCCGCCGGAAGGATACTCCCAGCGCCACCCACCGCCACACATCCAGGCACTGACAAGACGATGCGCGTGCCGCCGGCACCCGCAGGGGGTCCGGGGGACGACGGGAGAGTCCCCCGGCCACATACCCGCCCGGCATGCACAATGCCGGGCGTTTCCCGGGGGTTTGATAGGGGGCGGAGCCCCCTGTCTGGCTTCCGCCGGGAACGGACGTTCTCGGCGCCCCCTACTGCCCTAATCCTCGCCCGGGCCCCACCGCCACACATCCGGGCACTGACAAGACGATGCGGGTGCCGCTGGCACCCGCAGGGGGTCCGGGGGACGGCGGGAGAGTCCCCCGGCCATCTTACCTCTTCCTCCGAAACCGCTCCAGCATCTCCACGTCCTCCCCCCAATGCTCCCGCACCACTTCCGGCGGCACCCGCGCCAGCACATAGCTCACCACGAACCCGGCGATCAACACATCGTCCAGATACCCCGCGCCCGGAATCCAGTCCGGTATGATATCGAGGGGCGAGGCCAGGTACGCCGCCAATCCCGCCAGCGACGCCTTCACCGTCCACGGCACCCGCGGGTCCTTCACCAGATGCCACAGAAACTTCCCCAGCCGCGGAATGAACGTCACGAACGACTCGCGCGGCCGCTCTCTGCCCTCGCCTTCCGCCTCTGTCATGTCGCTATGCTCCGGAGTCTGCCGCTGTTTCCTCGCTCTTCTCTGGACCCTCCTCGTCAACCTTGTCCAGCTCCTCCTCAACCTTCTCCACCCCGCGCTCCGCCGCCACCGTCGCCCGCGACTTGATCCGCAGCACCTTGTTCTCCATCTCCAGAATCCGAAGGTGCCGCTCGTCATCCACCGGCAGCACGGGATCCGCGATGATCCGGTGGCTCATGTCCCCGAACTCCCCCTCCCCCTGCATCTCCAGCACGCGAAGCGCCATCCGGTTCGCCCGCTCCAGCGCCGTGAAGTAGTTCCCCCGCATCTCCCCGATCTTCCGCACCAGCTCCACCAGATGCAGTGAGATCGAGTACCCGCTCAGGTCCCGTCGCTCGTGCAGCCCCGACAGCGTCAGCTCCGGCGTGTTCCGCTCGATCGACGCCTGAATCCGATCCAGGAATGCCATCACGTCCGGGAGATTCCCCTGCCACTCCAGAAACTCGAACGACCCCTCCGGCGTCGGCACCCACCACACCGTCGCCACCGGCCGCCCCTCCGCATCCACCGTCTGCTTCCGCAGCGACCCGCGCTCCATGCCGCGCCCCACGATCACCGGGTCCGCATACAGCTTTGCGATCTCGAACATGAACGACGCCAGCTCGTTCAGTGCATCCACCGTCGGCAGCACGTTATGGAACGAGCACAGCCCGAACTCCTCCCCGATGTCGACGTTCCGGATGTGCACGATCGGAATGAACCCCAGTGGATTCGGGTACGTGGCGACCACCTTGTCCGGGTCCCGCTCATCGTAGAGCAGAATCTCCTCCGGCGTGATCACTTCCTTATGGATGTCCCGCCCGTGGACGTACTCGATCTTGCACGCCACCATCCGCTTCCGGTCGTGCGGATCGTACCGCGGCGCCACCGCATCCGGCGGCAGCACGTTCAGCACCACCGGCCGCTCGGGATCCGGATCCGGGTTCAGCTCCCACGGCCGATTGTCCACCACCTTGACGAACGCGTCCCCGCAGCACGCCCCGTAACGCGCAAGCAGGTACTTCTCTTGCTGGAAATCGCTCCACTCCCACAGCCGGTTGACCGCCCCCTCCACCTCCGCCTCAGCCTTCACCTGAAGCCGCTCCCCCATCGCGAAGCGCGCGTCCGTATCGACGATCTTCGTCACCTGGTTGAAGATCGCCCGCATCTTCGCGTATAGCCCCGGCCGCGGCTCCGCATACGGCACGTTCTGATAGTACCGCCAGTTCCGGCGATACCGCATGTTCCGCGTGTAATCCGTCTCTCGCAACGACAGGATCGCCTGCTCTACAACCGTCGGCTGGATCATCCCGATTACCCCTGCCTGTTGGGCAGGGGCTTGTGGCTAGGCCGACTCTGCCGGCCGCCGCCCCCATCGCCTTCGGCGACTTAGGGGCCCCTGCCACTCCAGAATCATGTCATCCTCAGCGGAATCCGCCTGCTCCAACCCAATCCACCCCTCAAATGTGGAAAAACGCCCACAGGAGGCCTCGTCTCACCACGCCGCCTCCACCGTGTCCCGCCGAAACAGTAGGACGCAAAAGGGGTCAATTGGGGATGAACCGTACATCACTTCTTATCGCCACTCTGTTCGTAGTGCTGACGAGCCTACCCGCCCTCGCCTTCGAGCGCGAAGGCTCGCTGCCGGCAGACCTTGCGGCCCTCAACCCGCCCCCGCCCAACGACGTCTCCGTCGCAGTCCTTCCCTTCTGGTCGCGCGACGACACCCAGCGCGAGCTGGGCCGAGCCTGCATCCTCCTCAATCTCATGCGACACGGCTTCCGCCTCGCGCCCAGCGGCTCGCAAACCGTCCCCGCCCTCGTCCGCAAGACCGACCAAGCCCTCCGCAACGACCCGCACTGGGACCCCCTCGCCCCCATCCAGCCCGAAGACGCCGCCCGCATCGGTAAGGCACTCGAGGCCAAGTGGGTCGTCTATGGCGAAATCGGCGAGCTCCACGTCAAGTCCGAAAAGCGCGGACTGCTCCCCAAGAAGACCGGTATTATCGACCTTCGCCTTCACCTCATCGACACCGCCACCGGAAAGACTCCCTACTGGAGCCGCATCAAAGACACCGCCTCCTGCGGCGGCTGGTCCTCCAGCGGCAGCGCCATCGAGCGCCGCCTTCTCACCCGCACCGTCAACACCATCTTCGACGACCTCGCCACCGCCCTCCCACAGCACTACGTCGGCGCCCAAGTCACCCCCGAAGAAGTCCAACGCCTCTACGAAACCATCGCCCAGTAACCCCCGTTTTCACC
>Ga0307379_10011028_pt1 | contig 11911 bp, 1 predicted proteins | sample UN2MG_FD_202237 | JGI IMG/M metagenome (GOLD analysis project Ga0307379, IMG submission 202237) | Soil microbial communities from Risofladan, Vaasa, Finland - UN-2 | ecosystem: Environmental > Terrestrial > Soil > Coastal area > Acid sulfate soil | place: Finland: Risofladan, Vaasa | collected... | reverse complement strand
TTCAGTTCAAGGCGACGGGGCCGATGCGCGTGCCGCTGCTCGGCACTGGGGCGATCCTGCTCTCGCCGCAGAAGATTTCCGACAGCGTTCACGCGGCCATTGAGAACGGCTGCTACCGGCTGATCGTCGACAAGAAGGGGAAATACGACGTGGAGCTGAAATTCCTCTGCCCGCTGGACAAGGCCGGCGACGACCAGGTGCGGCGGTTCAGGGCTCCGATCCCCCCTGCGCTCACCAATCGCGTGGAGCTGAGCGTGCCGGAGACGGGCATGCAGATCGAGGCGCCCAACGCGGTCCGCCTCATCCGCGAGGAAACGGAGGAAGCCAGCGTCGCGCGGGCGATCCTCGGGCCGGGCGACGACGCCGTGTTCGAGTGGAAACCCCGCGCGCGACAGGTGAAGCTCGAGGCCACCTCGTTCTATGCCGAGGTCGTCAGCCTGTTCAAGCTCGACACGGGCGTTGCCGAGGGGCGGCACCGCATTCGATTCCAGATCGCGCAGGGCGAGCTGAGCGAGGTGAAGGTGAACGTGCCGCAGAACATGACGGTGACCGCCGTGGACGCGAAGGGCGTGGGGGCGTGGCGGTTCGATCCCGCTTCGCATGCCCTCGAGGTGAAGCTCGCGCTGCCCGCGCACGATGATTGGGTGCTCACCGTGATCACGCAGAGCTCGGCGGAAGGGACGCCCTACGATCTTTCCATCAGCATCCTGACGGTGGAGAAGGCGGCCAGCCAGCGTGGCACCACGGGCGTCGTCGCGAGCCCGGCCGTCTACTTCGCGCTGAAACAGAAGCCGCAGGAGATGAACGTCGACGACTTCATACGCGATGCGGCCCCGCTGCTGGCGTCGATGCCGGACGTGAAGCCGGGGGACGTCCGCTTCGCCTTCCGCACCAATGCTCCCGCCGACGTCGTAGCCGTGCAGGTGAGCGAGGTGCAGCCTGAAATCCGTTCCCAGGAGAATACCACGTTCTCCATTGCCGACGACCGGCTGGTCTACAACTCCAACCTCGCCATCGAGATCGCGAAGGCCGGGGTGTTCTCGACCGACCTGAACCTCCCGGCCGGCTACGACATCGATGCCCTCACGGCCGCCGAAGTGAGCCACTGGGACGATACCACCAGCAACTACGGCCGCACGGTGCAGGTGCACTTCAAGGCGCGCATCATGGGCCAGGTGGTGATCAAGCTCGCGATGAGCCGCCCTGAGTCCGAGTTGCCGAAGGAGGTGAAAGTGCCGCGCGTCGAAGTGGCCGGCACCATGAAGCATTCCGGGCAGATCGTGATCTCGTCTGACCGCGGTGTGAGGATGTCGGTGGCCGCACGTAATGGCGTGAGCGAGCTGAACACGCTGGAGCTTGGTATCCGCAACCAGGACAGCCTCGCGTTCAAGCTGCTGAAGTCCGACTGGGACCTCACCGTGCAGACCGAGGTGATCAAGCCGCGGATCAACGTGGACTTCCTGCACGTCGCTCGCGTGACCGAGGGCCTCGTGCGGCACACGCACTACCTGATGTACAGGCTCTACAACGCCGGATCGAAGGAGTTCCAGTTCGAAGTGCCCAAGGATGCGGTCGGCTTGGTGGTGACCGGCCCGGACATCGCCCGGCGGGAGCAGGTAGGGGCGGACGGCGTCCGCCCTGGGCAGGCACAAGGGCCTGCCCCTACAGTCCGCTGGCGGGTGGAGCTGGCCCACAAGTGGTTCGACCGCCCCTACCCGCTGCGCATCGAGTATGAGACGCAGTTCGACCGGTCTGCCGGCGAGGTGAAGCTGCTGCCGGCCAAGGCGATCACGCCCGACATGCAGCGCGGGCACATCGTTGTGTATGCCACCGATCGCGTGGAGCTTGCCAAGCTGACGGCCGGCGAGATGCTTCAGCCCGCCGATACCCGCAGCCTGCCCGGCGACTTCGGCGCGGGCGACCTCTCCGATGCCGCCTTCTGCTATGCATGCACCGCGGCCAACTGGGAACTTGCGTTCAAGGCGACGCGCCATTCCCAGGCCGCACTGCTCGAGGCGGAGGTGCTGCACGCCGGGCTGGTGACCGTGGTCAACGAGCTCGGCGACAGCATCAACCAGTTGCAGATGCAGCTTCGCGTGGGGAGCAAACGCAACCTGCAGGCAACGCTTCCGCCGGGCGCGCAGATATGGTCGCTGCTGGTGAACCGCCGGTCGGTTGCACCATCGCGGCTGCCGCAAGCTGCGGTCGCAGGCAAGGGCCCAGGCAATGCTGGCCCGCCCGGCAACGACGTGGTGCTCATTCCGCTGGCGCAGGCAGTGTCGGGCGAGCTGCCGGTGTCCGTCGATCTCGTCTATATCCTGCCGCGTTCGCTTGCCTGGAAGCAACGACTGCAGAGCTACGCCGGGCCGGAATTCGACCTGCCGCTCAAGAATGTTCAATGGGAGTTCTTCGTGCCCGAGGGCTACGACTACTCCGACTTCGAAGGCACGCTGACCGCAAACGAGGACCTGCTGAAACGGCCGGTCGTGACGGAATACGACATCAACGCCTATGAGTCGGAGGTGCAGCAGGCGAATGTGAAGGACCTGCAGCAGGCGATGGAGCTGCAGACCAGGGGCAACAAGCTGGCGCAGCAGGGCGAGCAGTATCAGGCCCGACAGGCCTTGGAATCGGCATACAACTACTCGTTCTCCGATTCCGCGCTGAACGAGGACGCCCGCGTGCAGCTCAACAACCTGATCCGCCAGCAGGCGGTGGTGGGGCTGATCGGCCGCCGCGGCAGGCTTCGCTCGGAAGGCAACGAACCGGAGCCTGCAGCACAGGGCAAGGCGGCAGCCGACCTTGGCGACCGCTTCAACACGGCAGACGCCGAACGGCTCACCAATTCGCTGAGCAAGGACGACAGCGAGAACCTGGAGCGGATCACCACGCGGCTCATCCAGACGCAGGAGGCCGCCGCGGGTACGCCGATCCAACTGGTGATCAACGTGCCCCTGCGGGGCCGGCAACTCGAGTTCAACCGCGCCCTGCAGGTGAACCCGAACACGCCGATGCACGTGTCGTTCAGGGCGAGCCGCGAGACGCAAGCCCGCACGAGGCGCAGCTGGCTCTATGCCGCGGGAATCTTCGTGTGCCTGTTCGCGGCGGCCACCGCCGGGGCGTGGGCGAGCCGGAAGCGACCCGCACGGCCAGCCGGCCCCGCCGAGCCGCCCGCCCCGGGGCCGGGAGATTCCGAATCCCCGGCACCACAGGCGATCGAATCGGCGATGGACACTGGTGATTCACCGGAACCCGCCGAGCCGCCTTCTCCGGAAGGTGATCCATCCTGACGCCATGCAGGCCGGGGGCATCCGAGGAGGTCGACCGTCGCCATCGTCGGTATCGCGCTCGGGTACCTCCGGCCGCAATCATCTGAGGGCTGCAATCGTGCTTCACGCAGCCATCACGTTCCTTGCTCGAACATGCCCCCTATCCGGACTGCAGCCGCGAAAACACCACGAATCAGGAATCCGCACCGGCAGCCGTGCAGTGACCTCCTGCCATCAGAGGCACACAAGGCTTCGGGGCGGGCAAGCGGCAGGATACTTCCGGTGCCCGCCCCTGTGGTGGTCGTTCCGGCCCGAGCGGCAGTCAGAGGCGGCCCACGGGCTCGGGATGTTCTCAATCACGCAAGCCATAAGCTCACTGCGGGCACTGCGTGTTCAGCCTGTTCCGCACCAGGATCAGGTCAAGGATGTTGATCCTGCCGTCACCGTTGATGTCATATTTCCCGTTCTCACCGATTGCGGGGTCCTGCCCCTGCCGATTGCGGATGGCGATCAAGTCGAGGATGTTCACCACGCAGTCGCCGTTCACGTCGCCCGGCAGGTCCACGATGTTGTAATCGCCGCTGGTAACGGAGCTGTTGTCCATACTGGTCTTGCAGGCGATAGCCTTCAGCGTGCACGAGGTGCCGATGCTTACAGGGGCGGTGTAGACAGTGCCGGCGGTCGAGCTTGGCGTGGTGCCATCGGTGGTGTAGCGGATGCTCGCCCCGCTGGTGGCCGAGCTGATGGTCACCGATTGCGCGTAGTCATATGTGCCGGCCGCCGGGCTGAACGTCGGCGCAGCGACGGTATTCCCCGTTACTGTCATCACCTGTTGGATCTCAGTTTGCGTGAGCGCATAGCCGCTGTAGATGCGCACGTCGTCGATCAGACCGTCGAAGGAGTTTCCGGCCGCCCGATCAACCCTAGCGCCGATGGAAAGATCGGAAGTGGTCGTGGAGATGCTGCCCGATACGCTGAGCGAGCCCGCCTCCGTGCCGTCCTTGTAGATCTTCATTGCATTGCCGTCGTACGTGGCGGCCACGTGAGTCCACGCGCCGACAGAGGGTCGGCTGACCTTCACATTCTTATCCGTACCGCCCACATTTAGATCGAACCGAAGCGAGCTGCCGTCGTACCGCAAGCGGTAGGGCACCGACGATCCCAGGTCCCACTTGCACACGATGTTCGCGTAATCGGATACCGACGATGTCGGCTTCATCCAAAGACAGATGGTGATCTTGTCCATGGGTTTCAGGTCGGCTTGGTCGGCGACCAGCACCTGCTGGTTGGAGCTCGCGACGAAGCTCATCGAGGCGGTGCCGACTTTATAGTCCGAGGTGTTGTAGGTCGGGCTGCCGTACAGCGTGCCATTGTTGGCTGTACCGTAGGGAGCGGTGTCGGTCGCGTTGCTGTCGAAATTCCACCGCGCATACAGGTTGGTGGTCTCGTCGCCGCCGCCGCCGATTGCATAGTACCCGGTGGTGACGGAGCTGTTGGTCATGCCGCCCTTGTAGGCGATTGCCTTCAGCGTGGTGTTGACGCTGATGCTCACCGGAGTGCTGTATACGGTGCCGACGGTATCGCTCGGCGTACTGCCGTCGGCGGTGTAGCGGATGCTCGCCCCACTGGTCGTTGTGGTGATGGCCACCGATTGCGCGGAGCTATAGGTGCGTGGCGCCGGGGCGAAGGTTGGCGCGTCAACGACGCCTGTCACGTTGCCGGCCTGCCGGTACCAGTTGTTCCAGCCGGTGATCTTGTAAACGCGTGTCTCGCTCTCCTGCCCGCCATAGTAGTAGACGTCGCCGGTGGTCGGGTCGGTGTAAATGACGCCGGCGCCGTTTTCGCTGGATAAGCAGTAGCGGGTGATCGCGACGTCGCTCGTGTCGCAATTGCCGGTTTCAAACGGGTTGCCCACCCACAGGCCGTCTTGATCCCAGCAATACTCGAACGCCGACCAATTGTCCCGCTCAGGGAGGCCGCCGTTCATATCCGCGGCGATCACACAGCCGTTGGCAACGCCCACGCCGTTGCGGAACTCGCACCATACCTCGCCGGTGTTCACCGTGTGGCCGTAGTCGTAGTAATTATGGTTCGCGCCCACCTTGCCAACCTCCCACTGGAAGGTTCCGTTGGCATCCCATTTGACCATGCGGCTGTCGGTCACGTTTCCCCAGGATATAACGCCCAGGTTCAAGTTGGCGAAGACCGCTCCATCGGCCCCGAAGGAGAAGGGATTGGCCGGGGACATCCCCGCGTTCGAGCAATCGCTCGGCGCGGTCGCAAAGGTGACGCCATCGGCGTCCCTCAGGTTCTTGTAGACCGGCGCCCAATCCTGTCCGCCCACTTGATTCCAGCTCAGCACCGGTATCTTGACAATCCTGGTGCCGCTGGACATATAGTAATAATTGAAATCATTATCCACTTGCAAGTCGGCGACGCCCGAGATGATCCAGTTGGAATACGTCACCCGTTCGCCCGCGTCTTCCAATCCGTTTCCGTTGGCGTCCGTCCATAGAAAGCCAGGCTGCCCCCCGCCCGGGACGCTCTGGAAGCCGCCGAAATAGGCTTTGACGACGGGGACCAGGCTCCAGTTTGCGCTGTTTACGCGCAACACGTTGAAGCAGAAGCCCCCGTGATCGCCTCCCCCGAGCTGCTCGCACAAGTAGGTGACGCCATTATGCTTTCTGGCTTGCCAGGCGCCGATACCCGCGCCCTGCCGCCGAGCTACAACCAGCCCATTGGCCAGCCCATCAACCTTGTAGGTGGAATGTAGCGTGGAGCTAGGCGGGCTGCTCGTGAAATCAAGCACGAAACGCGACAAAAGCGGCGCCATCTCCTTGGCCTGGGGGAAATCCAGAGACACATTCACACGGTCGGTTTCGGCCCACACAATGGACGGGTTGTCCGGCTCGGGGCACGCGAACGGCACCCAGGGTCCGCCGGCATACCACTCCCTGACAAGCCCGCCGCTGCTGTTGAAATGCGCCAGGCGCCTGATGCCCGAGTTCCGGCCTTCCGTCACAAGAAACCCGCCGCTGTTGTCGGAGCAAATATCGGTCACTCCAAGGAAGTCGGTTGCGACGTATACCCCCCACGCCCGCCCGCCGGAGGTCCCGTAGGTGGCCTGCAATGTGTAGCTGGAGTTGTATTTCCTGACCTGCCTGGTGCCATCGTCGTATACGAAGATAGTGCCGTTGGAGCGGTCAACGTCCAGCAGGGTGGGCGCGCTCAGGCCGGAAATGACAGTCGAAATCGCGTGGCTGCTTTGATCGATCTTCTTGATAGCCGTCCCCACGCAGACCAGCACGTCGCCGTCGCTCTCAAGGGCCACGCCCCGAGGACCAACCAGGTTGGTATTGTCCTGCACGGTGGCCAGGGGCGAGTTGGGAATGGGCCCAACACCCGAATGCACGCCGCCATTGGGCTTGGGCGTGAACCAGCGCACCGCGTTGTGAGTATTGTAGCTGATCACGAGCTGCTCGCCGATAGCCCCACCGCAGTCGTAGGCGGCCATGTCTGAGCGGGAATAGGTGTATGAGGGACCAACGAGATTGTCGTCCCACCCGTTGCCCCGGGTATCCCCCGACCACAGGAAGTCCCAGTAGAACCCCACGTAATTGGCCGAGCAATTCGGTCGATAGCCGACCCGTGCGTAGCCGCTATTCGGAGTATTGACACCATGGCCGCCGACATACTGATCCTGTTCCATGTGATATAACGTGCCATTCATAACAGCAAATGCATAGCGGCCCATCCAGGAGTCAGGCTCGAAGCCGGCCCATTGCCAGGTTCCGTTGGATGACATCTTGATGGCGTTTGCACAGTATTCGCTGTTGCCGACGCCCATGTAGATGTTGCCGCTTGAGTCTACGGTAACGCAGCGAGGGCCAGTGTGGTTGCCTACCCCGGCCATCTTCAAGACCCAATTTGTGCCTGTTTCGGGCGTCCCGTATGGAAACGACGCTCCCGCCGTCAGGAGGTAGTCCGCGTGCAAGCCGCTGGGCGTCTCCAGCAACTTCCAGGTGCACGTGCTTGAATTCGGCACATCAGTACCGTTGCGATCCTTGCCGTCCCATGTGATGCTATGGCTGCCCGCTGATTGCTGGCTGGCGTGAAGCAGCTCGCGCACCACGCGCCCGTTTGCATCATATATGTTCAGGGAGACCCGGCCGGTGCCTGGAAGACTGTACGAAATGTCATAGTTTGCCGAGTAGCCAAAGGGAGCATATAACCCCGCGGCTATGAAGAAACCCACGACAAGGATCGTCCGCACGCTATGCGTGCTCCTTACTGCGAACATCCGTAACCTCCTTACTGCAGCCGCGAAAACACCACGAATCAGGAACCCGCACCGGCAGCCGTGCAGTGACCTCCCGCCATCAGAGGCACACAAGGCGACGGGGCGGGCAAGCGGAAGGAGACTTCCGGTGCCCGCCCCTGTGGCGGTCGTTCCGGCCCGAGCGGCAGTCAGAAGCGGCTCACGGGCTCGGGATGTTCTCAATCACGCAAGCCATAAGCTCACTGCGGGCACTGCGTGTTCAGCTTGTTGCGCACGAAGATCAGGTCGAGGATGTTGATCCGCGCGTCTTCGTTGATGTCGGCCTTCCAGTTGTCGCCGGTGCCAACGGCTTGGTTGAGCTTGTTGCGGATGAAGATCAGGTCGAGGATGTTCACCCTGCAATCCTGGCTGGCATCGCCCGGCACCGGCCACTTGTCCGGCCAGTAGATGGCGGGCGAGGCGATCTCGTTGTTGACGAGGACGATGTTGTAGTTCGTTCCGGCGACGATTCCGGTCAGCACGACGCTGTGCGACGTGCCAATGGCGGTCTCGGCCACGATGTTGGGCGTGGCGCCCGACACCTTCACCGGCCCGTAATTCACGGAGCCGAGGGCCGGGATGTCGGTCGTCCACGTGGCCGTAGCGGTGCCGTCGCCGTTGTCGGTGACGGTCGGCCCGGCCGTGATCGCCGGCGTGGCGGTGTTGTAGCAGATGGTCGCCGATTTGCTCGCAACCTCGTTGTTCGAGCCCTTGATCCAGGCATAGAGCGTCACGGTGGCGCCGGAGCCGGCCTGGATGGTGTAGGTGGTCGGGGCGGTGTCGGCCCAGCCGCCGGTCGGCTCGACGCCGGTCTCGTTGATCACGTAGCCGGTCACCGTCACGCCCTCCGGGATATCGACGGTGATGGCCACGTCGACCGTTGCCGCGTTTGTGACAAGGCTGCTGCCGGATGTCTGGTCGGTGGCCACGAATCCTGCAATGGTAGCGACGGGCAGCTGGATGACGTAAACGCCGGAGGTGAGGTAGCTGTTGACCTTGTTTTCCTTGACCGCGATGGCCCTCAGCGTGGTGATCTCGCTGATGCTCACCGGCCCCGTGTATGCGGTGCCGTTGATGGCGGGGTCGGTGCCGTCGGTGGTGTAGTAGATGGTCGCGTCCGGGGTGGCCGAGCTGATGGTAACCGATTGCGCCGTTGTGTAGGTGCCCGGCTCCGGGCTGAACGTCGGCGCAGCCACAGCGCCGCCGCTTGCGGCAGCCATCACGACATAGATCTCGCCTGCCGTGAGAGCCTTGCCGCTGTAGATGCGCACGTCGTCGATCAGACCGTCGAAGGAGTCCCCTGCGCCGTTCCGATCAGTCCGGCAGCCGATCGAAAGATCGCCAGTGTTTGGCGGGATGGTGCTCGATACGCTGGTCGAGCCCTCCTGCGCGCCGTCCTTGTAGAGCTTGAGCGTAGAGCCGTCGTACGTGGCGGCGACGTGAGTCCACACGTTGTTAAAGGGCAGGCTGGCCGACGCAGATGTATCTCCGCTGGCCAGAAGCAGATCGAACTGGAGGTGCGGGCCGGGGTTGTAGGGCACGTACCTCAGGCGGTACTCCACCGGGGACAGGCCCTTACACACGATGTTTGGGCTACCGGGCACCAACGATGTCGGCTTCACCCAAAGGCAGATGGTGATCTTGTCCGCGGGCCTCAGGTCGGCTTGGTCGGGGACCAGCACCTGCTGGATGGAGTTCGCGACGAAACTCATCGACGCGGTGCGGATCTTGCAGTCCGGGCTGTACGTCGGGCCGCCGATCAGCGTGCCGTTGTTGGCGGCCGTGCCGAAGGGAGCCGTATCGCTCGCATTATTCTCGAAATCCCACCGGCAGACCAGGTTGGTGGTGACGTCTTCAACAAAAACGTATTCCCCGCTGGTAACGAAGCTGTCGGGCATGCCCGGCTTGCAGGCGATTGCCTTCAGTGTGGTGTTCGTGCTGAGCACCAGCGGCACCGTGTAGACCGTGCCGGCTGTAGCGCTCGGCTCGGTATAACCGTCGGTGGTGTAGTAGATGGTCGCACCCTCGGTGGCCGTGCTGATGCTGACCGTCACCGGCCGCTCCGTGGTATAGGTGTCGGCTGGCCGGTCGAACGTCGGCGCCCCGCAACGGATGGCATAGAAGCCGGTGGTGACGGGGCTGTTGGGGATGTCGGCCTTGTAAGCGATTGCCTTCAGCGTGGTGTCCACGCTGATGCTCAGCGGCTCAGTGTAGAGTGTGCCGGCTGTATCGCTCGGCTCGGAGCCGTCGATGGTGTAGTGGATGGTCGCACCTTCGGTGGCCGTGCTGATGGTCACCGATTGCGGATTGCTATACGCGGCCGCGGGCGGATTGAACGTCGGCGCCGCGCACGCGACGAGGTAATCAGCGGTGCTGACGGTGCTATTGAGGATGTCGGTCTTGTAAGCGATCGCCATCAGCGTGGTGTCCCCGCTGATGCTCACCGGCCCGGTGTACTCGGTGCCTTCAGTATCGCTCGGCTCGGAGCCGTCGATGGTGTAGCGGATGCTCGCACCCTCGGTGACCGTGCTGATCGTCACCGATTGCACCGAGTTATAGCTGCCCGCCGCCGGGTTGAAGGTCGGCGCCGCACACTCGATGACGTAATCAGCCACGCTGACGGCGCTGTCGAGGATGTCGGCCTTGTAAGCGATTGCCATCAGCGTGGTACCTACGCTGATGGTTATCGGCCCGGTGTACACGATGCCTTCAGTATCGCTCGGCTCGGACCAGTCGGTGGTGTAGCGGATGCTCGCACCCTCGGTGACCGTGCTGATCGTCACCGATTGCGGATTGTTATACGTGCCCGCCGCTGGGTTGAACGTCAGCGCCGCGCACTGGATGGTGTAGTCGCCGCTGCTGACGGTGCTGTTGGCAATGCCGGCCTTGCAGGCGATTGCCTTCAGCGTGATGCCGACGCTGATGCTCACCGGCTCGGTGTACTCGATGCCTTCAGTATCGCTTGGGTCGGTGCCGTCGGTGGTGTAGCGGATGGTCGTGTCCGGGGTGACCGAGCTGATGGCCACCGATTGCGGATTGTTATATGTGCCCTCCGGCGGGCTGAACGTCGGCGCTTGGCATTGGAAATTGTAAAGGCCGGTGGTGACGCTGCTGTCGGTGCAGCCGGCCTTGCAGGCGATGGCCCTGAGCGTGGTGGTGGCGCTGATGCTCACCGGCTCAGCGTACAGGGTGCCCGTCGTGGCGTTTGGCCGGGTGCCGTCGACGGTGCAGTAGATGGTCGCGTCCAGGGTGGCCGTGCTGATGGCCACCGATTGCGTCGAGTCATACAGCCCCGGCGGCGGGCTGAACATAGGCGCCTCCACCGCGTACACCGCACTCATCACGGTCGCGATTTCCGCTGCCGTGAGAGCCTTGCCGTTGTAGATGCGCACGTCGTCAAGCAGGCCGTCGTAGGAGTCCTTCCCTTCTCCGTTGCAGGTGCCGATGAAAAGATAGGGAGCATCAACTGCTGCGATGGGGCCCGTCCAGGCTTTCGAGCCCACCTCGGCGCCGTCAAAGTAGAGTTTTATCGCCGACCCGTCGTACGTGACGGCCACGTGAGTCCACACGTTGGCAGCGGGTATGCCAGGGTTCACCGCCAACTGTGTTCCGGCTATATCGACCTTTGTCTGGCTGCCATAGGCGGTCCACAAGCGGTAGTTGAGCACGTACGCGTAAAAGTCAGCCTTGGCCATAATAACCTGGCTGCTGGTCATCGCTGTCCGCTTCATCCAAAGACAGATGGTGATCTTGTCGGTGGGGTTCATGTCGGCTTGGTCGGCGACCTGAACACACTGCTTGGAGTTCGCGACGAAACTCATCGACGCGGTGCCCATCTTATAGTCCGTGGTGTTATACGTCGGGCCGCCGATCAGCGTGCCGTTGTTGGGCGTGCCGTTCGGAGCGGTGTCGGTCGCGTTGCCGTCGAAATTCCACCGGCAGACCAGGTTGCTGAGCACGTCCGAGGCAAAAACATAGCCCCCGCTGGTAACGGCGCTGTCGGGGATGCCTTCCTTGTGGACGATTGCCTTCAGCGTGGTGTCGTCGGTGAGGCTCACCGGCGTGCTGTAGAGCGTGCTGGAGGTGGTCGGGGCGGTGCCGTCGGTGGTGTAGTAGATGCTCGCGTCGCTGGTGGTCGTGCTAATCGTCACCGATTGCAGCGTGGCATACATGCCCGCCGGCGGGTTGAACGTCGGCGCCACGCAGCGGATGGCGTAGACGCCGGTGGTGACGGGGCTGTTGGGGATGCCGGCCCCGTAGGCGATTGCCTTCAGGGTGGTGTCCGCGCTGAGGTCCACCGGCACCGTGTAGAGTGTGCCGGCTG
>Ga0307379_10011025_pt1 | contig 11913 bp, 5 predicted proteins | sample UN2MG_FD_202237 | JGI IMG/M metagenome (GOLD analysis project Ga0307379, IMG submission 202237) | Soil microbial communities from Risofladan, Vaasa, Finland - UN-2 | ecosystem: Environmental > Terrestrial > Soil > Coastal area > Acid sulfate soil | place: Finland: Risofladan, Vaasa | collected... | reverse complement strand
ATGGCGGCCATGGATACCGAAGACGGCGGACGGACGCTCGCCTTGGGCCGAAACCTGGTCAGCTACGTGATCGCCGCCGATCTGGTCGGGCTGGACCCGCAGCAGGACGCCGAGTTCCGCGCCTGGCTCCGCGAGACGCTCAACGAGACACTCGACGGCAATACCCTGGTGAGCACCCACGAGGATCGCCCCAACAACTGGGGCACCCACGCCGGAGCAGCCCGCGCCGCCGTGGCCGCTTACCTCGGCGATCGTGCCGAATTGGAGCGCACGGGCGAAGTCTTCAAAGGCTGGTTGGGCGACCGCTCCTCCTACGCCGGTTTCAACTTCGGCGACCTCTCCTGGCAGGCCGATCCGAGCAACCCGGTGGGCATCAATCCCGAGGGAGCGATGAAGCAGGGCCACTCGATCGACGGCGCGCTGCCGGACGACATGCGGCGCGGCGGCTCGTTCAAATGGCCGCCGAGCTACACGGCCTACGCGTGGGAGGCGATGCAGGGCGCGATCGTGCAGGCCGAATTGTTGTATCGGCAAGGCTACGACACGTGGCAGTGGGAAGACCAGGCGTTGCTTCGGGCGGCGGAGTTCCTGTACTCGATCGGTTGGCAACCCAGCGGCGACGACACCTGGCAGCCCCACCTGATCAACGCCCGATACGACACCAACTTCTCGAACTCGGCCTCGGCCACGTCGGGTAAGAACATGGGCTGGACCGCCTGGACGCACCAGTACGCCGATCCCGCAGGAAGTCAGGTTCCGGTAGCCTCCGCGGCGGCGGACGTCGGTCTGCTGGCGCTCTACGCCAATGCGGAGTCCGGCACGATGGCCGGCGAGACTCCGAGCGTGCCAAGCCGATTGGCCTCGGCGTCGGACGTTTCGCCGTTGTACGACACGCCGGACGCGGGCGCGACCGATGCCGCTCTGACCGACTACGTTGCCGACCGGTTGTTGCCTTACTTGACGTGACGAGGCGACCGGCCGAAGCGTCGCAAACAGCAGGCGGCGTTCGAGAATCGTCTCGGACACGACAAGCCCGCCGAGCCTAGGCTCGGCGGGCTTTTCTCTTTTTCGGCTCGGGCCCGCACGTGGCACGAAGACACTCTGCATAACGTGGGGCACGTCTGCAACGTGCCGACAAATGAAAAGGCACGTTGAAAACGTGCCCCACAACTTGCGCGCAAGCCTCGCTCCGCGAGACGAAGCTCCATCTTGCGGAGCAAGATGGCTACCAACAGACGCCGGGCGGTCGCCACCGGGTTGCCGCCGAGCTTGCACCAGACTGCTTGTTGCATCGGGCGGCCACGCCGCAAGGATGGACTTAGGACCGGAGAAGAAACAAGTTTCGCGTTCCCTCAAGGCATCAGGCCGCGGCGGAACCAACGACAAGCGAGGTTGCGATGATCCATCCCACGCCACGTAATCGAACCGACGAAATCGAATCGACCCCCACCAAGACCCTGTACGATCTGCTGGAAATCGGCTGGCGGCGGAAAGTGTACCTGATCGGCGCGGTGGCCGTCGCGATGGCCCTGGGCGTCGCGTACCTCAGCCGGATCGAGCCGAAGTATCGCGTGCAAGCCCGTGTGCTGGTCCGGCGGCAGGCTCCACTGCTGGACCAGGCACGGGCGCCGAAAGCCGAGGAAGAGTTCCTCGCCACCCAGGCCGAAATCATCCGCAGCCCGGCCGTGGTCCGAGGGGCCGTCGAATCGCTGCCCGCCCAGCCCCGCGATCCCGACGCGGCCGATCCCGTCACCGAAGCCCTCGACGCCCTGAACGTCATGCCCGTGCCGGGAACCGACGTGTTGAGCATCAGCTTCGTCGGCTCCGATCCGCAACGTGCCACGAAAACGGTCGAAGCCGTCATCGCGGCCTATCGCGAATATCTCCACCAACTCGACCACGATGGACACTTGGAGTCGTTGCGGCTTCTGACCCAAAGCGAGAAAGAACTGCGGCAGGATCTCGAAGTGTTGCAGGAAGAATATCGGCAATTACGAAAGAGCACCTCCCTGATCGGAGAAGGCCGTGACGCGGCCGACGTGCAGAAGTCGCTGCTGAGACACCTCGGCGAGCGGCTGACCGAGTGCCGGGCAAATCGTATGGAAATGGAGAACCGGATGCGGGTGATGCGAGACGGGCGGGGCACGTCGGTGGTCGGGTCACCGTCGGATCCGCCTTGGGTCCACGCCTCGCTGTCTCGCTCACCCGGCGGGACGGACGCGCCGCAAAGTTCCCCGGACACCCGCGCGATCCGCCTGGAGTTGTTCAAGGCCCAATCGGCGGCAGAAGCCCTGGCCACCCAATACGGCCCGAAACACCCGGCGATGCGGGCAGCCGAGCAGCAGGTCGCCGCGTGGCGGCAGCGTCTGGTGCAGAGCGAAGCCGAGGCGGCGGCGGTGCTCGAGCAGGAGTTGGCGGCGGCCCGAATGCACGAGCGCCAGTTGGCCGACTTGTACCGCCGGGAGTTCGAAGAGGTCAAGCTCGTCGACGCCCACCTGATCGAGGAACAGCAGGTGCTCGATCGGATCGACCGGATCCGTACCGTACATGATTCGATCCTCACGCAGGTGGCCCAGTGGCAGTTGGCCGACCAGGCGCTTTCCGGCGGGCGGTCGGCCGTGAGGGTCAGCACGCTGGAGGCCCCCGACGTGGCGGAGCGGTTGGTGTTTCCACCCCCATCCCTGATGCTGGCCGTTTGCCTGGCGATGGGCCTGGTGGCCGGCGTCGGCCTGATCGCGCTGGTGGAGCGGACCGACGCCCGGGTGCAATCGGCCGAGCAGTTGCAGGAGCGTTCGAATCGTCCGGTGTTGGGCCGGATTCCCCGGCTGAAGACGCCTCGCGGCAGCGGTCCGCGATCGGTCTATCGCGGCCGGATGGTGCGCCAGATGCCCGAGTCGCCGGCGGCCGAGGCGTTTCGGGCGCTGCGGACCCGCTTGGACATCTTCTCCGACACGGGCATCGGCCAGGTGATCCAGGTCGCCAGCCCGCGCGATGGGGAAGGCAAGACCACCGTGACGGCGAACCTGGCGTTCAGTTTCGCCCAGTTGGGCAAGAAGGTGTTGGTGATCGATACGGACCTGCGCGAGGGCACTCTGCACCGGGTGTTCGCCGTGCGAAATGACGAGGGCCTGACGTGTCGGCTTCAGGACGGGAAGCCGTGGGAGGCGTCGATCCAGCGTTCGCCCTTGGCGGCGGTGGACGTTTTGGCCCGCGGACGCGAGGTGATCAATCCGGCGGAACTCCTGGCCCAGGAGCGTTTCGCGGAGTTGTTGGCGTCGGCTCGGGTGAAATACGACCTGGTGTTGTTGGACAGTTCGGCGTTGCTGCGGGTGACGGAGCCGTCGGTGTCGGCGTCGAAGGCGGACGGGGTGCTGCTGAGCGCGATGATCGGCCGCAGTTCGCTGTCGGAGGCCCGTCAAGCCTGCGAGCTGCTCGATTCGCTCAACGCCCGGACGCTGGGCATCGTGGTCAACCAGGCTACCGGGCCCGGCCGTAGTTCCGCTCGAAGCGCTCCCGCCGACGCCACCTCCGGGGCCGGCACGCCGGGCAACGCTACTCCCGGCAAAGTCGTTTCCCCCGTCGGCAGCCAAGGCAACGGAACGGGCCGCTGATTACTTGCACAGTCAGAGTGGCCGTCTCGCTCCGCGAGACGAAGCCACATCTCGCGGAGCGAGATGGCTACTCTACCAGGAAACGGAGCGGATCATGCACGATTCGAGAAACGGCAACGGGGACCGCACGTCCGGCCAGATCGACTACGATTTGCACGGTTTCGTCGGCATTCGGCTGCTGCACGCCACGGCCAAGGACGCCGCGGCAGTGGCCGGACAACTGGGACTGCCGCCGGTGACGCTCTCGCGCGAGCCGGACATCGTGATCCGGTTCGTGGAGGATTTGCCGGTCACGTCTCCGTTGCGGTGTCTTGGCGTCAGCGACGCCGCATTCACCGACGACGCCTTTCTGATACTCCGCGCCAGGCACAAGACGCGAGCCAAGGTGCAGATCCCCTTCGAGCGCATCGGCAGGGCGTGCGAGATCGTTTGCGAGTCGGGCCTGCCCGGCGTGCCGCTGTTGATCGAGATCCTCAACATGACCATGCTGGCCAAGGGCGTGATTCCGATCCACGCGTCGGCGTTCGCCTACGACGGGGTCGGCGTGTTGGCGGTCGGTTGGTCGCAGGGGGGCAAGACGGAGGCCCTGCTGGCGATGATGGCCCAGGGGGCACAGTACGTGGGCGACGAGTGGGTCTACGTCAGCCGCGACGGCCGGACGATGTACGGCATTCCGCAGCCCATCCGCGTCTGGGACTGGCACCTGCAGGACATGCCGGCGTACAAGAATCGCGTAGGGATCGGCGCGCTGCTGCGACTTCGGGCCCTCAAGGCGGCTCGCTTCCTGGGGCGGACATTGTCCCGGGGCATCGCCGGCCGGCTGATGCCCGTCGGCACGCTCAACCGATTCGTGGCCTTGCTCGACCGGCAGCTCAACGTGGACGTTTCCCCGTCGCAGTTGTTCGGCCCCGAGCACGGCGTCAAAGCGGCGACGTTCGATCGGCTGTTGCTGGTCGTCAGCCACGACCTGCCCGGCGTGATGGTCGAACCGGTCGATCCGGGGGAGGTGGCCCGGCGGATGGTCTCTTCGCTGCGGGAGGAACGGTCCCGGCTGATGTCCTATTATCAAAAGTTCCTGTTCGCCTTTCCCGGCCGCGTGAATCCGCTCTTGGAGCAGGCCGACGAGATCCACGGCCTGATGCTCTCGCGCGTGTTCGCCGGCAAGCCGGCCTACGCGATCTACCACCCCTATCCAATGAGGCTCTCGTGCATGTTCGATACGATCCGATCGCTGTGCCGCGGGGGCAACCGCCAAGAGGCCGCGGGACGCGCGGGCCGCGCACCGGTTTGGACCGGTCCGAGCAAGGGTGGCACGCCCTGAGGGACGAAGGGCGTGATGAACCGGCCAACCACGCCCTTCGTCCCTCAGGGCGTGCCACCCAATTGAGCATGTTGTCTAGCCGAGGCCCCTTGGAGAGTGATATCGTGTTGCAGGCGGCTCGACGCGTCGACTGGCGATTCCTGCTTCCCTGTCCCGATTCGAAGGACGTTTTGTACGTCGGCCGGGAAGGGGGTTCGTTGGTGGAATCGCTGCGGCTATTCAGTACGTCGCTTACGGTTGTCACCGACGCGCGAGGGCTTGACGCGCTCGAGAAGAACTACGACGTGGTCGTTACCTCCGAACCTTCTCACGCTTCGTTGCCGCGGATCATTGGCAAGATTGCCCCGGGCGGATGGTTGTACGTCGAGGCGCGTCGGCGGTTCCGGCTGGGTGTCGGCTGGCCCGGCGACGGTCGCAAACTGCTGCGGGATGAACGGACCCTGTGTCACGCGCCGGACTACGCGGCCGCGCTGAGACGGCTGGGGTTGGAAGAGGTCGCGGCGCATTGGCACTGGCCGAATCTGGAGGCGTGCCTGGAGATCGTCCCGCTGGCCGATCGACCGGCCGTAGTCCACAGCCTGGCCCGACGCACCGGCGGCAGACTCGCCCGGCTGAAAGCGGCACTGGGCTACGGCCTTCTGCGAACCGGACTCCTCGCCCGGCTGGTCCCGTATTTCAGCGTCGTCGGGCGTTCGGCCCATTGACACAGAGCTTTCTCGGCCACAGATGAACACGGATGAAACACAGATTGAGATGAGAACTGTTCAACATCATATTCTCCTCTCTATCTGTATTTCATCCGTGTTCATCCGTGTTCATCCGTGGTTTCACTCCCTTCGTCGCCAACGCCGCCGTGGGACAGGCTTCCGCACACTGCGCGGCGACCTTCTGCAGCGCGTCGCGCAGCGGTCGGTCCAAGGGCACGCCGACCCGCACGTCGAACCCTCGCCCGACGAACGTCAACCCCAACGGTTCACCGCCCTTTTGCGCGATCTCGATGCACAGTCCGCAGTCGATGCACTTGCCCGGTTCGTAGATCACTTCGGCGTGCTGGGTGTCTTGTCGGAAGGGCCGCCGCTGGCCGGCGTATCGTTGCGGGTCGGCACAATACTGTTCCGCATATTTGCGCAACTTGCAGGATTGCACGGCGCGACAATCGCAATGCAGACACCGGGCGGCCTGCTCGGCGGCCTCGTGCGGCGTGAAGCCGCTGCCCGGCTCGCCGGTCGGCTCTTTCCGCGGTAATGGCGACGCCCCGGCCAGGAATTGCTCGATTTCGTCGGGCTCCAGACGGCCAATCCGCGTGTTGAACGGTTTCGGCGGGCCGGTCACGTCTTGGCCGGAAAGGAACTGATCGATGGAAAGGGCGGCTTCTTTCCCGTCGGCGACACTGCGGACGACGAGGCCCTTGGTGCGGATGGCGTTGCCGGCGGCGAACACGTTTTCCCGGTTCGTTCGGTACGTTTCCTTATCGACTGTAACGCCGCGTACCGCCGTTTCCAAACCCCACGCGGGAGCCTGGTCCTTTGCCGCTGCGCCGCAGGCAACGAGGATCGCGTCGAACCCGTTTCGCAGGTCTGCCAGCGACGCTTCGCCCTCGATCCGCGTCCCCATGCGCATCTCGGCTCCCAGACGGACGATCGGTTCGACGTCGGCGTCGAGCACCTCGCGGGGAAGTTCGCTTTCGTCGGTCTCATGACGGAGTCTTCCGCCGGGCTTTTCGTTTTCGTCGAAGATCGTGCAGGCGTGCCCGCGTTGGAGCAGGTAATACGCTGCGGCGAGTCCGGCGGGTCCGGCGCCGATGATCGCCACCCGTTTTCCCGATAACGGCTGGCACGGCGGCAGGTAGCGCCGGTCCGCGGAGATGTCGGCGTCGGCGGCAAATCGTTTCAAGAGACAGATGGCCACGGCGCCGTCCGCCCCTTTCCGCCGGCACGCCTTTTCGCAAGGCGCCGGGCAGATCCGCCCCAGCACGGCCGGCAGCGCGATGTCGCGCTTCACCGTCGCGATCGCCTCGCGATAATCTCCCGAGGCAATCTGCCGCAGCATCCGGGGAATATCCATGCGGGCCGGACAGCCGAAATAGCAGGGCGCCAGGCAATCGCCCAAGTGGTCGCTCAGGAGCAGTTCCAACGCCGTCCTGCGAACCTGGCGGACTTCCTCCGTCTCGCTGTCGATTTCCATCCCGTCCTCGGCAACGGTGCCGCACGCGGGAACCAGCCGGTCCCGGCCGCGAATCTTGACCATGCAGACCAGGCACGAGGTCGAGGGCGCAAACCCATTGAGATAGCAGAGCGTGGGCACGTCGATGTTCAGCTTGCGGGCCGCGTCCAGCAGCGTCGCGCCGGGGGGGACTTCTACTTCGTGTTGGTCGATGGTTAGTTTTGGCATGAGAGAGTTGCTAAGCCGCAAGCGGCTACTCGATCGTTACCGCGCCGGTCGGGCAAACCTGGCGGCAGGTGTCGCAACGGGTGCATTTGTCGGGGTCGATGGTGTGTCGGGTGTAGGGCGTCATGGGGATGGCGTCGACCGGACAGTGTTGGGCACACAGCGTGCAGCCGATGCAATCGCGAGTGATCCGGTAGTTGATCAGTGCCTTGCACTTGCCCGCCGGACAGCGGCCTTCGAGATGGGCCTCGTATTCGTGGCGGAAGTACTTCAGCGTCGAGAGCACGGGATTGGGGGCCGTGGCGCCGAGTCCGCAGATGCTGCCGGCTTTGACGGTCAGGGCCAGTTGCTGGAGATCTTCCAGGTCGTCCGGCTTTCCCTTGCCCTCGCAGATGCGGTCCAGCACGTCGAGCATCCGCCGCGTGCCGATCCGGCAGAAGGTACACTTGCCGCACGATTGATCCTGGGTGAAGCGGAGGAAATAGCGGGCGATGTCGACCATGCAATCGGAGTCGTCGAGCACGACCAGCCCGCCGGAACCCATGATCGCGCCGACCCGGCCGAGGGCCTCGAAATCGACCGGCGTATCGGCCAATTCGGCCGGCACGCAACCTCCGGAGGGCCCGCCGACCTGAACGGCCTTGAACCGTTTTCCGCCGGCCACCCCGCCGCCGATTTCTTCGACGATCTCCCCGATCGTGATGCCCATGGGCACTTCGATCAACCCGCCGCGTCGGATCTTGCCGGCCAGGGCGAAGACCTTGGTGCCCTTGCTCTTCTCGGTGCCCAGCGCGGCGAAGGCCTCGGCACCGTTGCGGAAGATCCAGGGCAGCAGGGCGTAGGTTTCGACGTTGTTGACCAGAGTCGGTTTCCCCCACAGCCCGGACTCGGCCGGATAGGGCGGCCGCAATCGGGGCATCCCCCGGCGGCCTTCGATCGAAGCCAGCAGGGCCGTTTCCTCGCCGCAGACGAACGCCCCGGCGCCTTCCTTGACCGAGAGGTGCAGCCGCACGTCGGTGCCCATCACGCGGTCGCCCAACAGGCCGCGGTCTTCGCAAACGGCCAGCGCTTCGGCGATGCGTTTGACGGCCAAGGGATACTCGGCCCGAATGTAGAAGAACCCCTCTTCGATCCCCGCGGCCCGGGCGGCGATGGCCATGCCCTCGATGATCCGGTAGGGGAACGATTCCAGCAGCATCCGGTCCATGAACGCGCCGGGATCGCCTTCGTCGCCGTTGCAGATGATGTATTTCTTCTCGCCCCGCGCGGCACGGACTCGGGCCCACTTGGTCGCAGTCGGAAAGCCGGCCCCGCCGCGGCCGCGGAGTCCGCTTTGGCCCACCTGGTCGATGATTTCCTCCGGCGAGAGTTCTTCGGCACAACGCCGCAATGCCTCGAACCCGCCGTGCTGGAGGTATTCATCGAGGTCGGTCGGATCGATCTGCCCGCAGTGCTCGGTGGCCAGGTGCTCTTGACGGCCCAGGAACGCGCAGACGGGCCCGTCGCGGACGTCGATGGCGTGCCGGGCGATCGGGTCGCCGTCTTCGTCGCTGTGCAGCCGGTCCAGCCACCGCGTCACCGTGTAGCCGATCCGCCGGGCGATTCCGCGCGGCTTGAAGTGCTTCAGAACGATCGAGGGAGCGTCCTCGGCGTCGACGTTGGCGAACAGTCGGGGTGATCCGCCGGGCGGAACGAGTTCGACCAGGGGCGTGCGGTGGCACATGCCCACGCAGCCGACCCGTTTGACGACGGCCGCCGCGCCGGTTCGCCAGAGGGTTTGGCGGATGGCCTGGTGCACCTTGCCACTGCCGCTGGCCACGCAGCAGGACCCCAATCCCACGCGGATTTCGCCTAACTGGCCGGGGGGAAGTTTCGCGGGCCGCTCGTGTTTCGGGGCGCCGTCTTTGCGGTGGGCGAGGAAATCCTCCAGCACGCTGCCGACCAGCGTCGGGGTCAGATGGCCGTAGGTCATCCCGTCGATCTGAATCACGGGGGCCAGCGTGCAGCAGCCCAGGCAAGCGACCTTCTCGATGGTGAACCGGCCGTCCGGATCGGTGTCGTCGCCGTCGGAGATTCCCAGGTGGCGTTCCAACGCCTCTTGAATCCGCCCGGAGCCTTTCACGTGGCACGCGGTCCCGTGGCAGATGTTGATGATGTGCTGCCCGACCGGGCGATGGCGGAACTGGGTGTAGAACGTGGCCACGCCGGTGATGGCCGCCGGCGTGATTTCGGTCGTCTCGCACACCCGCCGCAGGGCCTCGCCGGGCAGGTAGCGATACTGATCCTGGATCGCCTGGAGGATCGGAATCACCGACTGCGGGGCGCGGCCCAACTCCTGCACGGTTCGATCGACGAAGCTGAGATCGAGTTCGGCCATCGGGGGAGTTGGGGATTGGGGACTAGGAATTGAGGGTTGCGGGCTGGGCATTAGGGATTGGGGGGTCTGCTTGGCGTGCAAACGTTTAGCGGGCGGGCTTGCCCGCCGTTTGGGTGCGCCTCCGCCGCGCCAAAACCTGCGGGGCAAGCCGGAGAGTCCTCATCAACTTGAATCGTTTCATAAACCGCTTCCAAAACAAATCCTACTTGTGTCCGAAACAAAACAAATTCGTCTCGCCGCGGATGTAAAGGCGTCCGTCCTGGAAGGCCGGGCTGGTCACGCACGGCTCGCCCAGGGGAATCTTCGCCGTTTCCTTGGCCTCCGTGTCCGACGGTTCGATAATGAACGCGTTGCCCTCGTCGCTGAACAGGTAGATGCGATGGCCCACCAGGCTGGGTGAAGAGGTGAAATAGTCCTCCTCGAACTCGTATTCCCAGAGCATCTCGCCCGTCTTCGCGCTGACGCAAGTGAAGTAGCTCGAACTGGGCATCAGCAGCACGAACTCGTCGGTAGCCAGCGGGCTGACCATGTCGGGCAGGCCCTCCTCGGAGGTCCACGCCACATGGTCGGTCTCGGTCACGTCGCCTTCGCCGTCGGGCCGAATGGCCGTCCATTGGCAATACTCGTTGCCCACGTGGACCAGCCCACCGGCGTAAACCGGCGAAGGCCCGCACTCTCCGGACATCACTTTCGCCTTCCAGATCTCGGAACCGTCTTTGGGGTCGTAGGCGATTGCCCACGGGTCGCTGCAGGTGATCAGTTGGTCGCGGCCCTGGTTGTTGATCACGATGGGCGTGGTCCAGGAATTGGCGACCGGCCGGTTGACTTCCCAGACCGTCTTGCCCGAGCCGTTGCGAAGCGCGTACATCCGCGACAGCCCCTTCTTCGCCGACGAGCCCTGGTCGATCTGGACGATCAGCAGGTCGCGATACATGATCGGCGAAGCGGCGTGGCCGTAACCGTTCTCCGGCGCGCCGAAGCTGCGGGACCAGGCGAGGTTGCCTTCGTAATCGAAGGCGGCCACGTCGCCGGTGGCGAAGACGGCGAAGACATGCCGTCCGTCCGTGGCGACCGTCGGCGCGGCGTAGCCGGTGTATTCGGGGTCCTCGGCCAAGGGCGCGCTCAACGGAGCGTCCTTCGCCCAAAGCAACTCCCCGGATTTGGCGTCGAAACAGTAGACCTGGAGTTTCTCCGGCGTGCCTCCCGAGAGGAACACGCGATCGTTCCAGACCACCGGCGAGCCCTTGCCCGGCAGAGGAACCGGAGTCTTCCACAGAACGCCTTCGCCCGACTGGACGTCCCACGCGTCGGGAATGTTCGTGTAGGCCGAGATGCCCAAGCCGCCGGGGCCGCGGAAACGGGGCCAGTTCTTGTGGATCTCCTCCTCGGCAGGCGGCGGATAGGAGCCGGCCAACGTCTCCGTGCCGTTGTCGCCGTTGGTTGGCTGCGGCTGGGGGCCGTTGCCGTTGCCGTTCGGTTCCTTGCCGGAGCCGTTGCCGTTGGTGGTCTTCTCCGTTTTCCCGCCGTTGTCCGTGGTCTTTGTCGGCGCGGACTCCTCGTCGGTTTTCGCCGGCGTCTTGCCGGGTTGGGGCGACGGAGTTTCTGCCGATTCCTCTTCCAGCAGCTTGGCCAGTTCCTGCTGAGTGGCCGGCAGCGGGCTGTGCGACGCGATCGCCAGCGCGACGAACACGCCCGCCAACACCACGGCCAATGCGGCCACCGACCAGCGGCCTGCGTGCGTCCATTGCGATTCCACGTCTTGGGGCGTCGTCTGGAGCCCGGGCGTGGGCAGTTTGCGCCGCAGCGTGGCGGCCGACTTGCCGGCGATCAGGCAGACGGCGATTCCGCACACCAGCAGCCAACCGCCCACGGCCGTAAACGCTCGCTGGCGAAAATACTCGTTGACGATCTGCTCGTCGACCAGGCGGATCTGCTCTTTGAAGTCTTTGTTATCCGACTGCTGCCTCAGCGCGGTCCGGAAGGCCGTGATCGCTGCGTGATCGACCGGATTGACGGCGGGGCGCCGCGCATAGTCGCAAAGGAGCAGGATCGCGACGATCGCGGAAAAGATTCCCGCGATGGCCGCGGTCCGCACGGCGATTCGGTATTGCGGACCGGAGGCGTTCGACCGGTGGTCGTTATCTGCTTCTGTGTTCACTGGATTCTCTTTGTAGGGTGGGCATCGCCCACCACATCTTCTTCTTTCCGTTGGCGAC
>Ga0307379_10011023_pt1 | contig 11914 bp, 9 predicted proteins | sample UN2MG_FD_202237 | JGI IMG/M metagenome (GOLD analysis project Ga0307379, IMG submission 202237) | Soil microbial communities from Risofladan, Vaasa, Finland - UN-2 | ecosystem: Environmental > Terrestrial > Soil > Coastal area > Acid sulfate soil | place: Finland: Risofladan, Vaasa | collected... | reverse complement strand
CCTGCGCGGCGTCCCATCCACCAGATAGCCCGCTTCGCGGGCCGCGAGACGGTCCAGGAGCAAATCCTCCAGGGCCTGCTCCCACGCTGCGTAGGCCAATTCACCGGCCGGAACACCGGCGACGAAGGGGGCCGGCAGTGCACCGTCCGCCTCCAGCACAGCGTCCAGGGTGTCGGTAAACACCAGCGGCACTGGCGCGGACGATTGGCAGGCAATGAGATCACAGAACTGCTCGGCTGTCCCCTCCAGTTTGAAGGCGACCGGTTCCATCAGTTCGGCGTCAGTGGCGAAGGAGGTCAGGACGACCCGTTGGCCGGTAAAGATGACGGTATGGCCGGCGTAGCCCAGGTCCGCCCGCGTGTGGAGCCAGCGGCCATCGTCATCGCGACGGTAGAAGCGGGTAGCCCGGAAAGGGAGCGCCTGGCCGTCGGGGAGGCTGGCAAATCGCACGACCTCGACGCGCGCCGCAGCGCCCACGGCCCGGGCATTCTCGACCGAAACGGCGGCCGTGGCGGCCAGGCCAGGGAGGGGCGGAGGGAAGGCCGCGTCGAACGCCACGCGAGCCCGCTGGGCCTGCTGCCAATTGGGGTCGGCCTCGTCCTGTAGGCTGAGATAGAGGGCGACGTCCTGCTCGGCCAGGGCCTGCAACTCCAGTTGGGCGACGGCCTGCACATCTGACTCGACCATCTTGAGGGCTTCGCGCCGCACGCGCCACCAGGCGTAGAGCCCCACCACCACCAGCGCCAAGACGACCGCGGCCAGGGTCAGCCAGAATCGCCAGCGAGGACGCCGGGGGCGGCGTTCCTCCTGCGGGGCCTGCTCGGGGACCTCGTCCCCAAAGTGCCACTCCAATTCAGCCGACATGCCACCCTCCCAAATAGGACACGGAGAAACACGGATTGGACGGATGGACACGGATCAATTAGGGCTGAAGGTCTTCTCCTGGCCGAGAGAAGCCGTGAAAATCCGTCAAATCCGTGAAGGTCCGTGTCCCAGTGACTACACTACTGAACGGTACCATCGTAGTATAGCATGCGGTAGGGGCATGTCAAGCATGCGGGGGGTATTTGGATCGCGAAGGGCGCGAAATCTCGCGAAAATACACGAAACCGGTCCTCCACACGAGGCCGGCTCTGTATCAGCATGCTGGCACCACAAACACAACTGAGATGGGACACACCCGATTGACTTTTGGATAGAGTCGCAGCATAATACCCGCATCTCCTGGTGTGGAACACGAGATTGGGAGGTGAATTGGAATGGCAGAGCAGGGACGCATTGGGTATCGGGTCGTTGGTACGATCAAGGGGGTGAAGGGGTCTTGCAGCGCGGGGCACAAGGTGGGGGATCAACTCGAACTCAGCGGGCACAGCGCGGGCGGGTTGTGCGGGTTCCTGTACCACAGTGTGTTCCCGTATGTGATCATGCTCCAGTTCGGGGGTGGATATCCGGCCGAATGGGGGGACCCCGACGTGGTCGAGGTGGACTGCGTGGACAAGATGAATGCGGTGACCATCGAACTGCGGAGGATCAGGGAGTAGCACAGTTGCTGAACAAGCCATGAGAAAGCCGATACTCAGATGGGAGTTGGCCGGCATAGTGTTCATCATCCTGGCAGGCTCTGCCCTGCATTTCGTGTTTGAGTGGACCGGCTATTGGCGGCCGGCGGCCCTGATCGCTGCGGTCAACGAAAGCACGTGGGAACACCTGAAGATGGCGTTCTGGCCGGGGCTCATATTCGCGCTGGTCGAGTACCCGTCTATCAGGAAGGCGGCGCACAACGTGTGGGCGGCCAAGGGCCTGGGGCTGTTCACGATGCCTGTGGTGATCGTGGCGCTATTCTATGGGTACAAGGCCGTAGTGAGACGGGACTATTTGTGGATGGACATCTCGATCTTCGCCCTGGCCGTGGTGGCCGGGCAGTTGGTGAGTCATAGGATTCTGATCGCACCCAGAATGGGGCCGTCCGCACAATGGAGCGGTATGATCCTGATGGCCATCTTGATCGCCGCGTTCTCGTCGTTCACGTACCGGCCACCCAGGCTCTTTCTGTTCGAGGATCCCAGAACGCACGAGTATGGTATCCTGGATGGCAGTGTCAAGTAGGCAGCAGTCGGCGGGTGGGCATTTGGATCACGAAAGACGCGAAATCTCGCGAAAGAACACGAAAGCGTCCGCTGCTTTGGCGCGTTTGGGCGATTCCGTGGTAGTGGCGCGCCCACATGAGGGCTGAAGGATGATCTACGAATGAAAGCCATCTCGATTCGTCAACCGTGGGCATGGCTCATTGTCAACGGCTACAAGGACGTGGAAAACCGCACATGGTACACCTCCCATCGTGGCCCGCTCCTGATTTGCGCGTCAAAGGCGCTCGACCCGTACTTGTACGAAATCCGGCGGGATGTGCTGGCCCAGGGGGTTGAATTTCCTGACGCTGAGCATATCGAGCGAGGGGGCATTGTGGGGCAGGTGAACGTCGTTGGCTGTGTGACCGAAAGCAGCAGCGAGTGGTTCAATGGTCCCTATGGCTTTATGTTGGCAGATGCGCAGCCGCTTCCGTTCCAGCCCTGCAAGGGGCGGCTCGGGCTGTTCGATCTGTAGACGTTCCGCCTTCACCGACTGCATCATAGCCCGGGCCGCACAACTGCTTGACTTCTGCCCGAAACTGCACTATACTATCATCACAATGCAACAAAAATCGTCTCGCGACTCTACGCAGTCCGAGGCGGTGACCAAGGCGGTGGGGGCCGCCTGCCGTCAAGGCTAAGACGGGCGTTTTGCTGTGGCGCGATAGACGCGGCGTCTGCGTAGAGCGGAAATGCTCGCGGTTTATCTGCTGCGCCGTCAGGCCACACGGCTGGGAGCATCTGCTAGCCGTCATCGCTCTAAGGAGGGACAATGGCTGAACAAGAGAAATCACAAGGCGAGTCGCTCTCTTGGAGAACCCAGTTTCGTGTCGAGCTGTATCTGATTCTAGTTGGCCTCTCCTTTGGGTTCAGCATAGAGAATCTCCTGCCGAACCCATCTCCTCCTACGGTGTTTCGCTTCATCGCCACGGTTATCATGCTTGTTGTGTGGTTGCATGCCCAGATGGGGTTCGCATCTTCTGGAAAGACCTTCGACGTGGGGGCTACACCTACCTGGTTGGGCACAGTGCTTCTGCATTACGGGGAGATTACCAGTCTGACCCTTCTTGTAGTGGTAGCGCTTGTTCAGCAGTGCGCAGCACAGTTCTATGTAGCAGTGGCAGCCGCCCATGGATTTGATCTGCTCGTACAGGCTATCCACCTCGTGCGGCTGAGGAAGAGAGACTGTCGGATCGAGCAGCGGAAAAAACTTGCTCGGGACTGGCTCTTCATTGACCTGATTATGATTGCCACAACTGTAGCCGCGCGCCTGATTATGGCAAGATGCTCAGAATGCTGCGTGTCCCTGGCAGTCCTCGCTGTGACCATAGCTACCACACTTTGGGACTATGGCGCTAATCAGTCTTTCTACTTTGGGTTGTCTGAGTGCCACAAGGAAAAAAGCGGGAAGGCAGATGGGAAAGCGGCCTGACGCTCGCTCCGCGGCCCGTGAAGTGGAAGAGAGTTAACAGCGGTTTCCGATCACAACCTCGATTGCACCAAGAAGCCTGCTATTGCACGCTCGACCTCGGCAATGACCTAGCCGTATTCTGTTACAACGGGCACCTGGCGGCGCAGTGACGCTTCCCACGACTGCGCCCAGATTTCCCGGTTTTCTGGCGTGGGAAAATCGGTCGCACCACCGAAGACGAAGCCCTTGAAGCGCACTTTTTCTGCCAGTACGTGCCCGGCCCGTTCAAGGTCGAGTGTCTCAGTATAGCGGGTGAGCAACTGCCACACGTCATATAGGTCACGGGCCCGGACACGGCGAAGCATGGCGAGCAGTTTCTCCGCCAGCATCTCGTCCAGCGCATAGACTGGCACCGTCAGGCTCAGACCCTCAGCATCGCTATAGGGGTGGTTCACGGAACGATGCTTAGGAGGTAACACTAACGTCTCATAGATCGTCAGGTCCAGTTTGGTGCGTGGCCGGTCGCTCCCCAGACGACCGAGCGGCCCCATGTACGCGATTCGTCCCCGATGGGCCTCTTCACCAGGGACATCGCGCAGTGTACGCAAGTCCACCAGCGCTAACTCCAGCCCAGACCCTCCCGCGAGGATTCAATAGGCTGCCTCAATTTCCGAGCGCAGTTCCTGGGGTGGCATTGAAGTGGACAGGGTAAAGTCCAGGTCAGCGGAAAAGCGGTAGTCAGGGAAGTAGCACTTGCGCAAGGCTGTCCCGCCCTTGAAAACCAATCGCTCCGCCAAGGCCGGCCGCCGGTAGAGACCCGCCAGCACCCACGATAGTACATAGTCCCGCTCGACCACGGTGACGTCTGCGTTCCAGGCTCCAGCGAGGCGGCGTAATTCGGCAGCAGGGATCATCAGTGCACCAGCCAGTCAGTGAGGTCGGCGGGCGTGCGGTTCAGGCGCAATTGCCAGCGACTGTCGTAAGGCCCACGGTCGCCGGCCGTTGGATCGAGGAGGCTGTACCCTGTCGGCAAGGCAACCCGCCAGCGCTCGATTTCAGTGCCAACCGCCAGGTTCAGCAGTTCAGACAGGTAGCCCAGCCGCTTGAAGATGGCGCGGTTCTGCATACGCATGGCGTATTCGGTCAGGACCAGAGGTAAGGCATCCTCGTTAGCCAGGCTCTCGTACAACCCCTTTGCTGCTTCGACGATCCCGTCGCAGTACTCAGGATGGTCCAGGCAGTCCACGACCGTCTTGGCTTGATCGGTGACGGTGATTTCCTGCCCTTCGATCCAGATGCGGTGATGTCCAAAGAACTTGTGCGGCGCTAGTGTCACAAAGCGGTACGTGAGCCCCAGTTCCTCGATAGCCAACGTGGCGCGGGCACGTTCTGTCGTAGTGGCAACGAAGATGGTGCCAGGAATCTGTTCAGTGTAGCCGTAATAGTGAAGCGCCGTCCAATAGGCGATCGCATAGGGCTTCACCAGGTGGGGGACGATGCGGAAAGGATGAACTGTGTAGGTTCCATCTACACCCGCCTCGAATGGCAGGATCAGATAGAGACCACGCTGGAGACGGAGTACCCAACGCTTGTCACTCAGGCGTGCCAGCATCTTGTTGGCCTGGTGGGATAGCCCTCCGGCAGCAGCCTGAGCATCGGCCGTGGTGAAAACCTGCTTGTTCTGGGAGGCCAGGGTGAGGAGCAGGCGGGCTTCAGCGTCTCCCAATGTTCTTATATTTCGCCCATTCATAATACCTCATCAGGGTATTATTATAGGAGTAGATATAAGAACTGTCAAGCCTATGATGACTGAGATCCTGTCATAAATCGCTTCGGGAGGCAACCGGTGGAGCCAACTGCATCATTGCGCAGGCCGCACAACTGTTTGACTTCTGCCCGAAACTGCACTATACTATCATCATAATGCAACAAAAATCGTCTCGCGACTCTACGTAGTCCGAGACGATGACCGAGGCGGTGGGGACCGCCCTGGTGCCAGAGATTCTAGCACAGAGCCCGCCCGCCGTCAAGGTTGGGGCGGGCCGTTTTCTTTGTGTGCCTTTCCAACCGCATCCGCAAGGACCGTGTTCCCATGAGAGACGATTTCGACGCCAAGACCAAAGAGACGCTCGCTCGCAGAGTAGGCTACCGCTGCTCCAACCCAGACTGTGGAAGACTGACCAGTGGCCCCCAAGAGGACCCCACGAAAGCCGTCAGCATCGGCGTGGCAGCCCACATCACGGCGGCCTCGGAGGGCGGGCCGCGTTACGTCCGCGGCCTTTCGCATGAAGGGCGCAGGTCCGTGGACAACGGGATATGGTTGTGTCAGAACTGCGCCAAACTCATAGACAGCGACCTACGGCGGTACACCCCTGAGTTGCTGCGCGAGTGGAAGCGCCAGGCTGAGGAAAGAGCGCGGGACGAGATCGAAGGGGTCGTTTATCCGCCCAGCCCGAAGGAGGCCCCCCGCCCCTTCCAACTCCCTCTCGACCTGCCCACCTTCACAGGGCGCGAGACGTACCTGACTGAACTGGATGGGCTACTGCAACCTGGAACTGGGCAGACGGTGAGCCTGGTGGGCTTGCGCGGGACCGCTGGGGTGGGCAAGTCGGTGCTGGCAGTACACGCGGCCCACCGTTGGGGTGACCGCTTCCGCGACGGCGTGGTGTGGGTGGACCTGCGGCAACGGGACGTGATGTCGGCGCTTCGTCACGTTGCCTCCACCTACGGGTACGGCGACCAGGCGGCGCAGATACCCGACGCAGAAGGACTGGCTGCGCTGGTGAGGTCTGCCTTGCGTGGGCGGGAGGCGCTGATCATCCTGGACAATGCAGAGAAGGTGCCAGCGGCGGAGTTTCCACTGCTGATACCTGGCGTGCAGGGCTGTGTGACGCTGGTGACGAGTCGGCGTTCGTTCACCGAACTGAAACGCTACGGGCGAGTGCTGGCGGTGGGAGAGATGGAGCAGGAGGAGGCAGAGGCGCTGCTAGCGCGTATCATAGGCCAAACGACGGACGAGGATGAACAGGCGGCGCGGAGTGAACTGGCGGAGCGTCTGGGATTCTTGCCGCTCGCACTGGACATCGCGGCGCGGCTAATCGCAGAGCGAGGCTGGAGCAGTGCCGAGTACCTGGCCCGCCTGGAGGGTGCCACCAGCCTGGTGGCGGAGTTGTATCTGCCGCTAGCGGAGCGGCCCGAGGACAGCGTGGCGGTGGCCTTCGCGCTGAGTTACGAGGCGCTGAAAGAGGGGGAGCAGCGGCTCTTCCGCGCGCTGGGGGTGATGGCGGAGGGTGGGTTTGTGCCGTCCGCAGTGGCGGGAGTACTGGATGAGGAGCAGGGCGAAGTAGAGCGAGGAATGGAGGACCTGGAGGCACTATCGCTGGTGCGGTCAGGGGTGGTGCGAGGACGGTACGACCTGCACCCCCTGTTGGCAGACTACAGCCGAACATCGGCGCGTGAGGCGGGGGAGTGGGAGGGGCTGCGGGCGACGCATCTGGCGTACTACGTTGGGTACGCAGAACGATACACAGATGATTACAGGGCGCTGGAGGCGGAACTGGGGAACCTGATGGCGGCGGGGGAGTGGGCGTGGGAGAGCGGGGAGAACGCGGGGGTGCAGGCGCTGACGCAGTGGCTCTATGCTGGCGGCGTACACTTCCTCGATCTGCGGGGCCACCTGCGGGAGGCGGTACGGCTGCTGGGTTGGGCAGTAGAGGCGGCGCGGGCGATGGGGGACCGACGGGGGGAGGGTGCTGACCTGGGCATCCTGGGCTTGGCCTACGCCGATCTGGGGGAAGTGCGGCGGGCGGTCGAGTACTACGAGCAGGCGCTAGTCGTTGCCCGCGAGATCGGGGACCGACGGGGGGAGGGTGCTGCCCTAGGCAACCTGGGCAGTGCCTACTATAGGTTGGGGGAAGTGCGGCGGGCGATCGAGTCCTACGAGCAGGCGCTCACCGTTGCCCGCGAGATCGGGGACCGACGGGGGGAGGGTGCTGACCTGGGCAACCTGGGCTTGGCCTACGCCGCCCTGGGGGAAGTGCGGCGGGCGATCGAGTACTACGAGCAGGCGCTAGTCGTTGCCCGCGCGATCGGCGACCGACGCAGTGAAGGAGCCTGGCTGGGCAACCTGGCCGTGGCCTACAAGAACCTGGGGGAAGTGCGGCGGGCGATGGAGTGCTACGAACAGGCGCTGGGGATTGCCCGCGAGATTGGGGACCGACGGGGGGAGGGGAATCACCTGGGCAACCTGGGCTTGGCCTACGCCGCTCTGGGGGAAGTGCGGCGGGCGATCGAGTACTACGAGCAGGCGCTCACTGTTGCCCGCGAGATCGGGGATCGACGGGGGGAGGGTGCTGACCTGGGCAACCTGGGCTTGGCCTACGCCGCCCTGGGGGAAGTGCGGCGGGCGATCGAGTACTACGAGCAGGCGCTCACTGTTGCCCGCGAGATCGGCGACCGACGCAGTGAGGGGAATTGGCTAGGCGGCCTGGGCTTGGCCTACGCCGCCCTGGGGGAAGTGCGGCGGGCGATCGAGTCCTACGAGCAGGCGCTCACCGTTGCCCGCGAGATCGGGGACCGACGGGGGGAGGGCAATCACCTGGGCAACCTGGGCACTGCCTACTACAGGCTGGGGGAAGTGCGGTGGGCGATCGAGTCCTACGAGCAGGCGCTAGTCGTTGCCCGCGCGATCGGCGACCGACGCAGTGAAGGAGCCTGGCTGGGCAACCTGGGCACTGCCTACTATGGGTTGGGGGAAGTGCGGCGGGCGATGGAGTGCTACGAACAGGCACTGGAGATCGCCCGCGAGATCGGGGACCGACGCAATGAGGGGAATTGGCTAAGCGGCCTGGGCTTGGCCTACGCCGCCCTGGGGGAAGTGGGGCGGGCGATCGAGTCCTACGAGCAGGCGCTGGGGATTGCCCGCGAGATTGGGGACCGACGGGGGGAGGGTGCTGACCTGGGCAATCTGGGCTTGGCCTACGCCGACCTGAGGGAAGTGGGGCGGGCGATCGAGTACTACGAACAGGCGCTGGGGATTGCCCGCGCGATCGGCGACCGACGCAATGAGGGGAATTGGCTAGGCGACCTGGGCTTGGCCTACGCCGCCCTGGGGGAAGTGGGGCGGGCGATTGAGTACCACGAGCAGGCGCTGGCGATTGCCCGCGAGATCGAGGACCGACGGGGGGAGGGTGCTGTCCTGAGCAACCTGGGGGTAGCCTACAAGAACCTGGGGGACTCGGTACATGCCCGCGAACTGTGGGAGCAGGCCCTGCGCATCTTCGAGGCCATCGAAGACCCCAATGCAGAGCAAGTGCGCGGCTTGCTGGCGGCGCTGGAAGAGAGTGACACAGACACTGAGGCAAAGTGAGCCGCTGCGACCTCACGCGGTGATACTGAGATTGAGCCATCAGGCCCCTCGATCACCCGCTGTGGAGCATTGTGGCGGTGGTGCCTGCTTGGGTGACCGAGGAGATACTAAGCGCCAGTGAGCGCATCGAGGACAAGCGAGCAGTGCTGTGGCTGAGCGACAACTGAAACCCATCGCCCGCAACTCGCCGCGTGACTGCTGCCGAAGCGGTGGCGCTGAGGCTGGAACGGGTGGGCCAGTCTGCACTTGACTTGCGACAGAGGCGCTGCAAAGTGTTGACTTCTGCGCAAGGTTGCACTATACTGTGAGCGCAATGCAACAAGGAAGCCTCGCGGCTTTGCCCAGCCCGAGGCAGTGACCAGGACGGCGGAGCGCCCTGGTGGCTGAGATTCTACCACGAGCCCGCCCGCCGTCAAGGTTGGGGCGGGTGTTTTTCTGCAACCTGGAGGTGATCATGTCTGACGACCGCGAGAGAGAGCTGTTGAGGCAACTGGGCTGGCGTGACTTTTTGTTGGCTGCTGCTGTTCTGGTCATCCTAGTAGTCGCCTATGTTGTCATCAGTCTGGCGAGTCAGAGTGGCACGAGTCTAGGTAATATACTCTGCACGTTTGGACTAGATATCATTGCGAATCTGATTCCCGTATGCCTGTTGTTTATTGTGTCATACTTGTTGCTCCGTCGTGTTCAGGCATTGAGGTCTGAGCAAGAAACCCAGCAACTGTTATCTAAGCTTTCTTCCGAGGTTAGAAAACTGTTGAAGGAGGAGCTAGCTACAGCTAGGCAGCAAGGGCTAGCGATTCACTCTGCCGATTACGGTGCAGGAAACACGGTAGAGGATGTTACTCAGCAGGTAAGGGAACTTGTATCAGCAGGAAAGCTGGAGATGATTGCGGACCATAACGTTCTGGGAATAGCTGATCCAGTTAAGGGCGTGAGGAAGCGGTTGAAGGTGGTATACTCCCACGCTGTTCATAATCAGACTGTGATAATCAATGAAGGGGACAAGCTACTATTGCCCTAAACCGTCACCCGCTCTCACCGCCCACCTCATTACCCGAGACTGTTGTGGAGTCAGTGCCTATGAGTGATGAACGCTCGACATCAGAAGTGAGGATCACTGGCGACGGTAACGTGGTGGGTGATGGTAGCCTGGCCCAGGTGGTCAAGGTTGAGGGTGGCAGTGTTGGTGCTGTCGTCCAGATCGGCCATTTTGTCGCCCAGTTCGTCTACCCACCCAGCCCGAAAGAGGCCCCCCGCCCCTTCCAACTCCCTCCCGACCTGCCCACCTTCACAGGGCGCGAGACGTACCTGACTGAACTGGACGGGCTACTGCAACCTGGAACTGGGCAGACGGTGAGCCTGGTGGGCCTGCGGGGGACCGCTGGGGTGGGCAAATCGGTGCTGGCGGTGCACGCGGCCCATCGCTGGGGTGACCGCTTCCGCGACGGTGTAGTGTGGGTAGACCTGCGGCAACGGGACGTGCCGTCGGCGCTCCGCCACGTCGCCGCCACCTACGGCTACGGCGACCAGGCGGCGCAGATACCCGACGCGGAGGGATTAGCAGCGCTGGTGAGGTCTGCCTTGCGGGGGCGAGAGGCGCTGATCATCCTGGACAACGCCGAAGGGGTGCCGCCGAAGGAGTTCCCGCTGTTGCTGCCTGGCGTGCAGGGCTGCGTGACGCTGGTGACCAGTCGGCGCTCGTTCACAGAACTGAAACGCTATGGGCAGGTGCTGGCGGTGGGAGAGATGAAGCAGAAGGAGGCGAAGGCGCTGCTGGCCCGTATCCTGGGCAAAACGAGGGACAGGGGCGAGCAGGCGGCGCGGGGTGAACTGGCGAAGCGGCTGGGATTCTTGCCGCTGGCGCTGGACATCGCGGCGCGGCTAATAGAGAAGCAGAAGTGTAGCAGTGCCGAGTACCTGGCCCGCCTGGAGGGTGCCACCAGCCTGGTGGCGGAGTTGTGCCTGCCGCTGGCAGAGCGGCCCGAGGACAGCGTGGCGGTGGCCTTCGCGCTGAGTTACGAGGCACTGAAGGAGGATCAGCAGCGGCTCTTCCGCGCACTGGGGGTGATGGCGGAGGGCGGGTTTGTCCCGTTGATAGTGGCGGGGGTGTTGGATGAGGAGCAGGGCGAAGTAGAGCGAGGACTAGCGGACCTGGAGGCGCTGTCGCTGGTGCGGCTGGGTGTGGTGCGAGGGAAGTACGAACTGCACCCGCTCTTGGCAGACTACAGCCGCGCACTGGCGCGGGAGGCGGGGGAGCGGGAGGGGCTGCGCAATGCGCACCTGGCGTACTGCGTCGGGTACGCGGAGCGGTACACGGAGGACCATGGGGCGCTGGAGGCGGAACTGGGGAACTTGATGGCGGCAGGAGAGTGGTCGTGGGAGAGTGGGGAGAGCGCAGGGGTACAGGCGCTTGCGCAATGGCTGTACGCCAGTGGTGTGCACTTCCTGGACCTGCGGGGCCACCTGCGGGAGGCGGTGCGGTTGCTGGGCTGGGCGGTCCAGTCAGTGCAGGCGGGGGGGGACCGACGCAATGAAGGAGCCTGGCTGGGCAACCTGGGCAATGCCTACAGGAACCTGGGGGAAGTGCGGCGGGCGATTGAGTACTACAAACAGGCGCTGGAGATTGCCCGCGAGGTCGGGGACCGACGGGGGGAGGGTGCTGCCCTGGGCAACCTGGGCTTGGCCTACGCCGACCTCGGGGAAGCGCGGCTAGCGATTCAGTCCTACGAACAGGCGCTGGAGATTGCCCGCGAGATCGGGGATCGACAGGGGGAGGGGAACCGGCTGGGCAACCTGGGCGTGGCCTACGACAACCTAGGGGAAGTGCGGCGGGCGATTGAGTACTACGAACAGGCGCTGGTCATCGCCCGCGAGATTGGGGACCGACGGGGGGAGGGGGATCGGCTAGGCGGCCTGGGCTTGGCCTACGCCGCTCTGGGGGAAGTGCGGCGGGCGACGGAGTACTATGAACAGGCATTGGTCATTTCCCGCGAGATCGGGGACCGACGG
>Ga0307379_10011022_pt1 | contig 11915 bp, 12 predicted proteins | sample UN2MG_FD_202237 | JGI IMG/M metagenome (GOLD analysis project Ga0307379, IMG submission 202237) | Soil microbial communities from Risofladan, Vaasa, Finland - UN-2 | ecosystem: Environmental > Terrestrial > Soil > Coastal area > Acid sulfate soil | place: Finland: Risofladan, Vaasa | collected... | reverse complement strand
AATTTCTTCCAAATTATTCACATAAACTGGGAGCATTAAATAAGTTTTCATATTTTGTTGAATATGAAAATAAAAAAATAAAAGAAGGTATGAAAAGAAATAATCTAGAAATTAAGCATTTTTGTGACTGGGTAGGGAATGATGAGATAGGAAAAGCCCAGGATGTTAGGTTGCTTCAAAAAATATTTGAAAACGAAAATGCTATTCAAATTCTTAAAGAAGATGGGTTTAGCGAAGCAAAAAAGGAATTGGCTTTTAGTATTCCTTCTGTTTCATCTCCATTATTTAATAATATCGAAAAGGTAATTATAGGACTTAAAAATATGACACGATCTGAAGAAGAAAACATAATTTCTGGAGATGAGGATGGAAAACGGAAATTGTTAATTAATTTATATGACGAACTGACAAAAATTATTAAAAGAATTAGAAAATAAGAAGAAGCTAGATTTATATGCCTTCTAAAGCTCATCAAATGATAATAGGTTTAATTGGTAGAAAAATGAGGGAAAAGGGATATAGCATTGTGGCTTTTGATGGAAAAGAATACCTATTTAATGGAAAAGCTCTCAAGTTACCTATGATTATTAAAAGACATAGACCAGACATCATTGGATATAATTCAAAAACAATGAGGATTTGCATTGGCGAAGCTAAAACTGGAAATGATTTATCTTCGATTAGGACTAAAGAACAATTGGAAGATTATTCTAATATTAAGCAGATATCAATCGAAGAATTTATGGAAGTTATAATAGGTATTTTAAAATCATCAGAGTTAGATTTATTAAAACTTCTAAAAAAATTATCCTTAAATAAAAAAGAAAATGTATCCTACATTTGGTTGCCGGATGAGTTGGTAAATAATGATTAAGAAAATTAAATTTGATTATAATCCTAAAACAGATCCTTTCAGCCATCAAATTGAGGCCATAGATTATATTAAAAAGAATAAAATCGTAGCATTATTTGATGAACAAGGTCTTGGTAAAACCAAAATTATTATTGATGCTTTAAGTTGGAATATAAAAAATAAAGATATAGACAAAGCTTTAATCGTATGCAAGAAACACCTTATTAAAACTTGGTTTAACGAGATTTTAAAACATTCTCACTTGTATCCTGTAATTATTACTGGATCTAAGAATTTAAGAGGTAGAAGTTTTTTAGCATTAGGTCAATTCTATATAGTTAATTATGAATTAATAATACAAGATTTGGAACTAATTAAATTAATTCTAAAGAATAGAAAATTTGCTATAGTCTTAGATGAAGCTCAAAAAATAAAAAATCCTCATTCAAAAACTGCAAAGGCAATTTTTAATATAAAGGAATTGGGAGTTAAAAAAATAATTATGACCGGAACACCAGATGCTAATAAACCCGAAGATGTTTGGGCGCAGTATTATTTCTTAGATAATGGTAAATTATTTGGGACAAATTTCAATGCTTTTAAAAAAAGGTATGATGTTAAGCTTAAGGGATTGGAATCTTTAGATGTTTATGAAAATCGATTAAGTGAGCTAAGGAAAAAAATAAATAATAATTCAATTAGAAGAACAAAAGATGTGCTAGAGCTACCAAAAAAAATCTACAAAGATATTAAGGTTAGATTAAATATAAGGCAAGAAGAAATATATAACACTGCCAAAGATAAATTATATTATGAAATAAAAAATGAAGATGAAGAAAAAATAATAAAAAACATTGATAATTATTTAGTTAAGTTATTAAGACTTGTTCAAATAGCAAGTAATCCACAATTAATCATAGAAGACTATGATGAGGTTCCTGCTAAATTTTTAAGCCTAGAAAAACTGGTTAATGAAATCATAAAAAATAAAGAGAAAGTTATAATTTGGACAAGTTTTAGAAAAAATATAAGAGTATTAAGGAATAAATATAAAAAATATGGTTCTCTTATGATATTTGGTGATATAAATATTGATGAAAGAGATAGAGCAGTTGAAAAATTTATGAATGATGAAAATTATAGAGTTTTAGTTGCAAATCCCTCTGCAGCAAAAGAAGGATTAACTCTTACTTCGGCAAATAATGTAATTTACTTAGATCGAAATTTTAAACTGGATGATTATTTACAGTCACAGGATAGGATACATAGAATTGGACAGGATAAAAAATGTAACATAATAAAACTAATAGCTATTGATACTATAGATGAATATGTAGATGAAATTTTAGAAAAAAAAGAAATTATAGCTAAATTTATTGTTGGTGATACCAATGAAATAATATCGCTCCGTAACTATTTATCAAAAAATAGATTAATTGAAATATTAGGAGGATAAAAATGGGTAACGATACAAAATTATTTATTAGAGGTAAAGCTATTAATTTTGAAGAGGATTTATTAGATATTAATGAAGTTTGTTTTTACGAGAATAATCCTAGGATTGCTTCAATTATTTCGACAATACCAAAGGATGAGTTAACTAATGATCTAATAGACGAAAAGCTATGGGAAAATAATAATACTCATAAACTAAAAAGACAAATTGAAGTAGATGGAGGATTAATACACCCTATAATAGTTTATGATGGCAAGGTCTTGGAAGGAAACACAAGGTTGTGTTGTTATAAGCATTTATTAGATGAAACTAAAAATGAAAAATGGAACTATATTAGAGCCCATGTCATTAAAGATAAATTATTACAGGACGATATATATAGGCTTTTATGTAGTGAACATATAGATGGCAAAATTGAATGGGATCCTTATGAAAAGGCAAATCTTTTTAATAAAATGTATAGTGAAGAAAGCAAAAGCATAGAAGACATAAGTAAATTAACCAATGAAAGTAAGAATAGTATAAATCAAATGGTAAAGGCTTATGAAATAATGGTAAATGGTGGGGAACTGAATAAACGTAAGTTTAGTTATTATTTAGAATTAGTTAAGAGCAATGGAATAAGAAAATACAAGAAAAAAGATCCCGAAATTGAGAAAAAAGTTATTACTCTCATAAAGGAAGATAAATTTGAAGACGCTAAAGATATTAGGAGAGTTACAGATATTTTAGAGGATAAAAAATCAACAAAAAGGTTATTAGAAAATAAGGAGAATTTTGATAGAGTTTATATAGATTTAAAATCCAAAAAACCTTTAATTGGTACAACTTTATACTCTGATCTTGAACATTTTTATAATAAAATAGCTAATATGAAAAGGGTTGAAAGAGAAAAGTTAAAAAATGATCAAAAAATTTGTTTAAAAATGAAAAAATTAACAAAAGAATTAATAAAATTATGTCAAGAATTAGAGATAAATATTAGTTTCCAGTAATATGAAAGTTTTATTAGTAGAACCAAACTTTCCAATACCAGCCAAAAGTAAAAATTATAAAAATTTTCTACCTATTGGACTTCTAAAAATAGCCTCTTACCTAAGAGGGAATAAGATTAAGATCGAATTAAAACGAGGTATTCCAAATTCGCAAGAAGACATAGATGATTTGGAGAAATTCAATCCTAATGAAATCTGGATTACATCTTTATTCACCTACTGGTCAAAATATGTAAAAGAGGTGGTAAGGTATTATAAGGAGTTTTTCCCTAAAGCTAAGGTGGTAGTTGGAGGAATATATGCTTCATTATTACCAGAACATTGTAAAGAATATACAGAATGTGACGAAGTTTTTATTGGTATACATAATGAAGCTGAGGGTTTCTTTCCAGCATATGATTTGGTAGATGTAGATTATCAAATTCTTCATGCTTCCAGAGGTTGTATTAGAAGATGTAAATTCTGTGGTACTTATAAAATAGAACCCAAATTCATTTCAAAAAGAAGTATAAAAGACGAAATTAGAAGTAATAAATTGATTTTTTATGATAATAATTTTTTTGCAAATAAATATTTAGATAATATTCTAAATGAATTAGAGAGTGCTAGAGTTAATAGTAGGCCTGTATACAGTGAATGTCAAAGCGGTTTTGATGGAAGGATTTTAACAAAAGATCTTGCAATTAAATTAAAAAAAGCAAGATTTATTAATCCTAGAATTGCTTGGGATAATTCTTATAAAGAATATAAGGATATCGAGAGACAAATAATTTTTTTAGTAGATGGGGGTTATAATCCAAAGGATATATATGTTTTTATGGTTTATAACTATGATTTACCATTTGAAATAATGGAAGAAAAAAGAAAAAAGTGTTTTGAATGGGGAGTTCAAATAGCTGATTGTAGGTTTAGACCATTAAATCAAACTTTTGATAACTATAAACCGCATAAAAAAGAACAGAGTAATGAGGATTATTATATACATCCAAATTGGACTGATAGTGAAGTAAGAAGATTTAGAAAAAATGTAAGGAGACAAAATATCTGCATAAGACACGGTTTTCCTTTTTATTCAAAGGATTTAGAACACAAAGTGTACAGTAGACTCATTGGGAAAAAGATTAAGAGTATCTGTGAATTTGATGAAAAAATAAAATATCTAAAGGATAATGATATTGATTTCTGGTTACCAGAAGCAAAGGATCAACTTAGATTAGAATTAAGGATTTAAATTAAATAAAAATTATTACGTTGGTTATATATATTAAAAAATTATTGTAGGAGAACGAAATGATTTCAGAAAATTTTAAACAAGAAATTGATGATTATATTATAAAAACTGGTGAACCCTATGTAAAAGTTGAAAAGGTCCCTTATAGTGAGGTCGATACAATATATGATAATTATGTTGAAAAGTTATTAGAATTAGAAGAGGAAACTAGAAAAAAAGTACTCGATGTTTTAAAAAGTAGTTGGAAGGCAAATTCAGGTCATAGCAAAATTAGACAGTGGTTGAGGTTGTGTGTTGGAATAGCTAATTTGCTGAAATTAGAAAAAACTGATTTTGTTGATAAAAGTGAAGCAGTTGATATAGTAGTAAGGATAAGTAGATGGGCACATAGTTCAGGTGGTTTCTATCAGGATTTTATTCCTTATGCAAAGATTATAGTTAATAAAATATGGGGTGATATAGAAAATTTATATTACAAAAAGTAAGCAAAGACATAAAAAATAATCAGTTATCAAGAATATTGGAATTTTTATTTTAATGATAAACTCCTATAGATAAAGCTTTTTAATTTGAGAAATTTAACACCTGAAGAATTTAAGAGAATACGTTTAAAGTATCTTACAGAAAAAGTAAAAGTCTTTTTCATAGGAGAATCACCACCTGCTGGAGGAAAGTTCTTTTATCTAGCCAAATCAGATCTTTTCGAAAATACCAGGGAAGTATTTTTAAAAGTATATAATAAAAAAATAGGTGGATATGAGTTTCTTAATTTATTTAAATCATTAGGTTGTTATTTAGATGATTTATGCTTTGAACCTGTGGATGATTTACCAGCTGAAGTCCGCAAAACTAAATGTAAAGGATCAGTTGATGAATTATCGGAAAGAATAAAAGAGTTTGATCCTTTGGTAGTTATAGTTGTGATAAAACGTATTAAGGAAGAAGTTAATGAAGCTATTAAAAAATCAGGAGTTAATATCAAGCCCTATTATTTGCCATTTCCTCGTTATATATGGCAGCAAGAAAAATACAAAAAGGAACTTGAAGAAATACTTATTGAATTGCGTCAAAAAAATATTCTAGCTTAGGTAAGTGAATAATCTTCATAGTACATAACTATTTTTCAAATAAGGGATCCCTTAATTCATATAAATATAGTGAGTTACAATTGGTAACAATGTTGTGATAATCTATTGGTGAAGTGCGTTGGTGGCATACACGGGGAAGGGGCTATTTTAAATCAATGGTTTAAATATAAATAACAAAAGAAATTTACTCTACCATGCTACTCACTATTTCTTTAGTTCGTGAAATGATAATCTTATTTTTAAGAAGAAGATTAAAATAATATAGAAAAATAATGTAACTCATATAATAGATTAGTACAGAACCCGGCTTACAGGCTAACTCCACAAAATTTTAAGCCTTCCGGGAGAGTAAAAATCAAAACTTCCTAGTTAAAATTTGGCTTATATCCAAGCCAGTTTATACAATTTCATTATACACAAAAATTAAAATTTTAAAAATATTTTTGTGTAGTTAGTACAATATCTGGGCAGTTTAATTTCCAGAGAAAAAGTGTAATAATAAACGATATAGTAATATTTATTTTATATACAAAATGAAAAATTTTAAGGAATGCCCTAAATGCAGAGAAGTAAAATCTGTTATTTATTTTGATAGAAATAGTAAAGGATATGATGGCTATTATTGGTATTGTAAGGATTGTAGAAAAATAATTAGAAAAATATATGCCAAAAGACCTAAGATAAAAGTATCACAAAAAATGTGTAGTAATTGTCAGGAACTAAAACCTATTCGTAAGTTTTATAAAAATAATAGTTCTAGAGATGGTTACACAAGCAGGTGTAAAGAATGTTTTAATAAAAAAATAAAAGAATATAGGCAAACTGAAAGATATTACAAATTTGTAAATTCTGATAAACAAAAAAAATACCGAAGAGAATATTATCGGGAATATTATCGGGAATATTATCGGAAAAGTACAATATCTGGAGATTAAAATTAAATAAAGATGACATTATGGCATTCATTATAAGATTAAAATAAAAATCTTGATTTTATAAAAGAAATAACGATAATTTTAATTAATATTTCAACATATATAAAAATTAATATTAAATGAATGAGTCAAGTACTAAATGTCCTTATTGTCTAAGAGCTATTTTTGTTTATCCTACACAAGATTTTATTGGTTCCGATGATGATGATGAGACGTCTTGGGGTTTAGTTCATTATAATTGTCCAGCTTGTAATAAATTGGTAGTTCTTTTAATTAATGGAGTTTATGATGAAGTTAAGAGAAAAAAATTTATTGATATTTATAAAAGTTTTTTGATTAAACCTAAAAGTTCTAATAGATGTCCGCTGGCTCCCGAAATTCCAGAAGTTTTTACAGAAGATTATAAAGAAGCTTGTTTAGTTTTGAATGATAGTCCCAAGGCCAGTGCTGCATTAAGTAGAAGATGTTTACAAAATTTATTAAGAGAAAAAGCAGGAATCAAATGTGGTAATTTAGCTGACGAAATTCAAGAAGTATTAGATAGTAAACAGTTGCCAACAAATTTAGCAGAATCAATCGATTATATAAGAAATATAGGAAATTTTGCCGCTCATCCCGAAAAGAGTAAAAGTACTGGTGAAATAGTAGATGTTGAACCTGGCGAAGCTGAATGGAATCTTGATGTTTTAGAAGAATTGTTTGACTTTTATTTTGTTAGACCAGCAATAATTAAAAAGAAACGAGAAGCATTAAATAAAAAATTAAAGGATCTGGGTAAACCCAAGATGAAATAATAAATATTTTTTAATAAGTATTTAAGATTATTTAGCCTAAGTTTTTTAATACTTAAGCTTTTTTATTTGGAAAATTAATAGAAGAACTATAGAATTTTCAATTTTCAGATAGAAAATAGGGAGAGATCATGGGGACGAACCAATTATGCATTTGCTCTTTTGCGCTTTTTCAATTAACTGCCACGTTTACATTTTAAGAACCCTAAATAATCCAGGAAACCTGCACCCAGCCTTACCAATAGCAACCACTATATAAATACCTTGATTGTGTAAATCAGGGTATTTTTTTATACTTATATACTAATTAATCATACACGCCTATTGTACGTTGTACTTAAATGCAATTAACTTTGGCTTGAATAGGTGATTGTTATAGATATTATATCAAAATATAGTGATTATTTGTGCTTATGCATAAGAGATTTTGATAACTGGCTTGATAAAATGCATCCAGTGATAGATATGATAGATATTTGGAATGTTTATTATATAATATATAAAATATAATATATATACATAACATATACATTTAAATTAACTATATTAATTCTACAAGCATATATATAAATAAGTATCATATCTATCATTGTATACATTTAAGTCATACTACAAGCCAAAATCACTTGCATAAATGCACAAATAAATTGCATTTAAATGTAAACGTACTATAACAAAATATTACATATATATAAGACAAGTAATAAATAAATAAGCAATAGACCTAATAACACATAAGCACATAAGTACAGATAACAACATATAAATAAGTAAAAAAATTATTTTTTCGGTAAATGAAATAAGATTTAGTTTGTAGTAATATATACCTGATCGTAATTTGAAAATAAAAAGAGATGCATCAAGTCAGGTCTTTTATGAGTTATAAAGAAATAATCTTAAAATTGTTAAAAGCTATTGAAGATACACTTGAGTATGAAAACCCAAATTATGGTGACAAACATTATGGTGAGTTTGGTCATGGTAGACTTTTTTCTACCGATTCTAGAGAAAGGTATTATAGAATATTCCCTTATAATCCAGAATATAAATTTTTGAAAGATATACCTAAAGGAGAACTTTCACCTATTTTTGATATGTTAAAAAAAGAAAAAGTTTTAGAAGTAACTAATTGGCCAATTCCTCGAGAAGAACTTGATAAATTAGATGAAGAAACTATAGAGACTGAGGGTGAAATTTATTGTATTAATCCAGATCTTTATAATGACTTAACTAGTTTCCATTTTAAAAAACTTGAAAATTTTTACCCTTATTTAAGAAGTCTTAGAAATGAAATGAGTGGTAAATTAGATAAATATTTAATTAAAAAAGATGAACTTTCATTTGATAAAAAAAACGGAATATTATTTTTTAAAGATAAAGAATGTATTATACCGCAAGCAACAATACAATATTACATTGTAAAATGTATTTTTAGTAAACAGATTGGAGAAAAAATTCCAGAAGATGACATTCTTGAGGAATTTGATTCGGAAAAAGAACGTAAAAGAACTATTTATGACGCTTGCCGAGCTCTAAATAAAAAAATAGAAGAAAATTTTGGTTTAAAAAATTTATTTATAAAAAAAGCTGCTCTTGTATATCTAAACGATAAATATTTTTCTTAATAATTTTCATCCACTTTTGACTCACTTAACTCTAAGTTGAATCACGTACTCCTTTGCTACAATAGATATCTATTAAATTATTTTTAGCTAAAAAATAGAAAGGAGTGTTTTGAATGGATTTAAAAACTATATCAGTAAGAGAGTATCTTACAAAAAAAGAAATAATGAAAAAACACATGGAGGTTTATGGTAAACCAATAGCTGATTGGCAACTGAGACAGGAAATACTATTAATGCTGGAAACAGCAGGCCTTATATATCAGGAGCCGGACCCAGAAGATAAAAGGAAAATGCTTATTTATCCAATACATGGGACAGATGAGGAAAAAAGAAATAGTGAGTAGAGTGGTAGGGTAAAAAATAAAAATGATATCAAAGACTGATAACAAGCTAATAATAGAACCAGGGAAACTAAAGAAAGCTACAATTGATATCATATCTGGGTTAGATGGCTTGGATATTGCAAGAGCTTATTTTTTATTGGAGAACCACTTCCAAGATAAAATAGGTAAAAAAATAGGAATTGTAGATGATATTGACATTCCAGAGAAAAAGGTTAGCAACGAGAATATAATAATGGATTACGAAAATTACATTATATCTTGTGGAAGATCAGCAAGGACGGTTTCTGTCTATATTACTGAAGCTTATAGATTGTTAAAATATCTCCATAATAAAAGTATTGATATCTATAATATTACTCAGGGCACCGCTTTCGCCTATTTGTCTCAATCCAAGCATAATAGAGGTCTATCAATAAACTCATATTCCAGATTAGTCATAACTATAAAAGGCTTCCTGTCATATCTATACAAAAATGGGGTCATTAATAATGATATAGCCTTAAATTTGAAGACACCAAACAAGGTAGAGAAAAAAAGGGAAGTTCTCAGTTTTGAAGATATAATAAAAGTTGAAGATTATTTGAAAAACAGAATTGAAAAATTCAAACATGAAAATCTACGGGATATAATAATATTCTACTTTGGGATTAAATGCGGACTTAGAAAATCAGAAATAGTAAAGTTAGACTGGAAAGATATTGATCTTGCTAATAATGAAATAAAGATTATCGAATCAAAAGGAGGCAATGACAGAATAGTTTTCTTAAGTGATATTTTAAAGAAACTGCTACTGGAGTATAAGCAAAGAAAAAAGTCACAATCAGGGGAGGTAGTTAGGGGTAAAAATGGTAGCAGAATATGCTCTAATTCACTCCATAAGGCCATTAGAAGGCTTTATGGGGAAAGTGGAGTATATAGACCTGGTCTTACTATACACAGTTTAAGACACACTTATGCCGAGACATTAAGGAAAAATAATGTTGATCTTCCAACCATTCAAACTCTTCTTGGACATAAAAGTTTGGAGACTACTGCTAAGTATCTTCATGTTACAAAAGATGATTTAAAAAAGGCTATTGTATAACCTTAATTATCGAGCATTACATATAGATCGTTTAAAAATATCTCAAGTTCTTTTTTCTCTTTGAATTTATAATCCAAGAGTCTAATATATATCTTTCTGACTAATTCTTCAAAAAAGTGTAATTCATTTTTGATTCTTTCAATTTTTGCTTCTAATTCACTTTTTTCTTTAAAAACAAAATCCCCATGAACAATTCTACCTCTTATGTCATAGAATTTTTCAATAATTTCGCTAGCAGAATCTTCTTCTAAGAAATTCTTTATCCTATTTTTTAATATCCTTGTTTTTTGATTTCTTTCACTATCTAATATAAAGATTGATTCTAATGCTGTGAAATAGTCGACAATTCTGTTTAGATATTCCAATCTATTTGCAAAACCTCTGGAAATACCAAGCTGAAAATAATAAAAAGAAAAATTGTATAATCTATTATTGAAGCCCGGTTTTTTTATTATTTTTTTCTTAAAATTTTCAAACTTACCAATTTCATCTTCTTGAAAAGAGTATTTGAAAATTGAAAATTTATCTAAACTATAAACATTTGAATATCTGCTAGTATCATCAAGATCCTCTATTAAATTATCACCAAAAATAATGTCACCAGGTTTGAATAATCTAAAGATTAACAATAAATTCCCCAAGATGTTATTAATACCTTCAAATCCTGTGATATAACTATCTATAATTTCATAATTTTTAAAATGTTTTATTAAAATATGCCTAGGATTTTTCTTACATCCGAGAATTTCTCTATATTTTTTTGCTTCTGAACCTTGATGTATCTTCAGAATAATAAAATCTTCAAATTCTAATTTGTCTTCATCTGTTTCAAAATTACTTATAGAAACATATATCTTATAATTTTTTTTATCTGAAAAATCCAATTTTTTACCCTCTTATAATTTCTTAGGAGCTAAAAACAATTTATTAAAATACTAATATATTATATTATCTTGTTTAGAATAATATTAAAAACAAGTTTTATTTATGGAAAACGAAATAACTATAAATATTGTAACATACCCAAAATCAAATCTTGAGAATGATCTAAATATTATAAAGTCTGCTTTTCTGTATGGTGACAAAGTAAATTTATACAGTCTAACTGCTTCAATGATAATGTCACTCGAGATAGTCAAAGATCTGTCTTTTGATGAAAAGATTTATTTAGCCTCTGAGTTGATGGAAGTTTATTCAGGCGGATTGGATAATAGTTCAAAAAAATTGATGGATATGTATTTTAAATTAAAAAGTAAAAAATACAAAAATAAATCTGAATTACAACATTATATTACATTACAGAAAATTATTGGTGAGTTAATTACAAAAATGACTTCAATTTCTAAAGATAAGGGTGGTGATGAATTAGCAAAACTAATACAAAAGAGAATGGTAAATTTAAAAATATTTGGCCTAAGCATTTTTGAAGATGAAAGTTTTAATGATAGATTTAGCGAAGAATATTTAGGTTTTTTAAAAGAGTTATTGTCTAGTGGCAATAACTACCCTTTAT
>Ga0307379_10011021_pt1 | contig 11915 bp, 9 predicted proteins | sample UN2MG_FD_202237 | JGI IMG/M metagenome (GOLD analysis project Ga0307379, IMG submission 202237) | Soil microbial communities from Risofladan, Vaasa, Finland - UN-2 | ecosystem: Environmental > Terrestrial > Soil > Coastal area > Acid sulfate soil | place: Finland: Risofladan, Vaasa | collected... | reverse complement strand
ACGGCCGAGCGCTCGCGCGCCATCGGCGATGCCGCCCGCCGGCGCGTGCTCGCCGAGCACACCTACGCACACCGCGTGCAGCAGCTCGAGCAACTGCTCACCGGATCGGCCAGGAGGGCCTTGGCATGAGCAAGCCGCGCAGGATCGTCTTCCTTGGCCTGTCGATTACGTCGTCGTGGGGAAACGGCCACGCCACCACCTATCGCGGCCTCGTGCGCGAGCTGCACGCGCGCGGGCACGACGTGCTGTTTCTCGAACGCGACGTGCCGTGGTATGCGGCCAATCGCGACCTCCCGCATCCGCCGTACGGCCGCACCGAGCTTTACAACGACCTGGCCGACCTGAAGGTGCGGTTCGGCCGTGAAATCCGCGAGGCCGACGCCGTGGTGGTAGGTTCATATGTGCCGGAGGGCGTAATGCTGGGCGAGTTTGTTACCGCCGAGGCACGCGGGGCTACCGCTTTCTACGACATCGATACGCCCGTTACGCTGGCAAAACTCGAGCGAAACGACAGGGAGTATCTTTCGGCCGAACTGATCCCGCACTACGGGCTCTACCTGTCGTTTGCCGGCGGGCCGATCCTGCGGCTGCTCGAAGAACGTTACGGCTCGCCGTGCGCAAGGCCGCTGTATTGCTCGGTGGACCCCGAGCTGTATCACCCCGAGCAACGCGACAAACGCTGGGACCTGGGCTACATGGGCACCTACAGCGCCGACAGGCAGCCGGTGCTCGACCGCCTGCTGCTCGAGCCTGCGCGGCAATGGGCGGCGGGCCGGTTTGCGGTGGCCGGGCCGCAGTATCCTGCTGAAATCGACTGGCCGGCAAACGTGGAGCGCATCGAGCATATCCCGCCCGCGCGGCACCGGGCGTTTTACAACGAGCAGCACTTCACGCTGAACGTGACCCGCGCCGACATGGTGAAAGCGGGCTATTGCCCCAGCGTGCGGCTGTTTGAGGCGGCCGCGTGCGCGGTGCCGATCATCAGCGATTATTGGCAGGGGCTGGAAACCTTCTTCGAAGTCGGCACTGAAATCCTGATTTCGCACGGTGCCGATGACGTGTTGCGCGTGCTGCGCGAGATGCCGCCCGGCGAGCGGCAGGCAATCGGCAAGAGGGCACGCAAGCGGGCACTGGCGGAGCATACGGCCGCGGCACGCGCGGCGGCATTGGAGGCATTCATTTTCGGTTGACGCCTGCTGTGCGGTTACACCGGGGAGAGGCACTGATGGATGACAACGTTACCGGTTTGCCCGATATTCAAAGCGACGTGAAGCGGCTTGGGCCGTGGTTTCACAACCTCCACCTGCCCGACGGCACGCAAACAGCCCCCGATCATTTCCTGGGCGATTTCCCGGCGTTCAAATGGCGGGCGATCGCTGGGGCGATCCCCGATGACCTGAGCGGCTGGGAGGCGCTCGACATCGGCTGCAACGCCGGCTTCTACTCGTTTGAGCTGGCCAAGCGGGGCGCACGCGTGCTGGCAATCGACCACGACCCGCACTACCTGGAGCAGGCGAGCTGGGCGGCGCGGCAGTTTGGCCTCGAGCATCTCGTTTCGTTCCAGAACATGGAGGTTTACGACATCGCGCGCATTGATCGCACGTTCGATCTCATCTGGTTCATGGGCGTTTTCTACCACCTGCGCTATCCGCTGTTCTGCCTCGATATAGTGGCGCAGAAGCTGAAGGGCCTGATGGTTTTCCAAACGCTCACGATGCCAGGCGATGAGGTTTTGCAGGATACGAGGGGATGCGACATCGACCATCGCGACGCGATGTGCAGGCCGGGCTGGCCCAAGATGGCGTTTATCGAGCATGAGCTTGCCGGCGACCCGACGAATTGGTGGGCGCCGAATCACGCGTGCATCGAGGCGATGCTGCGCTCGTGCGGAATGAAAATCCTTTCGCGGCCCGATCACGAGGTTTACGTGTGCGAGCGCGACCACGAAAAACCCTCGCCGGGCGAGCGGTGGGACAGCGCCGAGTTCCTCGCTGCGATCAGTTTGCTCGGTGGGAAAGACTGATCCGGCGGCGTGCGGCGTCAATCCTTTGCGGCGCCTGTGCCTTCTTTCTTTTCATCCTGCTTCAGGCCGAAAACAGCCACCACGGGCAGATGATCCGACGCCTCCGCCTGCAGCACGCACGCGCTGTGGCAGTGCAGCTCGGGCGAGTACAGGATGTGATCGAGCCGCTTTCGCAGCGTGATCCAGCCGAGGTCCCACCACCACGTGTGCGAGTTGCGGTCGAACTCCGGGAGCGCGTTGGTCATGCCCTGCTTCTCCAGCCATTTGACGGCACTGCCGCCGTCGCCTTCGTTGAAATCACCGACAACCAGCGTGGGCACGCCGGCCGCCAAACCGTTGTTGAATCGCCGGATTTCGCGCTCGTGCTTTTTGCCGGATGAAAAGTAAGCGGCGATGGTGAGGCTGCCGGCGTCGTTTGCGATGGGCTGCAGGTGAACGTTCTTGATCTGCACGGGGCCGATCTGCGTGCGAAAGCGCATGATCCACGCGTCGAACCAGCCGGTATCGGACGGGATGAACGCTACCTGCTCGCCGGGTTCTTTGGCGAGGAATGCCAATCCGCCGGCGTAGCGCCAGCTTGGCGGGCGAAACGTCATGAACGGATACCGAGCCGAAAGGCGCTCGCGCAGGTAGCGCTCCCAGCTTTCGGTCGTCTCCTGCAGGCACACGATGTCGGCGTCGGCCTCGAGAATAGTTTGCACGGCGAGCTCGGGTGCGGGCCCGCCCCAGTTCACGTTCCACGTCATTACCTTCAGGCTCGGGCCGGTGGGGATTTCGGGCTGGCGCAATTTGGCGCCGCAGCCGATCAGGAAAAGCACCATAATGGGCAGCACGATTCGCTTCATGATTTTTCATCCGAATCAACAGGATGCGAAAAGGGGGCGTTTCCATCCGATGCTGTATTCTACATCTTCGGCGGGATGCGTTCAAGCGCCGAAGCGTCGGGTGTGCAAAAGGTTTGTGGGCATTCGCGTATAAAAGATAGCCTCGAACGCGCAGAGGTCGCCGTCTGCATTCTTCATCCATTCTTCATTCAACTCCGAATAAGGCCTGAAGGGCCGGAGTTCCATACAGCCCAGTCCGAAGGGCTGGGAAAAAGGCGCCACCCACCCCAAAATCAAGCCCTGAAGGGGCGGCCTTACGTATACCCAGCACACAGCCGTATACTCCGCCCCTTCAGGGCTTGGCTTCTTGCCGCACCGACTACCCAGGGCGCTGCCCTGGGCTATATGGAACTCCGGCCCTTCAGGCCTTTGACAGGAGGGGAATAAGAAAAATGATGTCAATGCATTCGTGGGGCGCGTCCATGCATACGAGCTTGCCTGGCATCGGCCCGGCAAGCTGTGTAGAGCCCACGAATCGTTTACGGACCCGAAGCGCGGCACGAGCTTGAATTGCGGGCACATATGACTATAATATAGCAACGATCCAATAAAAACAGGGGCCGGATTCATCCGACTTTTTCCTTTTCGCCGAGGATACGATGCAATACAACGCGATAGTGCCTGTGGCGGGGCTGGGCACGCGCCTGCTGCCGCTTACGAAATCACAGCCGAAGGAGCTGCTGGCGGTGGGCCGCAAGCCCGTGATCCAGCACATAATCGAGGAATTGAAGGGAGCCGGCATAGGCAACGTGCTGCTTGTGACGGGCAAGCGCAAGACCGCCGTCGAGAACCATTTCGATTACGATTCCGAGTTGATCCAGATGCTGGAAACCGGCAACAAGCGCGAGCTGATACCGGACGTTGATTTCGAGTCGCTGGGGATGGAGCTGTTTTACATCCGGCAGATGCGGCAGCTTGGGCTGGGGCACGCGATCGGGTGCGGGCGGGCGTTTGCCAACGGTAATCCCTTTGTGGTGGCGCTCGGCGATTCGATCATCCAGGCGCAGCCGCCGCACAACCTGCTGGCCGAGCTGATGCGGTGCTTCGAGAAGACGGAGGCGTCGTGCGTGATCGCTTTTGAGGAGGTGCCGCGCGAGCACGTGAGCCGCTATGGCATAGCAAAGCCGGCGGCGGAGATGGACGGTTATTTCCGGATAGACGACCTGATAGAGAAGCCGAGCGTGGAAAGTGCGCCGAGCAACCTGGCAATCGCCGCGCGATACATGTTTTCGTCTGAGATCTTCGACGCTATCGGAAAGACGCAGCCGGGCAAGGGCGGCGAGATCCAGCTCACCGACTCGATCAGGCTGCTGCTGAAGGCAGGGCGCAAGGTTTTTGGCGTGAGGATGAAGCCGGGCGAGATAAGGCACGACATCGGCACGTTCGACAGCTACTTCAGGTGCTTCATCGAGTTTGCCCTCGACGATCCGAAGTGCGGCGGCGAGTTCAGGAAGTACGTGAAGGACGCGCTGAAACGCCGCGGCGTGTGAAAACCACTGACGGGGCGCCAGTGGTTCCGATCAGGTCTGATTCCTACCTTCGCCGGCAGCAGCACCGCCCCACGACCGGTGCCTGCCGCTCGCGCTCGATCACTTCCATGTAATATTTCAGCCGCTCGGCAGAATTGTCGAGGCCATTGCCGAAGCCGCGCGACGCATCGCCGTAGATCATTTTCACCGGGATTTCGAGGACGGAAAGGCCGTGCTTTGCGGCATGAATCCAAAGCTGCAGCGGCATGGCATAGCCGGTTTCGGTGAGGTGCAGCCCGCACAGCGGCCGCAGCTTGTAGGCTTTGAAGCCGCAGAAGGCGTCGGTGAGCCGGTAGCCTGTTATTTCGTTTATGGTCCTGGTAACCTCGGTGTTGATGCGGCGGCGGTCTTCAGGCGGCGCCTCGCGCGGCTCGTGTGGCAGCAGGTAACGCGAGCCCGACACGATATCGGCCCGCGGCGCAGCGGCGGCGAAATCCGCAATCTGCCTGGGCTCGTGCTGGGCATCGCAGTCCATTGTGATGACGAATTCGTGGTTGCATCGGCAGGCGTGGGCGAAGGCGTCGATGAGGCTGGCGCCGTAGCCTTTGTTCCCTTCGTGCGTGATGACTTCGATGCCATCGATCGATTCGAGCAGCCTGCCGGTGGCATCGGTTGAGCCATCGTTTACCACGAGCACGTGCTCCGCGTGTTTCTTCACTTCCGATATCACGGGCTTCACGTATTTTTCTTCGTTGTAGATCGGTATGGTCACAAGAAAGGTCATTCATCTGCTCCGGATGTTTTGTGCCGACGATCCTGCTCGCCGGTCATTATTATGCGTGCGTTGCGGCGCAAAGTGAAGGAAATGGCCCGCCGAGGCTTTGGCTTATTCGCTCAGCTTGATCGATTCCAGCAGCACGCCGGCTTCGGCCAGCATCTGTTTGGAAAGCTCGTCGGGGTAATCGTCCAGCATCACCACTCGTTTCACGCCGGCGTTGATCAGCATCTTTGCGCAAAGCGAGCATGGATGCGCGGTGGTGTACATGGTGGATTCGGCGGTGGAGATACCGAAGAGCGCGGACTGGATGAGTGCGTTCATCTCGGCGTGTAGCCCGCGGCAGAGCTCGTGGCGCTCGCCGGAAGGCACGTTGTGCAGGGTGCGCACGCAGCCCACCTCGTCGCAATGTTTCAGGCCGCTGGGGGCGCCGTTGTAGCCGGTGGCGAGGATGCGGCGGTCGCGCACCAGCACAGCCCCCACCTTGCGCCGCATGCACGTGGAGCGTTGCGACACCTCGCGCGTGATCCGCAGGAAATATTCATCCCATGATGGCCTGTCCATTTGATTTTCCGTTTCGTTTTTTGCGCCTCAAGTCTCTTGTTTCAACAAGTAAACCCTGTTGGCTTGGAGGTCGGCCGCGGGCTCGCCGGTGGCGGCATCGGTAGCAGTGGCGGCGGCTTTGGGTTTCTGGTTTTTGAAGCTGAACAGCACCGACTGGCCGGTCTCGTTTTCCCATAGCACGCCGGCGTCGTCTCTAAGCACGGTTCGCTTCGTCATCAGGTGGCGGTTCTGCTTGTAAAGGCGCAGGAGCTCCTTGATTTCGGCGGCGCGCTGGGCGTTCCACTGTTCGCGCGGCACAAGCTGAAATGCGAAGGCGGGCAGGTGCTTGTGCGCGACGTGGCGGAAGAGCATGTCGATGGGCGCCTCGCCCTTGAGTGTCTTCTGGTCGAAATTCTCCTGCGGGCCGTCGCCGTACCACGGGCCCATCGAGCTTTCGTAGGTGTAGCCGAGGAGGTCGCCGCGGTAGATGTTTCCACCGTGCATGCCGCAGCACGAATGGTCGGAGAAGGAGACGATGCCTTCGGGCATGATGTAAAGCCCTGCGTTCACGAGGTCGGCGTAGAGCCCGGCCATCTTGTCGAACTGCGGCCGCATTGTGCCGTCGGAGTAGTCCAGTTGCCACCAGCCGAGGTTGCTGAAGGAATCCCAGAGGAAGCCTGCTAGGCCGGTGCGGCGGCATACGCCCAGAATCTGCTCCTTGATCTTCTGTGCGATCGGCGCGTTGAGGTTAACGGTCCAGCAGCTCGAGGGATAGCCGGTGTCGGGATGGCGGCCGAATTCCTTTGCGGCAAAAATGCCGGATGCGCCATGGCCCAGCTCCTTCTGAAGCTGCAGGGTGGAGTTTGGCGAGTAGTGCGCCGCCATCCACGAGATGAGCTTCAGCCCGCGTGCGGCCGCGCGGTCGCACAGTGCTTTCAGGCCGTCTTCGCCGCCCATCACGTCGGCCACCTCGAAGTCGAGGGTAACGCACATGTTCTGATGCCGGAATTTTTCGAGGATGGTGCCTTTCCATTTCTCTTTGGGCACAAGCTGTGCCAGCTCTTCCTCGAACGCCTGCTGGTGCTCCCACACGGGGTCGATGAACACGTAGTCGGCGTTGAACTCGGCGGCAACTTCGATCACCTTTTCGTAGGTGGTGGCGAAGCGCATGTTTCGCCAGACGTTTTCGGAGAAGACGACGGCCGGCGGGGTCTCGGCGAAGCCGAACTGCTTGCAGGCTTTCGCCTGCTCGAGGTCGTACACGCGCGTCCGGAGGTTCAGCGCATCGGTGTCGTCAAGCACGTCGCGGCTCCAGACTACGGTTTTCGGATTTGTGCGCGCGGCGGCGGCCTGGGCGAAACAGTGCACGTCGACGAACCGCAGCCATTCCTCGCCTGCGTTCGTTTCGATGGCAGTTCGGATCAATGACACCTCGTCGAACCACGCGAGGAGCACGCCGGCCTTGCCGTATTGCATGTCGAATGCGGGAAGGAGCGACCAGCGAGCCCACAAGTTGCCTGGGAGCAGCGCGGCCCATTTGTCCAGCCCCACGGTAGAGTAGGTGGTATCGCGGCCGATCTTCACCCGCGGGGGCGTGAGCCAGTTTCGGCAGCAGATGTTGAGGTCGTCGAGGTTTCCGCCCACCTCCCACGTTTGGCGGTCGATCAGGCGGTGGATGGCGATGTTGTCGCTTTCGTATTCGAACCAGTATTTGAAGCCGGTGAACGGGCGGCCGTCTACCACGGTTCTCACCGGTTCGAGCACGATGCGCAAGGTGGCTTCGAGCGGTGCGGAATCCCAGCCGGAATTGCGGACGCACGGGTCGCCCGAGGTGTCGCGCCGCTCGCGGAAGACGGCGGCATCCGGATCGCTCACGGCTCTTGTAACGAGCACCGTTTGGCTGCCGCGCTCTTCGACGCCGATGAACCGGAAGCTGCGGAAGACGTCGCCGTCGTAGGTGTCGAACCACGGCAGGAATCGTGCGCGGGCATTGCGAAGCCGCCGCGTGCCCACGCGCACGTCGCCGATGCTATGCAGGAAACCTTTGACGATCCTGGGTGTAATGGAAACGTCGCCGATCTTGAGCTTCAGAGCTGGCATTTATCAGTCCTTTTGCGGGTGCGGGTCCATCTGTGCAGACAGGCCAAACCTGGGCAGATATTCTGACATAATCGCCGTTGCCAATCAAGCGGGTTTTCCGGATTTCCGAATTCGCTATCTCACATGAACCCAGCCTCTTCGATTTTCACTGCCTTTGAGCTGGACGACGATGCGATGGAGTATAGCCGGTGGAAGAGGCCATTGCGAGCCACGAGCTGCTCGAACGTGCCGTCTTCTGCGATGCCGCTGTCCGCCCGACAACTGAGCGCCGCCTTCGCCAACGGGGTGGTTCAGCTTCTTTGGAAACTCCAGCGTGAAATCGAGCGCGCAGGTTTTTTTCAGTGCGTCGAGCAGGTCATCTTCGGTGGCGTTGGGCCTGGCGCAGCGGAGGTTGGCGGCGATGGTATCATCGAAAAGGAATGGGTCTTGCAGCACCACGCCGTAGAGCGCTCGATACTGGCGTATCGGCAGCTCGCGGATGTCGCGCCCGTCCAGCAGTATTGCCCCGCAGTTTGGGTCGTAGAAGCGCATCAGCAGATTTGCAATGGTGGTTTTGCCGGCACCGCTGCGGCCGACCAGTGCCACGGTTTGGCCGGGCTGGATCGAGAGGCTCATTTCTTTCAGCACCGGCTTTTGGCTGTAGCCGAAGGTAACGTTGCGGAATTCGAGCCTGCCTTCGACCTGCTCCGGCATGGCGGCGCCCGGGAGGTCGCGCACTGTGCTTTGCGTATCGAGCACCGTGAAGAGCTGATCGAACCCCGCGCGGGCGGCGCCGAGCTGGCCGTAGATCGCGGTGAGCGTAGACATCATGCTGGTGAACATGGCCTGGTATGCGATGAACGCCACGAGGGTGCCCAGCGACATTTCCCAATGGAAGATGGCGTATGCGCCGCCCACGTGCACCGCGGCCGTGATAACGTAGCCCACGGCGCCGATGAGGATCACAACGGTCATCGCGGGGCTGTAGTAGAGGCAGAACATCAGGCTGAACAGCAAGCCCGAAACGTAGACGGTAAAACTGGAGAAGATAGTGGCGAGGAAGATGCCGATGGCATTGATGGAGCGGCCGAAGACGCGCTCGTAGAGGAAGCCCGACGGGAAGCGGTTGTGAAAGCGCAGGCACAGCCGCTGCAGGTGCTGGAAGCTCTGCGAGCGCATCCGGAAAACGACATCTTCGCGCATCCAGAGGATCCGCCATTGGGCGATGTACCACAGGGCCATGCGAATGAACTGGACAACGAGGAAAACGGCCATCACGGCCAGCGCAAGCCCGATGTCTTTCCCGGGAATCGCGGTGTCGATCACATACTTGGTGAACACCGGCCCCACGGCCACCGCAATGCCCACAAACGCCACGAGCGCGGCCGCGAAAACCAGCCGCCAGACATGCGGCCGCACCAGCGGCCACATTCTTTCGGCCGACTGCCGCACCGAGTACTGTCGTATATCGAAATCCAGCTCTTCGGTTGTTTCAGGCTCACCCACGGCGGCACATCATACCAAAGATGCCGGCAGGATACAAGATGCCGCGCGTCCGCATGCCGCGCAGCCGCATGCCGCGCGCTCACACCGGCCTTAGCGGCCGTTCAGCCACAATCTTCGCTGCACCTGGCCGCTTCCGGCATACGCTGGGCCGAATGAAACCCACGTGCCGGTGTGGGCCACAGCACGGAGGAAAATTCCACTTGCCGAAACGGTATCTTCGTGCTATAATATTATACACCCGCCGATGTGGCTCAATGGCAGAGCAGCGCTTTCGTAAAGCGCAGGTTGTCGGTTCGACTCCGACCATCGGCTCCAAACCCAACTCATTGACATGCCTGAAGTTGCACAGAGCTTGGCGGCCTGGCCGAACGGCGTAGCGCGACGCCTGCATGACTGAATCATGACCGAAAGCGCCCCGCGATGGTGACCAGGTGTCCTCTCTCTACCAAAACCCTATCTCGAAAACCTGCCACACTTCCATCTACTACGGCAACGGTCGGCGCGACGGTTCTTCCTTGTGCTCGAAGTCGCTGAAGATCGCCCTTGATGCCTTCAATCATCTGCCAGGATTGCAGCACGAAATGGAATTGGCTGTCAATAACGAAGAAGGTAAAACAGGAGGGAAACGGGAAAATAGTTCCGGATGTGGAAGTTTCCTGCACTGACCGACGCCCAGGGGCTCCTCCGCCGAATGGTAATCCAAGGATGGCTGTACCCGGATCGCTACTGCGAAACAGACGGATCGTCAGCTACTCTCCAGTCTCACATTCGCACCGCCCCGTGCCCCATCAGGCGCCCGCGGGAACCATTCTTCATTTCACTGCTATGGTCACGGCAATCTTTTCGCTTGCATTCCATGACCTCTTCGCATAGAATGGATTCTGTGTTCCCATGCAGCCAACCGCCACAACGTTTTTTTTCGCCGCGTGATTACATCGTGCTGCTGAAGTGTACATCGGCTGGCGGCATGTGTTAGACACGATCGACCCCGCGGCACATATTGTCCTATTCGGACACAATTAAGGAATCGGGAGCGGGTAATTCGTCACCCTCAAGAACGTGCTGCTTGGCATCCTAAGCAGGCCCCGCGCGGCAACTGTCCGATAGAAAAGCGTGTTCTTGCCGGGCGGCACGGGCAACGGGTTGGTGTAGACTTGTTCAGGCCCATCGTTCCAGCGGCAATATGTGGTTCCAAGGTTCGTTGAGAACAACCGGCAGCGGATTCCACTCAAACAGGATTCCCAATCATAGAAGGGGGAACACAATGGCGAACGGCGACTACGTTCAGATGCCCCAGGATGACATGGCCCAGATAGAGCAGGTGGGCCGTGAATACGGTTCCGAACCGGCGAAGGGCTTGGCGCACGGTGTCCAGAAAGATGCCATCCAAAATGGTTTCGGGGCCAGGGTCGAGGTAAGGGAAGTTGAAGCCTGCCTCACTTGGTCAATGACCTTCGAGCTAAAGCAGATCGGCGGCAAGGATGCCTTGGTGTTCTGGGATGAAGGGACTCTGGGCTTGACCGGCGACATACTCACGTCGGAGCAGATCATAGAGCGATTTGCGGCTCAAACGCTTGGGCCGGATCAGCGATTGGGTCGGTTTCTGGCCAGGTTCGTTTCGGGCGACAACGTAGGGGCTGGTTCCTTCGGCCGTGGCAAGCTCATTTTCCATGCAGCCTCGACCACAACGAACATCCTTGTGGACTCTCTCCGTGCGCCGGACTGCCTGTACGTTGCCCTGGATAGGAAGGTCGAAGGAGGGACGCTACTTCAGCCGAGAACGCCCTACGTGGGTGACGCCGCCAAGGAATTCATCCTCAGAAAGACGGGAGGCGTTCTGACGCCGCTGACTATGCCGGGCACACGTATTGCGATTCTTGATGCGAAGCCCGAAATCGTGGAAGCCTTCCAGCAGTCGTTCTCCGAATCGCCGAGCGTCTACGCCGCGTCGTTCGCCCACATGACCGAGGAAACGTGGTGGGAAATCCTCCACCGCTTCGACGCAAAAATATACCTTCGGCGCGGTGACAAGGCCCTGCGCGTGGGGCTGCACGATCCAATGAAGACAATCGCCGAAGCAGAGGACAACCAGGAAGGAGTTCGTGTCCATTCAAGGATCAACATCCCCCTAACCGCTGGCCAACAGCCCTATCGGATCAAGGAAGTACGGCTCGTTGTAATGCCCGGTAACGTCGATGATGAGTTCAGAGATATTTGGATTCAGCGGAAGCGGATGAAGATTGGCAGCATCGCTAGGGGCATCGACCTCCACGCCAGAATCGCCAAGAGGCTTGCTGGCTACGTGATTATGGAGCCGCCTCTGGAATCGCTGGTGGAGCAGTCCGAAGGGACGACCCACTATGGCTTTCATCTTGGCGGTAGCGGAGTAAGGCAGATACGCGACACCGTGCGGGCGGTACTAAGGGATTTCGAGACGCGCCTCGGGCTGGTGTCGGCCAGCGAAGACGCCGAATCCAGACGCCGGCTTCTGGATTCAATGAAGGAACTCAACGAATTGGCTGCCGAGCTTGGGCTCCTCACGCAGCAGAACGTCGGCGTAGACCAATCGGACATTGACATCCTCCTCCGTGAGATGAAGCTTCCGCAGGAGAACTCTCTCCGCATTGAGATCGCCG
>Ga0307379_10011020_pt1 | contig 11915 bp, 12 predicted proteins | sample UN2MG_FD_202237 | JGI IMG/M metagenome (GOLD analysis project Ga0307379, IMG submission 202237) | Soil microbial communities from Risofladan, Vaasa, Finland - UN-2 | ecosystem: Environmental > Terrestrial > Soil > Coastal area > Acid sulfate soil | place: Finland: Risofladan, Vaasa | collected... | reverse complement strand
ACCAGCGCACCCGTCTCCAGTCGGCTGATGTCGAGAAGCTCGGTCACGAGTCTCGTGACGCGCTGGGCGTCATGGTGCACCGCCTCGAGCATGTCGCGTTTCTGGTCGTCGTCGAGGCGTTCCCAGCGACTGAGCAGCAGCGACGTGTAGCCCTTGATCGAGGTCAGCGGGCTCCGGAGTTCGTGGCTCACCGCGGCCACGACGGCCATCCCCTCGGCATCGCCGACCGGACGGCCGACGATCACCGCGCCGTCGGGGTCGCCTTCGTCGCCGAGCAGCCGCGCGCTGACCGCAAGAACGACGGGCGCGGCGCCCGTGCCGGCAACGAGGGGAGGGCGAAACGTCCATTCGGCGGGTTGTCGGGGCCAATCGTGCCGAAACGTGGGAGAGCCGGCGGGGTCGCGCAGGTCGAGCAGCTCGCCGATCGGTCCGCTGCGTCCGTCGAACGGGCCGAGCAGCGCTTCCGCCACACCGTTCCATGCACTCAGGCGGCGTTCCCGGTCGACCACGAGGACCGCGTCGGGAAGGAGTTCGAGATCGATCTCAGCCATCGGGTGTGGAGGCTGCGCGACGTTGGCGCTGCGACTCGAAGCAGAGCACCGCACCGGCCATCGCGACGTTGAGGGATTCGGCGCGTCCGGACATCGGGATCCGCACACTCCTGCCGACCAGATCCTCGATCTCGGCCCGAAGTCCGTGGGCCTCGGAGCCGAGCACGAAGGCCGAAGGCCCGGTGAGGTCGACCTGGTCGTAGACGACCGAGGCGCGTGGCGACGTGGCCGTGACGGTCCACCCTGCATCGACCAGGCTCCTCACCGTCGCTTCAGCCTCCTTGTCGACGACCACGCCCACCGAGAACACCGACCCGGCTGACGCCCGAACGGATTTCGGACTGAACGGGTCGGCCGACTCGCCGACGCAGAGTACCGCCGACACCCCGGCCCCTTCGGCGACCCTGAGCAGGGTCCCGACGTTCCCGGGGTCGCCGACATCGACCAGGACCAGCAGCATCTCGGCCATGGTCGGGTCGAGATCGGTAGCCCGCAACGCAGGGGCGACGACCACCGCGGCGACGGGCTGCGGAGTCGTGGTGCTGACGATTCCCTGGAGACGTCCGGGGTCGAGTTCGGTCACCGCGACACCGGCCGCGCGGAGGCTCGCCACGTCTCCCGGCGACGCTCCCGGCTCGACGAACGCCTCGACGAGTTCGAAGCCACCATCGAGCGCTGCCGACACCGACAACGCTCCCTCGACGACGAAGCACCCGGCTTCGACACGCGCACTGCGGCGCCTCGAGAGGCGCCGCAGTGTCTTGAGACCAACGGGTGGCCGAAGTGTCGTCGGCACGGGTGGCCGCGCTGGTTTCAGGCGCTGGCTTCGACGGGTTCGGCGTCGAGCGCAGCCTTGGCCGCCTCGACGAGGGCGCCGAATGCGGCCGCATCGGTGATGGCGAGATCGGCGAGCATCTTGCGGTCGACCTCGATCTCAGCGAGCCGGAGGCCGGCGATGAATCGGCTGTAGCTCAGATCGTGCTGACGGCAGCCGGCGTTGATCCGCTGGATCCACAACCGTCGCATCTGGCCCTTGCGAGCGCGCCGGTCGCGGAACGCGTACTGCCCACTGTGCATGACCTGCTCGTTCGCGGCGCGGAAGGAGCGGCTCTTGTTGCCGTAGTACCCCTTGGCGCGATTGAGCACCTTCTTGTGGCTCTTCTTCTTGTTGACACCGCGCTTGACTCTTGCCATCGGTGATTCCTCTCTTTCGTACGTACGGGGGCGAGGGCTTCAGCTGAGGAGCCGCTTGAGGCGTGGCTGATCGGCAGAGGAGGCCTCGAGATCGGTCTCGCGCCGCTTCATCACTCTTGTGGGGCGATGCTCGGACTTGTGCAACCGGTTGCCCCCGCGCCGCATGATCTTTCCGCTGCCGGTCTTGCGGAAGCGCTTGTGGGAAGCCTTGTGACTCTTCATCTTGGGCATGTCGTCTCCTTGATACGAAGGGAGCTGTCGTTCAGCTCTCTTCGGTCACCGTGTCTTCGGTCTTCTTCTTCTTGCCGGATTGCTTCTGTGGACCCAACACCATGGTCATCTGGCGACCTTCGTGGCGGGCGTGGGTCTCGACTCGGCCGTGATCCTCCACGGCCTCGATCACGTCGTCGAGCAACTTGCGTCCCAGTTCGGGATGCTGCATCTCGCGGCCTCGGAAGGCCACGGTCACCTTCACCTTGTGTCCCTCGTCGAGGAACTTGATGACCTTGCGGGTCTTGGTGTCGAAGTCTCCGATCCCGATCTTGGGCCGGTATCTCATCTCCTTCACCGAGATGCTGCTGCTCTTGCGTCTCGATTCTTTGGCGCGTTGTGCCGCCTCGTACTTGTACTTGCCGAAGTCCATGATGCGACAAACCGGAGGGTTTGCCGCAGCCGCGACTTCGACGAGGTCGAGATCGAGCTGCTTCGCCATGGCCAAGGCCTCGGGAAGCGGCTTGACGCCGAGTTGTTCTCCGTCCGGAGCGACGACCCGCACCTCACGGGCGCGAATTCGATCGTTGATCCGGGGGTCGTTTGCCGAGGGGGCCGCTATGGCCGATCACTCCTCAATGAGACGGGTCCTCCTCCGTCGAGTCTTCGGTGGCCCGAGTGAACAATCACCGACAGAGCGGCGAGTGTCCGTGGAAAGCCGACACCCGCTTCGCTCCATCCGGGAACAGATGGACCTCGACGGTCTTCGCGACCCGGAAACGCACGTGAGCGCCTGGATGAATTCGGCGATCGGTGGCCGGGTGGGAGCGTGAGCCCCTCTTTCCCTCGGTTGTCAGGCGCCTAGGGTACACACCTTCCCCCCGACCCCGACAAAGTCGACCCAGATCGACAACGGAGCACACCATGAGTCTGTGGACCCCCGGCGGCGAACACCCCGTCGAACCCAACGAGCCGACCGCCCCTGAGACGAGGCCCGAAACGACCCCCTCGGCCGCCGCAACAGCGGATGAAGGAGTCCCGAACCTCGAGGACCTCTCGCCCGAGGAGCGGGCCCAGGTCGAGGCCATGGCGGCCGAGATGGAGGAGGTGCGCAGGCAGATCGCGTCTGCGCCGGCCGCCGACGTCGTAGCGAACCACGCCATGGGCATCTACGAACTGGCCGCCATCCATCTGACCAGCGAGCCCCCGAAGTTCGAGGAGGCGCAGCTCGCCATCGACGCACTCGCGGCGCTGGTCGATGCGCTGCAGGGCCGTCTCGGCCAGGGCGAGCCGACGCTGATCGAGGCTCGCCAGCAGCTGCAGATGGCCTTCGTGCAGCGTCGTGGACAGACTGCGGACTGAGGAGATGGCGATCCTCGACGACCTGACCAACAAGCACTGCACGGTCGAACTCGAAGGCCACGTGCTCATCGCCACGATGAATCGGCCCGAGAAGAAGAACGCGCTGTCGGCCGACATGCTGGTGGGCCTCGCCGATGCGTTCGACCGGGTCGATGACGACGACGACATCCGCTGCGCCATCCTCACCGGCGCAGGTGGCAACTTCTCGACCGGCGCCGATCTGATCGCCATGGGCACACCGTCAGAAGATCCCCATGTTCAAGAGCGCATGGCGGCCGGCGACGACCTCCACTGGAAGGCGTTGTTGCGCAACCACCGACTCTCCAAGCCGCTCATCGCTGCGGTCGAGGGATACGCGGTCGCCGGCGGCACCGAGATGCTCATGGGCACCGACATTCGCATCGCGGCCGAGACGGCCACGTTCGGCGTGTGGGAGGCCCGGCGGGCCCTGTTCCCGTTGGGTGGCTCGGCTTGCCGACTTCCCCGTCAGATCCCCTACACCGTCGCCATGGACATCCTGCTGTCGGCCCGACCCGTCTCGGCCCACGAGGCCAAGGAGATCGGTCTGATCGGTCGCATCGCCCCCGAAGGTGGTGCACTCGATCTCGCTCGCACGGTTGCCGAGCAGGTGGCTGCCAATGGCCCGCTGTCCAACCAGGCCATCCTGCGAGCGTGGCGCGAAACCGAACACATGAGCGATGCCGACGCCATGGCCCACCAGGACGCCATCGGCTGGGAGGTCATGGCCAGCGACGACGCTGCCGAGGGGTCGAAGGCCTTCGCCGAGAAGCGCGACCCGGTCTACAAAGGGCGCTGATCCGGCGCGAACCGCTAGAAAGTCCCTTCGTGACTGACACCCAAGGATTCGAAACTCGCCAGATCCACGCAGGACAGGAGCCCGACTCGGCCACCGGCGCGCGAGCTGTGCCGATCTACCAGACCACCGCGTACCAGTTCCGCGACAGCGACCACGCGGCCAACCTGTTCGCCCTCGGCGAGATCGGCAACATCTACACCCGGATCATGAACCCGACCCAGGGGGTGCTCGAGGCACGCATCTCCTCGCTCGAAGGCGGCACCGAGACCGCCGTCGGTCTCCCTGGCGCCCTCGCGCTCTCGTCGGGGCAGTCCGCCGAACTGATCGCGATCATGAACCTGGCCCAGGCCGGCGATCACATCGTGTCGGGCGCGGCGCTCTACGGCGGCACCTACAACCTGTTCCACCACACCCTGCCCAAGTACGGCATCGACGTCAGCTTCGTCGACGACGCCGACGACCTCGACGCCTGGCGTGCCGCAGCTCGGGACAACACCAAAGCCTTCTTCGGCGAGTCGATCGGCAACCCGAAGAACAACTTCTTCGACATCGAGGGCGTCTCCGATGTGGCCCATGACATCGGTGTGCCGCTCATCATCGACAACACGGTCGCAACGCCATTCCTTCTCCGGCCGCTCGAGCACGGCGCCGACATCGTCGTGCACTCGATGACCAAGTTCCTCGGTGGACACGGCACGGCCATCGCCGGCTGCATCGTCGACGGCGGATCGTTCGACTTCGGGGCTTCGGGCCGGCATCGCATGTTCACCGATCCCGACCCGTCGTACAACGGCCTCGCCTACTGGCCGGCCCTCGGTGCCGGCTCCTTCGTCATCAAGGCACGGGTGCAGTTGCTGCGTGACCTCGGTGCGGCCATCAGCCCGTTCAACGCGTTCCTGGTGCTGCAGGGCATCGAGACGCTGAGCCTCCGCATGGAGCGACACTTCGCCAACACCCAGGCCGTCGCCGAGTTCCTCGACGGCCACCCGCAGGTCGAATCGGTCGCCTACGCCGGGCTCGCGTCATCGCCCTGGCACGCCCGCGGTCAGGAGTTGGGCGGCGGCAAGGGATTCGGTTCCGTGCCGGCGTTCGTCCTCTCGGGCGGCCGCGATGCCGGCAAGCGCTTCGTCGAGGCGCTCGAGCTCCACAGCCATGTCGCCAACATCGGCGACGTGCGGAGCTTGGTGATCCACCCGGCCTCGACCACCCACAGCCAGCTCACCGAGGTCGAGCAGACCGCCACCGGCGTCGACCCCGGCCTCATCCGCCTGTCGGTCGGCCTCGAGACCATCGACGACATCATCGCCGACCTCGAAGTCGGCTTCGCCGCCGCCAAGGGCTGACGTCCGGGTGGTCGAGGCCGCATACTGCACGAGCGCGTTCAACTATGTGAGCGACAGCGGACTCGTTCCCGTCGAGGTCACCGTCCGCAATGCTCGCGTCGACACGCCCGGGCCGTTCGACGTCGTCGGATTCGCGCGGACAGATGCCCCATCCGGCGTGACCGACTGGGGCGACCCGCGCCACCTCGACGACGTGCACCGGCCCGAGATCGAAGCTGCGGCACTCGACTTCACCGGGTGCCGGCACGCCGTCGTCTACACCCCGATCGTCCGCAGTCCGGAAGTTGCGAGCACGATCCCCGATCACGCCCCGATCGAGACCGTGCACTCGGACTTCACCGACGACTATCGGCGCATGATCCACGAACCCGACCGCGCGTATCGCGGCTTCCTCGATCCGTTGCTGGCCAGGGACGGCCTCACCACCGACGACCTCCGCGACGCGTCACGGATCATGATGCTCCAGTTCTGGCGCAACACCGGGCCCGTCGACGCCGACCGGCCGCTCGCGCTGTGCGATCCACGCTCGGTCGGCGAGGACCGCCTCGTCCGCATGGTGGTTCCCGACTACGGCGGGGTCTCCCTCGACTTCGAGACGTTCCTCGTCACCGCTCCCGACGACGCCGGCGATGACGCCTGGTACACGTTCCCGCAGCTCACCGCGAACGAGGTCGTCCTGATCCGGACCTACGACAGCGAGTGCGAAGCGGCCGGCGCCGCCTATTGGACCCCGCACTCCGCCTTCACCGACCCCCACGTGGCACCCGGTGGCCCCCACGCACGCAAGAGCGTCGAGATGCGAGCCCTCTGCGTCTGGAACTGAGTCAGCGCAGGCAGCTCTGGACTTTCTGCCGCCGACGCTCGGCCAGGTCGACCGGCCGGCCTTCGGTCACAACGTGATCGTGCCCGTGACTCGGATGTCCCTGCTGCTCGAGCCGATCTGGATCTCGTAGTCGCCGGGCTCGACCTTCCAGCCCGACGTCTCGACGTCGTAGAAGGCGAATGAGCGCGGGCCGAGGCTGAACGACTCGCGCCGCGTCTCGCCCGGCAGCAGGTGGACCTTGGTGAAGGCCTTCAGCTCTCGGGGCGGCCTGGGCACCGATGACTCGACGTCGTGCACGTACAGCTGCACGACCTCTGATCCCCGCCGCTCGCCCACGTTCGTGATGGCCACGCTGACCGATGGGACCTCATCCTCGGTGGCGTGCAGATGGAGATCGCTGTACTCGAAGGTCGTGTACGAGAGCCCGTGACCGAAGCAGAACTGCGGCTCGATGTCGTGCTCGTCGAACCATCGGTGGCCGATGAAGACACCCTCGTCATAGGTCACCTCGCCGTTGGTGCCGGGGTAGGACGCGTGCGCCCCCGAATCCTCGATCCGGTACGGAATCGTCGACGGCAACCTCCCACCTGGCTCACCTTCGCCCGAGAGCACCTCAGCGAGCGCGACACCGAACTCCTGCCCGGGGTACCAAGTCCAGAGCACAGCTCGGACGTCGTGGGCCCAGGGCATCGGAGCGGCCGAACCGGCGTTGACGACGACGACGGTGTTGGGTTGCGCAGCCGCGATCGCGGTCACGAGGTCGTTCTGGCGGCCAGGCAGGCTGAAGCTCTTCCGGTCCTCGCCCTCGGTCTCGAAATCGGGGCTGGTGCCGACGACGACGATGGCGATCTCGGCCGTGCGCGCCGCCTCGACGGCTCGGTTCAGCTCGGTGTCGGGGTCGGGCGGAACGGCGCCGAAGCGCATGTGCGGCAGGACGCCGCGCTTGGCGGCGCGCAGCTCGATGAGCAGGTCGACGGGCTCACCTTCGATCAACTCGACCGACCCGCGCTGCTCGACCAGCTCGTTCGGGAAGACCAGCATGGTCGGCCCTGGCTCGTCCCAGTCGTCCACCACGACCTGGCCGTCGATCCTCACCCTCGCCTGACCGGCCGCAGCCAGACTGAGCTCCCACCTCCCGGACTGGTCGGGGGTGAATCGGGCAGTCCAGCGGGCCGAGAAGTGGCCCTGACCGAGGCGCGGAATCGGCGATCCGAAGAAGGAGAAGCGGGCCTCCGGCTGGTCCTCGGTGTGGAACGGGTCGCCTGCGGAGTCAGGGTCGTCGAAGTACTCGACGGCGTAGCCATCGCCCAGCAGGCCGGGGTCGATCGGCGCCGCGAACATGCCGAGCCCGACGCCGCGCTCGTAGGTGACGTCGCCGAAGCGGTCGCTGAGGCCGTCGAGCGGGCTCACGACATGGTGCGGGAGGACCTGTGACGAGCCGCCGCCCTGGCACTGGCCGGGCGTGGCGTTCGGACCGATCACCGCGACCGAGCCGAGCGAAGCCGCGTCGAGGGGAAGGACTCCGTCGTTGGAGAGCAGGACCATGCTGCTCCGGGCGGCGCGGCGAGCGAGCATGTCGCGCTCGGGGGTGTCGACGGCCCGCTCGGCCGGCTCGGAGGTGTCATCGAGCCGGCCGGTGCGTGCGGCCAGGCGGACGACCCGGGTCGCTTTGTCGATGACATCTGCCTCGGCGACGCTGCCCGTACGTACGGATTCGGCGAGGGGCGGGCCGAACTGGAGCGGCGGACCGGGCATCTGGATGTCGAGCCCGGCCGCGGCCGCCGCCTCGGTCTCGTGGGTGCCGTACCAGTCCGAGACGACCACGCCGTCGTAGTTCCACTCGCCCTTCAGGATCTGATTGAGCAGACGGTCGTTCTGGCTGCAGAACTCGCCGTCGAGCCGGTTGTAGGCCGCCATGATCGTCCAGGGAGCGGAGCCGGTGACCGCCGCCTCGAAGGGCCGGAGGTAGACCTCGCGCAGCGTGCGCTCGTCGACCTGGGCACTGATGCTGTGCCGCTCGTGCTCCTGGTCGTTGCAGACGAAGTGCTTCAGCGATGCACCCACTCCCCCGCTCTGGAGCGCGGTGATGAAGGAGATGGCGAGCTGGGCCGTGAGCTCGGGGTCTTCGGAGTAGCACTCGAAGTTGCGCCCGGCCAGCGGGTAGCGGTGGAGGTTGACGGTTGGACCGAGCACGACGTGTGCGCCCTTGCTGGCGGCCTCGTCGGCGAGCGTGGTGGCCACCTCGGCCACCAGATCGACATCCCAGCTCGCGCCGAGTGCGCTCCCGATCGGGAAGTTCACCGCCGAGACCCCTGACGTGAGATCGCCGCGAACCCCGGTCGGGCCGTCGGACATCTTGATCCGTCCGATGCCGAGGCGCGGAATGCCATCGACACGCCAGTTGTCCATGCCGGCGGTGAGGGTGACCTGTTCGTCGAGGGTCATCTGATCGACGAGCGATGCGATGCGTTCTTCCACGCCCACTTCCTACACGGTCAGCTCAGGCCGGTTCGACGGACCCGGCTTCCCACGTCCCGTCGGATGCGGCGATCACCGTGAAGCGCACCTCGGTCCCTGGTGCGATCGAGCGCGACCCATCGGCGATCTGCGTGCAGTGAAACCGACGCGACACGCCATCGGACCCGAGGATCTCGCCAATCCCCCGAGGATCATCGAAGGAGGACACGACGCCATCAAGAGTCTCGAGCGAAGCCACGAGGAAAGAACCTAACGAGGGTCAGTATGCGACCGACCGCATCTAGTGGATGATCTTGGAGATCGGGAGTTCGACGATGTCGGTGGCGCCTCGGTCGATGAGGGCGGGAATGAGCAGGTTGATCTCGTTCTTCGGGACCACGGTCTCGACGGCGTAGCCACCCTCGCCGTGCAGCTGGTTGACGGTCGGGGCCTTCATCGACGGCAACTCATCGATGACCGCGTCGAGGTTCTCGGCACTGACATTCAGCTTGACCAGCACCTTTCCGCGCGCTTCGAGGGTGCCGAGCAACAGCGAGCGCACCTGGTGCATGGCGTGTCGCTTCTCGGGGTCGACGTAGGAGACGGGGTTGGCGATCAGCTCGGTGTAGCTGGTGAGGATGGTGTCGATGATCTTCAGTCCGGCGGCCCGGATGGCTCGACCGGTCTCGGTGATGTCGACGATGCAGTCGACGATGTCGGGAACCTTGGCCTCGGTGGCGCCGTAGGAGAGACGGATGTCGGCATCGATGTCCTTGTCGGCGAAGAACCGCCTGGTCAGCTCGGGATACTCCGAACTGACACGGACACCGTCGGCGAGATCTGCCACTGATTCGATCTCGCTGTCGGCCTTGACCGCCACCACGATGCGCACCGGGTTGCTGGTCGCCTTCGAGTACTGGAGTTCGCCGAGAGTCTCGACGGTGCTGCTCGTCTCCTCGATCCAGTCGCGACCGGTGATGCCGAGATCGAACATGCCCTCGGCGACGTACTGCGGGATCTCCTGGGGGCGCAGGATCCGCACCTCGTCGATCCGCGGATCCTCGACGTTCGCCTTGTAGTCGACCTCCGACGAGCGTCGGACGGTCAGGTCGGCCTCCTCGAACAGGGCCATGGTCGCCTTCTCGAGCGAGCCCTTGGGGAGCACGAGCTTCAGCATCAGAGATAGCTCCCGCCCGGCGCCTCGACGCTGTCATCGTCGGACCCTGCCTCGAACTCCTGCCGGAGCCGGCACATCTCGACCGCCACGAGTGCCGCCTCTTCGCCCACGTTGTGCCCGCCGGCCTCCTCGCTGCGGTCCAGTGCCTGCGCGCGGTTCTCGACGGTGAGCACACCGAATCCGATCGGGACACCCGTCTCGAGCTGCGTGGCCTGGATGGCCGACGCGCACCCTTCGCTGACGAGTTCGTAGTGGGTGGTCTCACCGCGGATCACCACGCCGACCACCACGATGGCGTCGACCTCGCCCGAGGTCGCCATGGCCTTGGCTGCGAACGGCAGCTCGAAGCTGCCGGGCACACTGGCTCGAACGATCTCGTCGACGCCCAACGCCTCGTAGCCGCGTTCAGCTCCTGCCACGAGCCGTTCGATGATGTCGGTGTTCCAGCGCGCATGGATCAGGCCGACGTGCAGCCCCTCGCCGGTCAGCCCGTCCGGGACGCCCGCGCGGTCCTCAGAGGACATCGTCGAGGCCTTCGAGGAGGTGGCCCATGCGCTCGCGCTTGGTGCGCAGGTAGCCGATGTTCTCGGGCGTGGGCACCGTTTCGAGCGAGACCCGCTCGGTGACCTCGAGACCGAAGCCCGCCAAACCGCCCTTCTTCGCCGGGTTGTTGGTGAGCAACCGCATGGTGGTCACCCCGAGGTCGACCAGGATCTGCGCACCGATGCCGTACTCGCGACTGTCGACGGGGAGGCCGAGCTCGACGTTGGCGTCGACGGTGTCTCGGCCCTGCTCCTGCAGTGCGTAGGCCTGCAGCTTGTGGGCGATGCCGATGCCGCGTCCCTCGTGGCCACGGAGGTAGACGACGACGCCTTCATCCTCCTCGGCGACCTGGCGCAACGCGCCGTGGAGCTGCGGGCCGCAATCGCACTTCAGCGATCCGAAGATGTCGCCGGTCAGGCACTCGCTGTGGACCCGCACCAGGACATTCTCCTGGCCAACGACGGTCCCCCGCACGAAGGCGAGGTGGACCTCGCCGTCGAGCAGCGACTCGTAGGCGTAACAGGTGAACTCGCCGTATTCGGTCGGGATCTTGGCCTCGGCCACCCGTTTGATCAGTTTCTCGGTCTTGCGGCGGTAGCGGATCATGTCCGCGATCGAGATCATCTTCAGGCCGTGCTTCTCGGCGAAGATCTCGAGCTCGGGGGTGCGAGCCATGTCCATCTTCTTCTCGTCGACGATCTCGCACAGCACGCCTGCCGGGTAGCAGCCGGCCATCCTCGCCAGGTCGACCGCAGCCTCGGTGTGCCCAGCTCGCTTGAGCACGCCGCCCTCACGCGCTTCGAGCGGCAGGATGTGTCCCGGACGTGCCAGGTCGGCGGGGCGGGTGTTCGGGTCGACGAGCGCCTGGATGGTCGCCGAACGGTCGTGCGCCGAGATACCCGTCGACGTTCCCTGGAGCAGGTCGATGCTGACCAAGAACGCGGTGCGCATCGATTCGGTGTTGTTCGCCACCATTGCCTGAAGATCCAGTTGCCTGGCTCGATCGCGCGTGATCGGCGCGCAGATGAAGCCCGAGGTGTGGTGAAGGAAGAATGCGATCTTCTCGGCCGTGGCGAACTCGGCCGCCATGATCAGGTCACCCTCGTTCTCGCGATCCTCGTCGTCGACCACGACCACGATCTCTCCGCGGGCGATGGCTTCGACGGCTTCCTCGATGAGTGCGAGCGGCATGGGCTGTCAATCCTTCCAGGCGAGCAGTTTCTCGACGTACTTGGCGGTGAGGTCGACCTCGAGATTCACCGGGTCGTCCTCGCCCTTGAACCCCAACGTCGTGACCTCACCGGTGTGGGGAATGATCGCCACGGTGAAGCCGTCGTCGAACACGTCGACCACGGTCAAGCTGATGCCGTCGATGGTGATCGAGCCCTTCTCGACGATGTAGCGGGTGAGGGCGGGCTCGCACCGGACATGCAGGTCG
>Ga0307379_10011019_pt1 | contig 11917 bp, 2 predicted proteins | sample UN2MG_FD_202237 | JGI IMG/M metagenome (GOLD analysis project Ga0307379, IMG submission 202237) | Soil microbial communities from Risofladan, Vaasa, Finland - UN-2 | ecosystem: Environmental > Terrestrial > Soil > Coastal area > Acid sulfate soil | place: Finland: Risofladan, Vaasa | collected... | reverse complement strand
TGCGATCGAAGCCTTGGCCCGCGAAGGCGGCGACGCGGCGGTGGATGCGATCGCCGGGGCGCTGAGGGATAAGCAGGGCGGTACGCGCTACGTGGCGATCCGGGCCCTGGGGAGGGTCGGGACCGCCCGCGCCATGGCGGCACTCCGGAAGGAACAGCAATCCGCTGACCCGGACACTCGAGCGGCGATCCAAGAGGCGCTCCAGCGCAGGGTCTCCGCCAGTCAGCCGGCCGCCACCCAGCCCGCCACGCGGCCGGCGAAGATGAGCGATACGGCACGCAAGATCTACGAGGCTGTCCGAGCGGAGCCGGGGCGAATTCAGATTGTGCTGGCGTGGGACAAGGGCAGCAATCGCAATGCCCCGGATCGCCCGAATCTCATCCTGCGCAGCGGCGAACGCAAGGAGTCGGGCGGCATTGAATCTAGGCTGACGACCGCACAGGCAGTGCGGTTGGTCGACGCGTTGGCCGGCCTGGGATACTTTGATCGTGTGACGGTGCATGTCTCAGAACGAGGCAAGATGCCGCTTGAGCCGATGCCGGCCAAGCCGCCCGGCTATCTGTTACATGTTTCCGTGGAGACTGACAGGCAGTACCAGCCCAAGCTGGCGATGTTCGAGGACCTGAGCAGCGACAAGCGAGTCCGGCGAGTTCTCCAAGCCTTCGCGGATCAGCTTGCGGATGAACCTAGAAAGGCGGTGGCCAAGGTACTTTCGCAACTTCCGTCCTCGCCAGCGCCGGCCACCCTGCCCGCGCCTTCGGCAAGCTCGAGGCCAAGCACGCAGCCGATGGCGAACGATCGGCGCAGGGCGATCTCGGCTCCGTGGATCAGCATCGCTCCTGAACAAGAGACCATCACTGCGATCAAGGACCTGAAGCTGCTGTACTTCGCGATCAACCTGGGCCGCGATGCCACAAGAAGAGGGGAATTGGAAATTCGCACGGCCGACCAGCGGAGGGTCGCACGGTTCCCGCACAACCTGGTCATTTCGGAAGAGCCGGCGCCCGACGTTGAGACCATCCGCCCCGGCCGCCGCGAGTTGGACAGTGACCAACTGCGCCGGATTGGACAGCTTGCCGACGGGGACTACTTGCTGGCATGGCTCGTGGGCGGCAGAAGGATGTCAAACGTCCTGCGATTCCGGATCAAGAAGGACTTCGATCCTAGGGCCGAACCGCTGTTGCGACTGGTGGAGATCGAGCCCGGGCCGCAGGAGAACTCACCTCTCGTGGTCGTCCGAGCCTATCGCCACAAGCCAGGCGATCCGGCGCCGCTTGCCTCAGAGGTGGCCTGGGCAACGCTGAACATCGACGGCCGCGATTACCTTCGGATGAACAGGGCCTGGTCGGGCCCGGATGAGCCGCTGAGCGTGGGTGGGTGCTACGCCTATATCCTGCGCCTCAGCGACTACATGCAGCCTCCGCGGTCTGTCAAGCCGCATCGGCTCTTTGCCAAGGCCGGACCGCAAGAGGCAGCGAAGTATCGCAATTCGCTTCCGCGGGCGGCCAGACCCCACCTGGCATCGAGGCCGCCTTGCCCAACACTGCAGTCAGAGCCGATCAAGCTGGCCTTTGACCGCTCCGCGAGCCGGCGATGGGACCGGGCAAGCGGCGACCCGCCTGCGGCGCACCCCGCCACGCAGCCGGCGGATGATGAGCAGGCGAATCGCATCGCGGAGCTGATCCGGCAACTGGGGAGCGAGAAGTCGGCCGAGCGCAACGGCGCGCAGCAGGCGCTGGAGAAGATCGGCCAGCCCGCGGTGAGATCGCTGGAAGCCGCGACCGGCGACAAGGACGCCGAGCGGGCCGCCCGTGCGAAGGCCGCCCTCGCAGGGATACGCCGGGAGGCTGCCAGGCTGGCCCTGGCCAGGAAGGGCAGGCTCTGCGTGTATCTGGTCGCGGAGCCGAACAACTCGCGCGAGGCGGTGAAGCTACCGCTGGGGTCTTTGAAGTTGAAGGATGCCCCCCTGCTGACCGATGACGACTTCTCCAAGTACGACGCCCGGGAGCACCGGCTGTACCTGACGGATAAGGCCATCGCTAAGCTGCCCAGGAAAGTGGGCTTGTGGGGCGTGCCATTCGTGGTAGTGGTCGATGGCCGGCGTTGGTACATGGGCTCGTTCTACAACCCCAGTTCCTCGTACAGGTCCACCGCGCCGAAGACCATGATCGGATTGGGGCCCATCGCGGGCGACTCCGGGCTGGCCATTCCTCGGGACAAGGACCCCCACCCGGCCATTCTCGCAGTCCTGCGAAGCATCGGGCGCCCCGCGACGACCAGCCCCGCCTCTCAGCCCGCCGCCAGCGCGGCAAGCGCGACTCAGCCGGCCTCGTCGCAAACACAGCCGGTCGCGGCGCGGGAACTAATCAACGTGGCAGCCTATGTCTTCTCAAACGAGACCCGCGCGCTGACGATGGTGACGGATGCGAATCATCTGCTGCCCGTCAAGGAGGCTCTCCTGGTCGTCGAACGAGCCGGCGAGGGGCACGACCGATACGTGATGGCCACCCTGCCGGGCACGAAGGCGGCCGACGTGCTGAAGGCGTGGGGGCAACTCAAAGCGCTCCGGCGCGAGCTGGAGGCGGCGCTGCCGACGCGCACGGGGAAACATCCCTACGTGAAAAAGGTGCGAGAGCGCATACGAGACGTCACCGACGAGATATGGAAGCACGTCGACTCGGCGACTCCCGCGGCAGGTCCAGCCCCGGCCATGCTGCATGGGAGTCGGCCCGGCATGGAGCTGGAATTCCGCGTGGCGGCCGCGCGCTCGGGGCTCGCAGGGGGCCTGAGCGACGAGCAATTGGAGCGCTACAGGCAGTCCCTGCGCAAGGGCGGGCCGGGCGCGCTGCGCGAAGCGAACGCGCCGTACATCTGGCTGCCCGTCCGCGGCGACGCCAACGCGTTCGAGTGGCTCGTGACGGCCGAGCGCGACGGCAGGACGTATCTGCTCGTCTCCGACCGACCGGGCGAGGTCATGTTGGCGGCCGCGCGCGGCGGTGAGCGATGGGGGCTGAAACGCGCCGTCGCGTCGAGCGACGATTCCGGGCGCCCCGCCGTTCGCGTGGAGTTTGACGAGAACGGCGCGCGCCTGATGGACCGGCTGACCCGCGACAACCTTCGACGGGCCCTGGCCATCGTCGTCCGTGGGGAGGTCGTCTCCGCGCCGACAGTGCAGGCGCGGATCGCGCGCCAGGCCATCATCACCGGGCGATTCACGGCTCGGCAGGCCCGCGAACTGGCCGAGGCGCTGCGGTCCGCACTGCCGCCGACAAGGGTTAGCAGCGACGTGCTCGGTGGCGCGGCGGTCCGGATTCTGGCGGACTTCGTCGTCGCCCAGAAGCAGGCCACCGGGAAGATTCCTCCGGGGGCGACGGAGGCGAACTTCGTCATAGCGTTCTTCGAAGGCCTCAAGGCCACGTACCCCGAGTTGCTGCGGGTGTCGGCCGAGCAGGAGAAGCGCTACGCGGCCGGGATGTTCGACGACGCCAACGCCGCCGTCCGCGCCAAGTCGGCCATCGCCAAGCTCGCTGACGCCGAGGCGGCCCTGCCGAAGCTCACGCAGTTTGTCGTTACCCAGTTGCAGGCCGGCAAGCTCAGCGGCGCGAAGCTCGCATTCGCCGCGCGCCTGCTCGAGGCCACGGCCAAGCGCGCGGCGGCGCCCGTCCCCGGCGGGTCAAGCACGACTCGGCCGGGCTCGTCGCAAGCCCCGCCGGGTGCCGCCAAGTCGCCGGACGAGCAGTTGGCCGCGGCAAGGGCCAGACTCAAGGCGATGCTGCCGCAGGGAATGAAGATCACCCTCGCGGAGGTCGTGAAGCACGATGGCGGCCCGGGTCTGCTGCTGCACGCGGGGCCGGTAGAGGCCAGTGCGGCGCACCCGTCGCTGGCCGTGTTCCTCTGGCCGCTGGCCAACCGCGCGCCGTGCGTGTACGAGAAGCGCGAAGGCGCGCACACGTTCGTCAAGCTCGGCCGCTCGGAAGACTACGAGATCTACTGCTCCGGCGTGGCTGGCCCGCTGAAGGCCAAGATCGCCAGGGCCTTCGGCGTCCAACTGCCTCTGCCCGGCAGCGAGCTCAGCATCGAGCAGGCGGTCAAGGGCGGATACGCCCTTATCGCCGTGTGTGAGGCGACGGACGAGGCCGGCATCCGGGACAGCGAAACGCGCGTGCATGAGTATGCCACGTCGTATCAGAGGACGAAGATCCTGGCTGTGCTCGCGGGCCAGAAGCCTGCCGGCGGACTGTCAGGCTTTCACTACTCGCCTGCGAACGTCGCCGGCGGCCGTGAGCGAACCATCGGCAAGGGTGAACGCGTCATCTGGATTGCGCGCAAGGTTGGAGAGCGCTTCCGCGGCGTCAAGGCCCTGGCCGACACGCAGGCCAACCGCGCCGCCGTTCTCGGTGTCGTCCGAGGCGAACAGCTCAGGGCCAACGTCGAGCAGTTCCGGCTGCACCTGTCGTACTGGTCCAAGGCGGGCGAGAAGAACCCGCCGTACCCAAACCTCACGCTGTACGTTTCCGGCGAGGCGCCCGAGTCGCGACCGTCTCACGTGACGGCACGGATCTCCAAAGCGCAAGCGGCGCGGATTATCGACCATCTGGCCGCCTCAGGGGTGCTGGGCGGGATGCACGATCCCGAGGTCCTCCGCGCCGAGTGGGTCGGTCCGCTGTACTTGATGGGCGTATCCAGACCGGGCCAGAAGCAGTGGCAGTGTCCGCTCTGGGGGCCCCGGATGCTCCAGCACCTTGACTCGCTGCGCAAGGTCCTCGACGGCGACGCGGCCAAGGCGATGGACAAGCTGCTGGCTGAATTGTCGCCCTTCCGCAGGCGGTGGAAGAATGCCCCCACCACGCCGCCCGCGCCGCCGCCGGGCCAACCGCCCATCGAGGCCCTGAAGCTCCGGCTGGGCAAGTTCCTGCCGCAGAACTGGCAGATCGTCGAAGCCAAGCACGGACAGACGACCCCGACCCATTGGCCGACCGGCCCCGGCTGGCATATCGGTGTCCAGCGCCGTGGCTACACGGCCCTGGATGCAAAGCGCGGCAAGGGCGGCGAGGTGCACCTGTGGATCATGGAAGTTGGCTACGCACCTAAGCACGACAAGTACTTCGACGTCACACCATATCCGGCCCAGACGGGCCCGGCCGGGGAGATCGAGCGTTGGCATGGCCGGAGGGTCTTCCTCTGGGGCGGCGCGCCCGACTGGCCGGGCTTGGAGGGCGACATCAGCCAAGCCCTGAGTACGACAGCCCCCGCCGCCACCCAGCCGGCCAAGAACCTGGACGAAGCGCTGAAGAGGCTCAAGGCGGCCGTCGGCGAGGCAGAGTGGAAGCTGTCTTCCCCCAGCACGGGCCCGTGCGTCAGCGCCCTGCTCAGACACAAGGGTAGGTTCGGGCCATGCACCGTCCTGCCGCATCCGCTGGACGCGAACGGCGAGGCCCAAATGCAGGCGTTCCGTCGGATGAGCAGCGCCGCCTACTGGGTGCTGGGCGTCAGCGAGCATCTGACGGTCCTGGCCGGGCTCGAGCTCCCCGCGGACACGAAGAACAAGATCCTCGACGCGCTCGGGGCAAAGCCCTGGCCGACGCCGCCGGTCGTCATCGAACTGCGCCAGCTGGGCAAGGATGCCAACGGCGTCGTGTATGTGATCGACGGCGCGGAGATCCGAGATGCCAACGCGCTGTCGGCGGTCCTGGCCAGAAGGCGAAAGACGTCGTGGGACCTGGTCATCCGTGCCCAGCCGAACGTCCTTGCCAAAGACGTGGCCAACGTCATCGACCTGGCCAAGCAACTGCGTTTCAGAAACGTTGACTTCCGGAAGACCGGCGCGCCAACCACGCGCCCGCCCGTCAAGCAGCCGCTGGACTTGCAGTCGCTGGCGGATCAGCTCACCAAGCAACTCGGCGGGCGCTGGACCGTTGACCTGCACAGTGCGTTTCCGGGTACCGTGCGCGTTCTGCGAGGGCGGTTCATGGCCAGACCGGGGCGGGTGGCTGCCAGCTACATCATCTTCCCGTTCGGCCCGGACGATCCCAAGCGACGAACCGTTCTTCGGATCTACAAGTCGCCTCCGAACGCGGTCCTGGGCGCCAATGATCAGTGCATTGTCACAGCCGGCGCGGTCACGTCGGCCGAGAAATCCCAAGCGCTCATCAAGGCGCTCGATCTCGGCCCGCAGCCGGCCGAGGCTGCCTCCAACGGGGCAAGCACGCAGCCGGCTGCGGCGCCGCGCAAGGCGCACACGATCGGCATCTTCCTCGTGACCGAGCCGGGGGACATCCAGAAGGCCGAGAAGACCGCGCTCGGGAACCTGGAGCTGACCGCCGACCCGATCATCGGCCGCAAGGACATCCGCTGGTACGACTGGGACAAGCACGTCCTGCACCTGAAGCCCGGCGTGGCCGACCGCGTCGTGAAGATGCGGGGCCTCAACAAGGCGTTTGTCGTGGTCGTGGACGGCAGGCGGCTGTACATGGGCTGCTTCACGTCGCTGCTGTCGTCGTACCTGCCGAAGGCGCCGACGATCACGACCGGCCCACGCCTGGGCGCCGCGGCGCCCAAGGATACTATCCGCATCGACCCGTCGCCGTGGCAGGGCGCGCCGGACCCCCGCAGCGACCCGGTGCTTCGTGCGGCCCTGAGCGATCTCCGCCTGCTCAAGCCGCCTCCTGCCACCCAACCCGTGGCGAAGTGGACCACGCCCGTGGACGGCCTCCAGACGCGCCTGACGATCAACAAGCCGTCGGCGGCCGTCGGCGAGCGGGTCACGGTCTTCCTGGACGTCCGCAACGTATCCGACAAGCCGATCAACGTGACGTGGATCGGCAACGCCGCCGTGCTGCTCGACATCAGCCGCGACGGCAACCGCCAGGTCCGTCCCCGCCGCGAGCCGCCGACCGAACACAAGCATTGGTACGTGCTCCAGCCGCAGACGCAGGCCGAGGCGATTCAGTCAACGCTGAAGTACGCTTTCGACATGTCGGCCGCCGGCACGTACACGATCCGCTGGCCGGGAATGAAGGCCCCGCACTCGGGAGGGCGCGTGCCGCCTCCGTCAGAGGCGATCACGCTGCGCCTGAGCGCCCCGGAGATCGAGCCGCCGATCAAGTACGTCGGCGGCGAGTGGTCCGCTCCGCTCGGCGGCCTACAGACACGCCTGGCCGCCCCGGCCAAGCGATTCGGCGCCGCCAAGCCCATCCTCATGCGCCTCGAGCTGCGGAACCTCGGCAGCAAGACCGTTCGCTACGACCGCACCAGCGTCGACTACTGGCTGTGGAGCATCCGCGTCGCCGGGCCCGACGGCAACGACCTGCCCTGGATGGCCGGGCCGGTCAGCACCCGCGTCGCCTCGGCCGACATCGAGCCCAACCAGACCGTGGTGCTGGACACCTTCACGCTGAACACCTACTACTACATGCGCAAGCCGGGCAAGTATGCGGCGCACTTCGGCGGCATCCGCGCGCGTGGGGAGGAGCTGGCCGCCCTGCCGGCGTCGCCCAAGCTCGAGATCGAAATCGTGCCCGACGAGGCCGCCAAGGCCGACGGCGACCCCGTCGGTCGGCTGTTGGCTGCCGTGCCCGCCGGCTGGTTGCCTCACGGCTCGGGCCTCGAAACCCGGGGGGACGTGTACCATCCCGGCGCCGGCTGGTCGCGCGTCCAGGCGACGTACATTCGGCTGATCCACTCGGACTTCAGATGGAAGGGGCCGCCGCCGCTCGGCCCGGAGCCGATCTTCGTCTGGCTGGCGCGCCAGCGGGCCGAGCCGGTCGCCTGGCACACCGCCGCCGGCTCTGACAGCCTTGAGGACAAGACGACCGCTTACCTCGGCGCCAATCGCTACTTCCACGTGTACATCCACGTGCCGCCCAGCGCCGAGAAGGTCTGGCCGAAGGCCGCGAAGGACATCGCAAAGGCGCTGGGAGTGTCCGCTCCCGCCGAGCCCGCCCGGCCGTAGCGCCGCCGCCCTACCGCGAGCGGACGAGCTTGACGACGTAGCCGTCGCCGGTGCCGCGCAGCTTCGTCTGGTGCGACCCGCGCGTCGCGGGGAAGTCCTTCGAGCCGGTGTTGCCGACAAGGAACACCTCGCCGGTGTCGGTGATAGCGATGCTGCGGATCATGTCGTCGCCGGCCCCGCCGAGGTACGTCGCGTAGAGCAGCTTCCCCCCGTCGGCGCTCAGCACAGCCAGCACGCCGTCGCCCTTGCCGCCGCCGAAGGTCGGCTGAATCGCGCCCGCCGTCGTGGGGAAGTCCTTCGACGACGTCTGCCCGACGATGAAGATGTTGCCGGCCGGGTCCAGCGTGGGCATCAGGAAGAAGTCCCCGCCGCTGCCGCCGAGCAGCGTGCTGAACGCGAATCGCCGCCCGTCGGGCGCCAGCTTCGTCAGGAAACCGTCGGTCCGGCCCTTGAGCTTGCGCTGGTACGCCCGCGCCGTCGTGGGGAAGTCCGCCGACGCGCTTACGCCCGTCACGAGCACGCTGCCGTCGGCCATCAGCAGCGGCCGGTGCTCGGCGAACTCGTTCTCGCCGCCGCCGAGATACGTGCAGTAGATCAGCCGGCCGCCGTCGGCCGACAGTCCCGCCAGGAAGCAGTCGCTCTTGCCGCCCAGCTTTGCCTGCGGCGCGCCCGCCGTCACGGCCAGGTCGCCGTCGCGCGTGTGGCCGACGAAGTGTACGCCGCCGGCGCCGTCTACGCGCACGCCCATGCTGCCGGCCCAGGTGCTGCCGCCAAGCAGAGTGCCCCAGAGCATCCGCGAACCGTCAGGCGAGAGCTTCACGACGGCTGCGCTCCGCTTGCCGCAGCGACGCTGATACGCCCCCGGCGTCGTCGGGAAATCCTGCGAGTTCGTCCCGCCGACGATAAAGACGTTGTCGTTCGCGTCGATCGCCAGCCCGCCGCGCGGGAAGTCGTCCCCCGCGCCGCCAACGTACGTGCACCAAAGCAGCCGCCTGAAGTCCGGCGAGAGCTTGGCGACCATCCAGTCGCTCGGCGCCCCGCCGTAGCGGCGCTGGAACGCGCCTTCGGTCGTGGGCATGTCCGGCGAGCGGCAGGCCGACGTGATCACCACGTTGCCGTTGGCGTCGAGGCCCATGCCGTAGACGTTCCGCTCCTGCTTCGGGCCGCCGAAGTATGTGCAGGCGATGGCGCGCGAGCCGTCGGCCGACAGGTGCATCAGGAAGCAGTCGCCGCCGTAGACGCCCGGATGGCCCGTGCCCTCGGTCTCGCCGCCGTACGTCCGCTGCACCGCGCCGGGCGTGACACGCAGGTCGGCCGAGTTCGTCTGTCCGCCGATCAGGACCGAACCGTCGGCGTAGGGGATGACCTCGCGGACCTGCTCCCACCCCCCGCCGCCGACGTACGTGGCCCAGGCCACCTTGTAACGGTAAGCCGCGCCGCCCCGCGCCTGCCCCGCCGCCTCGGCGGCCAGCGCAATGACGACCGCCAGCAGGACCAACCATCGATCGAGCGCCAGTCGTTTCATGGTGCCTCTCCCTTCGCGCCTCGCGGCCGCGCGGGCCAGGGGCGGGCCTTGCCGACGAACACCCGCTTGCCGAGCAGCTCGGCCGTCGCGTCGTCCACCGAGTGGATGTTGAACATCACCAGCCCGCGGGCGGAGTGCTTGCGGCAGACGGCCACCTGCTCGCCGATCAGCGAGCAGCGCTTCTCGGGCGGCTCGCCGCCGCCGATGCGGAACAAACCGACGGCCGGCAGCACGCGATCGAGATTCGGGTCGATGGACTCGTACCACGCGAAGTGCTTGTCCAGCTCGTCGGCCGTCGGAACGTATGACATCGCCACCGCGTAGTCCAGCAGCCCCTCCCGCACCCACCGCGGCCAGTCCTGGAGAACGTTCTCCGAGCCAACCTCGTCCTTGAAGACGGCGGCCGTCACCATGCACGACGGGCGGGCCTTGCAGACCTGCCGCGATACGTCGGCCACCACGTCCGTGATGCGATCCTTTCGCCACTGCGTCCATTTGCGATAGGCCTTCTGCTCGGCCTGCGTGTCGATCTTGCGGCCGTCGTGCGGAATCCAGTTCGCGTCGGGGTCGTCTGTCTCGACCAGGCTCAGCACGCGCTCGCCGCGGAAGTATCGCCCGGCATGTGCGAAACCCAGCAGCTTCTGCGCGTCGGTGTCCTTGCGGAGTGCGAAGACCGGCCCGTCGAGGAATACGGCCCCGCCGCCGGCCTGCACGTGCTTCAGAAGCGCCGCCGACTGCTCGGGCGTCATGAGGTAATGGTTCGGCAGCACGATCACGGCGCCGGCCGGCAGCTTCGCGAGCCCCGCGTCGCCGATGCGCTTCGGCTCAAAGCCCAGGTCCCTGACCCACGCCGCGGCGTGCCTGTAGCCTTCGCGGCGATAGCGCTTCGCGGTGATGGCCGAGTCGAGCACTTCGACCCGCCCGCCGGCGGCCACCCCAAGCCGGCGGATCGCGCTGCCCACCGCGACGCTGACGGCCCGCGGCGCAAAACCGCGAACGCTCCAGTTCAGCAGCACCACCTGCCCGCGCCCGAGGGAGTTGACCGCGATGGCCGGCACGCCGTCGTCGAAGGCCGCAAGCACCTTCGCTGTAGTCGGCTTGGCCAGCGGGTTGCCCGAGAAGTGCCCGTACGCCGGTAGATTCGGATAGCACAGGGCCTCGACGTCGATGCCGTCCTTGGCGGCCAGCTTGCGCGTCGGCTTGTTCATCGGCATGCCGGGGTTGGCGAAGCGGATGTAGTCGAAGTGGACGCTGTCCACGTCGTAGTTGGTGGCCACCTCGAGCATCATCTTCGCCTGCCATGCGCGGACCTCCGGATTGCACAGGTCGAACCAGCCGGTCTTGTGCCCGCCGGCGTCCTCGGCCTCCCAGTCGGGATGCGCCTGGACCACCTTCGACTTCGGCCCGCCGCGGATCGAGCCGTTGATCACCCAGGCGTGCACCTGGATGCCCCGCTTGCGGCCGCCGGCGACGAAGTGCTTCAGCGCGTCGAAGTCCGCGGCCATCTGCGGATTGCGCGGCAGCAGCTCGGTCCGGTAGCAGGCCGTCCCGTCGTAGGAGGTGATCAGCACGAACAGCGCGTTGAGATTCATCGTCTCGGCGCGGTCGAGTACCGCGTCGATCGCGTTGGCCTCCACGCACCGCTGGCCGCTCACCCACGCCCCGCGCAGCTCGACGACGTTCGGCTCGTCAGCGCCAGGCGCCGCCGGCGCGCACGCCAGAAGCGCCGCGGCCACGCACGCCGCATGCCGCGCCCGTCCGCTATGAGAGTTTGCGGTCATCGGCTGTCTCCCTGGGCTGGCCTGTCCCGGCCCTCGGGGCCGGATCGCCTCTTATTGTGCAACACGCCGCCCAGCCCAAGGCTCCGGGCCACCCGTCGGGCGTGCAAACCTGCACGCGGGAAACTTCAGGCCCGCAGGGCCGTCAAGCGGGTAGCCTGGGGCGTCAGCCCCAGGAACCTGGCCGCGCAGCGCTGAGCCCCGACGGGGCGACGGCGAATCATCGCACGAGGTGAACACGGCCATACGCGCTGTCGCCGGGTGCCATGCTTCTGGCGCTGGGTGCCAGAAGCATGCTTCTCCAGCCGCTCCCGGCGTTCTCCACCACAGGCACGCTTCTGCGAGCAGAAGCGTGGCACCCATCCTTCCGAATTGGTATCCGTCATTCCGTCATCTTCATTCGGCACTCCTGAATAAGCATGGGTCAGCGGCCCGCGGTCTTCTCCCAGCCGGCGCAATGACTCCCTCGGCGACGGGTGCCACGTCCGAACAGGACGCGCTTCCCCGCAACCACGCCGCCAACGGACGTGCCGCCAAAGGTTGCGCCGGCGATGTGCGCGGCCGGGCTTTGCGGCACCGTCCTCGCGTTTTCTCGCCGCACACCCGGCCGGCGCCGATGCGGCCACGGGACGGTAGGTACTCCGGGGCCAACGCTCGCCGCCG
>Ga0307379_10011018_pt1 | contig 11919 bp, 19 predicted proteins | sample UN2MG_FD_202237 | JGI IMG/M metagenome (GOLD analysis project Ga0307379, IMG submission 202237) | Soil microbial communities from Risofladan, Vaasa, Finland - UN-2 | ecosystem: Environmental > Terrestrial > Soil > Coastal area > Acid sulfate soil | place: Finland: Risofladan, Vaasa | collected... | reverse complement strand
AGTGATTTTTCTGGTATGATCTTAGAAGCCATTACACTGTAACCTTTTTCATAAAAATCTCCTGCTTTTTTTATGCTGGTATATAGGCCGTCATAGTAATGACATAGGACCTGAGGAATAGGGGAAATAGAAGGAGTCATTGAGACCTCTTGTCTAAGATTGGTCATAGTTATGTAACCATTAAGTGATGCCACATTTTGACAGTAGACAACAGTATGATTAGTTTCTGAATTTTTGTATTTAACAAAATTATGTGGATACTCTGCCAGGGTTTTCATTATTGGGACGGGTAAATTTTTTTCATTCATATTTTATTCCTTTATAAGAATTCTAAGTAGGTTTGTATATTTTAAAAGTCGTTTGTTCCTAATGATTTTTATTTACGTATGCTATGACCTTCCTTCGCCAGGTCTTTTTTTATCTCAGCATTGACATTACTATCGATGTAATCGCCTATCAGTTTAATTCTGTTTATTTCTAGTAGTTTCTCGATGCATTTGTCACATATACCTATCTGAAATATATAGCCATCATTTTCGCTCCCAAATCCTGCATACACAAAGCCTACTACGCTGGAGAGCACCATCTCATATGGGTCATGAAGTTTCTCGTCCTTATCCATGGGCTCTATTTTAATCCCACAATGGAGACAGCAGATTGGAGGAACAATTTTATGCTTATCAGCCATGTACTATTTCTTTCAAAAGTTTTTTCTTAACTTTCTCAGATAATTCAGCATGTGCTATTTCTTTCAAAAGTTTTTTCTTATCTTTTTCAGATAATTCAGCATGCACTTCTTTTTCTCTTTCAGGATTCATGTAAATGCCTTTGACAGGGTCATGAACAATACCGTGAGCAATCATTTTTAATACCTTGTCACATTTCAGACATTTGATAGTACACATTCTGATTTTTATCTCTCTAGGCTCTCCTCCAGGCTCAGTCAATTTACCATCTACAAGGGATGCATACATGTCAGGATCATGCTGACATTCTTTTTTGAAAAGTCTTTTAAAAAAATCACTCATCCTCAATGATCCTCATCTCTTTATAATTGAAAAAATGTTTGTTTACAATGGGGGCATGTTATTTCTTGACCACTTGGAGGAATGTCCTTTAATTCTTTAGCAAACCCATTCTCACCAAATACAATTTCCCCTATTTTGCTTTTACCGATTTCGTGGAGTTCAAACTTCCCTAACAATTTAAATTCGGGGCAGATTTCTCTCATCTGTGTAATGAGATAATTAATTTGGGGAATCATTTCACAAGTTCTTATATCTCCGTTCCATCGGAGCCCATCAAAATCGGGTGTCAATTCCAGGTCGATGGAATAATGAAGCTTGTTATAATACTCATTTTTTTTCCAGTCGGGAAAATTCCTGATATCCTTCCCGAGGAACTGTGTGAGGTGTTTAAGATGGGAAGCCTTTAAATCTGGCTCCATTTTCAAGATACCTCTGTATTGCACATTCATCTTATATTATTCCTTTACTTTAGATTCGTTAATTTCAGTTATTATCTCTATAGAATCAAAATATTCCTCTTTAATGACGCTTTTTGTGTATAAATATTCTCCATGCATTCTATACACAATCGATGTTGGTACGTCACTTCTTAATTTATTTTTTTTTATATCTTGTCTTATTCGAGCAGAAGCTATTCTAGGATCTATCTCAAATAAGTACGCTGACATATTACAACGGGGCATCTTTTCCAAAAATTCTCTACGGTATTTGGTGTTACAATTGGTAGCATCCAGGATAACATCCTTCTTAAGAAGGAGGGCTGCTCTCACCATTCCCATAGCAATATCAAAAATTTTAACATTATTTGATTGATCTGAGATATTATGAAATATTTCCTGTCTTATACTATCCGGAGAAACTATGAAATGAGAATGATAATAATTTTTTTCTGATATCCAATGGCTTTTACCAGACCCTGGGATTCCAATAAGTACCTTTAATTCGGGATATTTATCTTCCATCTTCACCTTCCAATTGTTTTTTAATATCAGCGTAAAAATTAGTGTATACATACTCAGCCGTCAGCCGATTTATTTCAATCTCTTTTTCATCCAACTTTTTTAGATTGTCTTTAATACCATTCCATAGTTCCTCAAAAGTAAGAGGAGTAATTGACCAAGACTTTACTTGAATACTCTTATCGAAAGACATTGCATTCCTTTAATAACCTTGTTGAGGTTTCCATGCATACTCTGGGGGATAACAACCACATTCGCACAATTTTCTTTTACAAGTGTTACAATAAAAACCACCATCTGTTATGTCACAAATGGGTTTATCAGTTTTTCTCCGTTCTATATTCGGTAACCTTTTGCTGCAGTGGGGGCAGAAATTAACCTTGACACGGTCAAACATACCTCCTTTAGTATCATATATCATGCAGTACCATTCAGGTTCGAGATCTTTCTGGCCACTTTTATTTCCGGTATAGATCTCATCACGGCTATGTCTTAAGAAGACAGTATGTTTTTCTTTTACTTCATTGCAGCATTTTGGTGTAACAAAAAAATCTTTAGCCATTATTTTACTTTCAGACTATCCAGTACATTCATGATAACCGGAATCTTCTGTTCAGTATATTTGTCATTAAGAACTTTATCAAGAGTTTGTACGAATGCTCTGGCTGCGACCACTTTTAAATCGATAACTGGTATCTCAGCTTCAACATCAGCATTAATCCATGGACCTATATCTCCTGATTCCACCATACCTTTTAGGTGAAAGAGATCAATCTGTTCGATACCAGCAGCTTTAGCAGCAGCTATATCCTTTTTGAGATCTTCAGGAGATTTGAATCCTGGACCATGACCACTTTCTCCTACAATACCAAGAGCAATCCTGGCCTTTTCTTTGAATATTTCTTTAGCAGCCTTTCCATAGTCATAGACAATGTAAGGGGTGAATGTCATTCCAAAATCCCCGCTATAGGCAGTACGGTATGGTGTAAAGGTTAAGGCATCCCAATCAATTCCAGAGATAGGTACATTGGCCAGGTCTTGGATATCTGGATCTCCATCTTTGAAGTCATCAATCATGAAGGGGTATGTGGTGATCATCACTTGATAGCCTTTTGCATGAAGGTCGTCTACAATTTTTTTGTATCCGGCAACACCCCTATCGAAACTTGCCCGGTCGAGATTGGTCATTAGTAATTCCATTATTGCTTTATAATCTTTATTTTTTAAATAATTTGTGATAGTATCCATTTGAGCGCTGGAGTTCTCCATATTTATAACAATATACTTAGGATTTATTTCTTCCTCTTTTAAATAGTCCGTAATTTTATTAACAAGTTCTCCAAAAATTTCATAATTAAATTCATTTGCCCATGGTCCCTGATCTGTTTCTAGGAGAGGCCATATAATGGTCGGTATTTCTAGGGCTTTCGCCTTTTTTAAGACTGTGGATAGATAATCATTGCCTATGTCTCCATCTTTAATCTGGATGTAGAGGTTGGCTTTGTGAAACTTCAGGTCTGGTAATTGTTTTTGTACTTCATCAAAAGAAAAATTACAAGATTTTACCGAAAGGTTAATAGTTGGTCCATTGAAACAGTTGAGTAGTAATAGCAACAACGGAACTATTATGAGCTTTTTAAACATCAGTTCTCCTACAGTTACAGTTTTTTATGTTAAAACATGTTAATTATTTTTTTTTGAAATCAAGAGCAAGTGTCTTAATAAAATCCGGGTCTTCTTCATCATCCCATTTAATAGGGGTCCACCATTGTTTGACAAAAATGTTATCTCCTAGGACATCTCCTTCTTTACCTGCTTTGTCCCATCCGGATTTAATTTTAGCTCTTGTTAATCCTATCTTTTGAATTTTTTTTAGAGTTTTATTGGCATTTTCTCTGCCAATAAAGACCTCGCCAGCCGAGAGCCATTCTCCATTATTGTAGAATTCCCAGAATCCGCCTTCGATTTTGTGTCTACCAATACAGAAATGGCCTTTAACACCATCAGCTTGGTCGAATAATTTCATTTTAATTCCTACTGCTTAGGTATATAATAAAATTTTACAGCTCCGGAGGGTGACTGATATTCTGCGTGTCGAATTCGATTTTTTTCTGTCAGGTACTTTAGGGCCATTTGAAGTATTTCAGGATCCTCACTGGCAAATTTTTCTTTAATATCTGCCATTGTTTTCATACCTGCTGTTTTGATAAATTCTTGTACATCAGAATGTTTGAGCATAGTCGCATCCTTTCTTTGAATAATCCCCTATATAATGATACAAGATTATTCGAGATTCATAAAGTAACTTTATACAAAAAATTAAAAAAGCATCCCCGTGTGTAGGGGAAATACGGCAAAATCGGCCTGAAATCACAGTGCCTGTACGGATCATCCCCGTACATAGGGGAAACATTAATCTTAAAAATAATCTACCTGTCAGCGGTTCATCCCCGTACATAGGGGAAACACCCGTAATCATCGAGGACCAGTTTTTCCCTTACCGGATCATCCCCGTACATAGGGGAAACACTTATAGTCTATACTGGCGGAATGAATATTGAACGGTTCATCCCCGTACATAGGGGAAACACGATCTCGTCCATACTTGAGTTTAACATCGGTTCATCCCCGTACATAGGGGAAACACCTGATCTTTCTGGGACCTGCATACCAGCCAGTCGGTTCATCCCCGTACATAGGGGAAACACTTTCTTACTCAGTTGTAAAATCCTTGCAACTTCGGTTCATCCCCGTACATAGGGGAAACACACGCTCCAGGACATTTTTATGATGTCCAACCGCGGTTCATCCCCGTACATAGGGGAAATACTCTCCTAAACAAAATCACAACGTCTCGGTTCATCCCCGTACATAGGGGAAACACCCTGATCGATTCCCCAGTTGCAATACTTCTGGCGGTTCATCCCCGTACATAGGGGAAACACTTTGGCCCATACCTTACCTTTCCGAATGGAAACGGTTCATCCCCGTACATAGGGGAAACACCACAATAGCAACGGCTGTTCAGTTGAACAAACCGGTTCATCCCCGTACATAGGGGAAACACGTACATGTAAGTTCTGAGCATACTGTCGCAGGCGGTTCATCCCCGTACATAGGGGAAACACAAACAGGGTGATTTACGATCAATCACATCTGACGGTTCATCCCCGTACATAGGGGAAACACCTACTCTGCACGATCCTCTGCTAAAAACGAAACGGTTCATCCCCGTACATAGGGGAAACACAAATGATCTTATCTCGCAATTTAGTCCTGGACCGGTTCATCCCCGTACATAGGGGAAACACCCAACCTTAGAACATTATTCATAACCAAACGACGGTTCATCCCCGTACATAGGGGAAACACTAAGGTACGTTCACCTTTACCTTTACCTTTAAAACTGTCGGTTCATCCCCGTACATAGGGGAAATACCCAACCTTAGAACATTATTCATAACCAAACGACGGTTCATCCCCGTACATAGGGGAAACACTAAGGTACGTTCACCTTTACCTTTACCTTTAAAACTGTCGGTTCATCCCCGTACATAGGGGAAACACGTAGTTCCGTCCGCCCTGCTCGCATTATAGGCCGGTTCATCCCCGTACATAGGGGAAACACTCTCCGTCAATGCGTAGTAAACCTGTCCTGGTCGGTTCATCCCCGTACATAGGGGAAACACAACCAGGGGATCGCTCCCCGTCACTCTGCTAAAGGTTCATCCCCGTACATAGGGGAAACACTCTAAATTATAACTTGCCTGTTTTCAATGAATTATAATTCAGGTATTTTTGTACTGAGTACTTTATCAATCTTTAATGTCAAAGAGCTTTGTATATAAATTAAACAGATTCATTGTTATCTTCGAGTGCTCGTTTCTGCCGAGTTTTTTCTTTTCTCTTCTCATTTGTCCAGTTTTCAAAGTTATCACCGCAAGTGAGGCATGGAAATTTTACAACACTTTTAAATTGATGATCACAATTAAAGCAGCTTGGTGTAACAATACGAATTCTACGTTTTTTCATGCTGCTATTTTCTCTTCAAGTTTATTACGTACATCTTTGATGGCCAGATTAAAGATAGGGATTTCACAAGCTTTGGCTATTCGTAAAGCCTGAGCAGTCCCTCCTATCATTTTCCCATCTTTAGTCCAACAAATGACCAGGTTACTTGGGGTTTTTAAATCCCTCCCCAGGATTTGCATTACGTTTCTGGCGTGGAGTCGTTGTACTGCATTTTTTAATTTATCCCATACAGGATGGAATTCCCCGGCAATTTTATATGCTTCATCTGGAATCTCAATATAGGGATTTTTAGATTTATTGAAGCCTTTCCAGGGAAGAAAAATTTCTTTATTGCTTCCGGCGCCAGCTTCGAATGCTGAGTCAGCTCCTGATGCTCCTCCACTTCTTAGAGTGTAACCTTTGTTCCGAAAATAGAAAGCAATATCTGTCATAAGAGCTAATATGGGTTCTGGACACTGTCTACTTCCTATTCCTGTATAATATTTCATAAATTTTTGTATTTAGGGTTGTCTTTTTGATCCTTTTCCATTGCTCCTCTGCATAGATCACGTAGATGATTTCGAATAGACAGACTAGCAACATCACTCAATATTATATCAGATTCTTGTTGAATCTCCTTTGTTAAACGCTCTTCGTCATACCCTTCAGAGAAAAGCTGCTGTGCTAATTCCTGCATAGGATTTTTTTCAAAAGCATTTTGTATTCTTTTTCTTAATTTCATCCTTAACCCCTTTGTATCCTTTAAGTACCTCTGCAATACCATTAGCACCCAGAGTCTCGACGGCGGCTTCAATATGAGCGCCATCAGCGTATTCCCGGTCAAAGCCATTATGCGCGACTTTTGCCATCCATGGAAAGGTCTTTATAATTTTCTTCAGGGCTTTCATCTCAGGAGATTTGTCCTTACTCCATGTTCCTAATTTTAAATATAGAGATAGATCCATTTCAGTATTATTTACATGATTTTTTTTGTTCATAATGTTACAATTAAAATAAAGGTTAATTATGCATCAAAATAAACATAGGTTTATAATAATGTGTGAAAACTGTGACCATGCAGATATTTGTCGTATACTAAATCCTTATCAATATGGTTGCTGTTTTATTTTAGCCACCAGTACTAATTTCTGTACTGAGGAACTTGAACGGGTAGATCATTATCTGTCCTTAATTTCTTCCTCTATGGATGTTTAGAGTTTTGTATATTATATAATACTCGAAATTGCTTCAGTGATAAAGGAAAAATTAAATTATTTTTCGGACACATGATTGGTAGAAATATATTATATTAATTTCACTTTTATTCATTATAACCTCTTCCGCCTCTTTTATGGATTAAGTTCCATATTAAGAGGCGGTAAGGGGTTTTTTGATTCTTAGAGATCAAGTTCACTAAAAGCTCTAATTATGTTATTATTATAGCGTTGTTTCCTGTTTTATGATGTTTCTAGCTATTATTAATCCTTGTGCCCTTTCTGGTTGGTCTTTTAAGAACAATTTAATATTGTCCTCTATATTATTAATAATGTTATTTAACCATTTAGGTACAGACTCTTTTTTTTTCGATTGTGACTTTTTAATTTGAGCTCTCATTTAATCCTTTCTTTTCGATTCATCTTAAGTTATGGAGACAGGAATAGCTCCTGTCTCTATTGTTAGTCATCCTGCCAGTTAATTTTTCTACGGTACTCACCGGTAACTGAATTAATATCGGTAGTGTTCATAGCCACTTCTGTTATTTCATGCAGTCGCCTCGATAGCTCTGAGGATAATTCGGCCTTCTTAGAAATGTCCTTTGTCTCATGGACGTTAAGGAACTCTTTCTTTAAAGAAGCCAATTGAGTCTCAATCTTCTCATCACCAACGAAGTTAAACTCTGAGAAGTTATCGATGAAGCTGTGGATAGATTTGATGGTTGCATCCTTAATAACCTTACCACTCTTAATATTTGCTATGACGCGCTCACAGAGGTCCGTAGTTTCTTTACGCATGGCTATGACAACCTCATCAAGGAACCCACCAATTTTTTCTTGGGCCTGTTGCCTGTATATGTCTTCAGCGTCCTGTTTCCTCTTCTCAGTATCAGAGAGCTCACCAGCGTCAACTTTTTTCATTCGAGGCAGTGCTATCTCATAGACATCCCAATTGAGGGAGAACTTGCTGCTGAGGGTCTCAGGAGCAGGATAGAATTTATTTATCCTTTCTAAAAATTTTCCGATGAATTCATTCTTTTCAGCTTCCAAGGATTCAATACTGAATTCGTGGGTAGTGGGCAGTTGTTTGTCGAAGGCTTTCTCGGCCGCTTCTGTATAAATAGGAATCATTTCAGCACGGTACTTCTCATAGTTAATGACTAAGGAACTGACCGTGTCAGTATATTCCTCCTGATATTCCTCCAGTTTCTTAAGAACTATTGGAAATTTTCTTTTTGGAACGAACCGGGCACTTCCGATAGGGAACTTAAAACTATTCCTCTCAACGATAAGCCGGGCTCTACTATCAATAGCTCTGAATTTTTTGATGATGTTTCTTGGGACGAGCATCTTACGTCCGAGGTTGAAAGCATCAGCTATATCAGATTTTTTCAATCCTAGATCTTCGGCTGTAAGAATTTTCGCTCCGGACCAGTAGGAAACATTAACGCTGACGAGTATACCGTCACTAAAAATATTTAACATCGTAGTAATCCTTGTGATAAAAAAGGCGGGGTTTTCCCGCCTCTGTGTTTTTTGTTTTATTTCAGATCTAATTCGAGTTTCCTTTTTGTCTTTTTAAAGACAATCGGGGTTTTCTCAAGTTCCTCTTCTTTTACTGATGCCCATTTCACACCGCGGGATCTTGCCCATACCCGGGATGCCTCAATGTCTTCTCTCATTAATATGGATATAGGAGTGACATTTTTGAGACAATCAAGAAAGGCTTGATCGGTTAATTCCTGTCCCTGTTGAAAGGCATGGACCAAAGCTTCTTTGACCCATGTCTCGATCTCTGACCCAGTAAAACCCTCACAGGTTTTGGCCAGTAATTCATGGTTAAGTTTGTCATTTTGGTGTCCAACTTTCCTGAGTTGGATATCCAGAATTTCTATCCTCTGTTCATTGGTATCGGGCACATCAACCCAGAAGATCGTATCGAAACGACGAAGAAGTTCGGGAGGGAGTGCCGTGACATTATTAGCTGTAGCTACGATAAATACATCTGCCGTCTTTTCCTGGAGCCATGTTAAAAAGGAGGAGAAAATCCGTTTACTTGTTTCATGTTGTCCATCGGAACCTGCTCCTCCAAAAGACTTCTCCAGTTCATCGATCCACAAAATATCGGGTGCAATAGCTTCGGCAATTTGGAGGCACTTTCTGAAGTTACCTTCAGATTCACCTACATAGCTTCCCATGATTCTTCCCATATCGAGCCTGAGCAGTGTTCTCTGAAATATGGATGCTACCACTTTTGCAGAAAGGGATTTACCGGTACCGGGGACTCCGACAAGGAGTAAACCTTTGGGGGGCTTGATACCAAATTCTTCAGCCTCTTTGCTGAAACATCCTTCTCTGGCCTGTAGCCATAATTTAAGATTATTAAGGCCACCGATATCATCAATGCCTTCCTCAGATTGAATGACCTCTAAAAGGCCCGTCTTTTTAACGATGGCTGCTTTTTCTCGACGAACGAGTTTGGGATCAAAGCATTTCTTTTCCCGGAGGGATAAACTGTAGGCGTTCTCTGATTCTAAACAGGTCATACCTAAAGCTGCATCGAGCAATGTTTTATCATCCTCAGGATAGGGGGCACTAGCATCCTCACAGACGCTCTTTAAGGTTATTTTTAGCTGATCTCTATCAGGGAGGCCGAAAGGTATTACCGTGATTTCTTTCTCGATCTCAGGAGGTATATCGACCTTATGAGAGATAATAACGAGCATCCTGCCCTGAGCTTTGAAAGCATTGATCAAATTCCGAATTTTTCTGGAGACTGTATCCTCTTTAATATAGTGGTGATAGTCTAGAAGAAATAATATACTATTATCCCCCATACTATGCCCTGTTGTAGAACCTGCCCATTGCAGTGCTACATGGACATCATTCAGGCCTTCTTCTTCAATAAGGGTAGAATGTAATTCTTTATTACCTTCTGTATTTTCAACGAGTTCACGTATTTTTATACCATCAATTCTATCCCAGGAGTATAGGGAGTATTTATCTTTAGTCATTTCCATCTCTTTAGCGAAGACAGTCATGGCTCTAAACTCTTCATGGGTTTCTACCCATAATAAGGGGTAACCCGCAGCAACATAATTTAAAAAGGTTGTACCTTGACACATAATTATTACTCCTCTCTAAACAACTTCAATTTACTTCTGATCCGGCGAAAAGAATCGTGTATAGCTTGTGGAGTAACTTTATTCATAAAAGCTATCTCCTGAGCTGTATTATCCTCTAAAAACATAACAAGAACTTTGTACTCTTTTTCAGAGAGTTTCTCTTTTGCATATGCCTTTAATTCATTTAGAGTTATTATTGCATCAGGATCTTCAGGAATGTTATAGGGTATGAGAAACTCCTCTTTGAGATTTTCATCAATAGACAGGTGTCTCATTTCAGGCATAGCTATTTTGGAGGCTCTTTTTTCCTCTTTAGTTTCTTCCTTAGTTTCCTCCTCAGTTTTCTTTTTTTCTATAGGTAAAAAACAATCTTTACGGGATTTCGTTAAGATATGAGAAGCATATCCTTCTATTCTTTGAAATACATAAGTCTTAAACGAGCACTTCAGTTCTGCATTATAGTCATTGATGATATCAGAATTCATTAATTTGATAATAATTTCTGTTTTCATATCCCAAGGATCATAGATTTCCTGATGACGACGAGAAACTTTCCAAATAAAAGAATCAATATCTTTTTGATAAGCAGTGTAAAATTGGAAGAATTTTTCATACTTAAGGAGGGGGCGGTATTTCACAGATTGGTAAGTCTTCCACTTTTTCCTGTGATCTTCAAGAAATTTCTTATAAGAGTTAAAATCCTTAAGGGTGATCTTTCCGGCTTTTGCTTCACCATGAATTTCTTTGCATATTCCTGAGACCTGAAAGACTGTGATATCAGGTCCGAGTTTCTCTTTGATCTTGGAACAGAACTTATATGGCAATTTACCATCAACTTTAAGGTACTCTTTCTTGATAATTTTCTTCTCTTTAGGGGTCATGTTTCTGACCTTTCCTTTTTTATGTTGATTTGTTTTACTTACTTTCGTCCGATACGGTGCATTTAAAAAATCACTCATCATAACCTCCAGTTAATTCATTTATTTGTTTACGTACATTGTTAGTATATTCATCGTCGGAAATCTCTCCGCTCATGACATGTGTCTTTTCCTGGGTCTTAATTTTCTTTTTAAAGACCTGGGTTTTAAAATTAGCCGCGGAGCGATCATCAAAGTAATTCCCTAATTTCTCAAGGAAATCTCCCATTTTTATAAGTTTCTTTGAAAGCCAGCTTAGCACTATTATAAATGCAAAGATTATAATTAAAGAACACATAATTATCTCCAACTATCCGCAATAAGGATTGGTGTTTAAACACACTTTATCAGGGCAGTTTTTGCCACAAAGGTCACATAATAGAGGTGCAAGTTTTGGATCATACCAAACTCCTGAGACTCTATTATCCTCGAATATCAATTCAATCTCAGTACCTGGTTTTGTTTTGTTGTTTTTCTTGCACTTCTTTTTCATAATATTTGGCCTTATAGCGCCTTTCCCCTTTTTTCTTACCAAGGGCATCTTCAAGAAATTTTGTGTCATCGACACATTTCTTTCCGATAAAGCCTTTGGTCTCTTTTGTAACTGATCCGTCGTCGTTAAATGTCAAGATAATTTCAGCCATTATAACCTCACTCTCAAACGG